>CEPX01198186.1_pt1 | contig 13224 bp, 8 predicted proteins | sample 361361 | NCBI WGS metagenome assembly CEPX01 (sample SAMEA2619974, study PRJEB7988) | marine metagenome | biome: marine biome (ENVO:00000447); feature: mesopelagic zone (ENVO:00000213) & marine oxygen minimum zone (ENVO:01000065); material: "saline water (ENVO:00002010), including plankton... | reverse complement strand
GAGGTTGCAACCTCTAATATCTGAATTATCAAACCTCCCTAAAACCTCAAAAGTTCCATTTGGATTGATTTTGCCAAGATCTTTGGTTTCAATAAAAGAACAGGAGTGAATATTTGCCAGATCAATAATATTTATTCCACCGGTTTTACCTTCACCAAGAAGTGCTAGCGGATCATTTGTGTCACGGATGACGATTCTGGCCCAATCAGGGAGTTTGAAAGTGCCATCTATGCTGTATGCCTGGGAGGTTAATTCAGACATTCCATATTCGGAATGAATGCTAGCTACTCCAAATCCCTTTTTTAAAATGGCGTGTAATTCCTCTCTGATCATTTCTTTTCTTCTTCCCTTCATCCCACCAGTTTCCATCACGATCAGTTCAGGATGATGCATTTGATAATGCTCTACTAAGTCTAATAGAGCATAGGAGACTCCAATGATCAACCTTTTAGTTGATTTTGGCTGATTTAATTGATCAACAAGTTCTTGAGGTTTGTTCAAAAAGTATTTGCTAGTGGGGGCAGCCTTGGACATGAAGAAATCCACCATACTTATTAAGGAGGAGTCGCCTTGTTCCTGATAAGAAGGTAATAATGCTAGAATTTCATAATCAGATAATGAGCCATAGAACCTTTCGAAAGTATGTTGGGCTATGTGGTGGTAGAATGTTAAATCTTTCACAAAGTGATGGCTTCTTTGCTGTTGTGTGGTACCACTACTTTTAAATATTTTTTCTGCGTTATAATCTCCTGTTACAACCTTTTGTGTTTTAAAAAACTCTATAGGTAAGAACGGAATTTGATTTACACTCTTTACTTCTATTGGTGTTCGATTTAATTGTTGGCAATAACGTTTGTAAACAATATTATTTTCGAATTGATAGTTGTATATACGAAGAGCGTAATCGTTGAATTGACTAGATTGTAAAGAAAATATCTCCGATTTGAAATTTTCAGGATTGATCATTGGTTATTACCACTGTAAGGGTAAGAAAAGGTAGATTTGTCTAATTGATGAATATGAAATTAAGTATAGGTCAAATATCCATAATTTTACTAACACTCGTAGTGGTTGGGTGTTTCTCACCTGATGAATTATCTGAAGTTCCCAGGATCGGATATGTTTCCTCCCATTTTTACAGAGTGCCTGATGATTATGTTCCGAAAGATGAAACAGATAATCCAAGAGATTCAATCGTGATTACGTTTACCCTTGAGGATGGAGATGGAGATATTGGGTTGAGATCAAATGATGTAGATAATTTATACCCTTACCATCCTTACAATACAATTATTGACTCCAGAGGTGAAAAGGTCAGGTTTGGTGGAGATTATCAATTGCCATTTTATAAAGTAAATGAACAACAGGGTTTTAGAGATAGCCTTTTTTTTAGCGATGTTGATAATAGGCCAACTTCTTATGATTGCAAATATTTCATACTTGATGAAGAATTAACAGGAAATACCAATCAAGATAGTGCAGTCTTTATTGAGCAAAATATTTATGGGAAAAATCTAATAGTAGATATTCTGAGAAAGCAAAATGGGAATTACACAAGTGTGGATTACGCAGAATATACCAATTCTATTAATTGTGATTTATATAGCCTAAGTGGACGTATACCTATCTTCGATGATGATAATCTTGGAAGAACATTGAAAGGTGAAATTTCTTATTCAATACCCTCTACTGGGCATGTGTACGTACTAAACCGAGATACATTTAAGATCCGGTTTTATGTATTTGATAGAGCGTTAAATCAGAGTAACGTAGTGGAGTCTCCAGATTTAACGCTCCAGGAAATTTTGGTCGATTAAAACAGTTTCTTGAATATATCGGGTTTTGCTTCATGCATTACCTGGTACACCTTTTCATAGACATCTTCTACACTTGGTTTGGAGAAATAATCTCCATCTGTACCGTAAGCTGGACGGTGCTCCTGAGCAGTTACAGTGATTGGTTTTGAGTCCAGGTAGAAGTATCCATTGTCCCTTTCCAGTACATTTTGCATCATGAATGCTGATGCTCCACCAGGAACGTCCTCATCAAGGAATGCTACTCGATTTGTTTTCTTTATCGAATCGAGAATCACTTGTTTTCTGTCAAAAGGAAGTAATGTTTGAACGTCTATTACTTCGCAGTTGATTCCAATTTCACTTAGCTGCTGAGCAGCCTCCATAACAATTCTACACATTGAGCCATAAGTCACCAGAGTAATGTCTGTTCCTTCGCGTAGAACTTCAGGTACTCCTAATGGTACTTTGAATTCTCCGATATTTTCTGGGAGCTTTTCTTTCAATCTGTATCCATTAAGCGATTCAATTACGATAGCAGGATCGTCAGAAGCCATCAATGTGTTATAGAAGCCAGCTGCTTGGGTCATGTTTCTAGGGACTAGAACATGCATTCCTCTAATAGAGTTAATAATCATGCCCATTGGAGATCCACTGTGCCATACACCCTCTAGTCTGTGACCTCTGGATCTTACGATTAATGGTGCTTTTTGCCCACCTTTCATTCGATATTGCAGAGAAGCAAGATCATCAGATAGCGTTTGAATAGCATACAGTAAGTAATCAAGGTATTGAATCTCTGCTATTGGTCGCAAGCCTCTTAAAGCTGCTCCGATACCTTGTCCAATGATGGTAGTTTCACGAATTCCTGTATCAGTAATTCGTACTTCACCATACTTGTCTTGCAGACCGGCAAATCCTTGATTTACATCACCAATCTTACCAACATCTTCTCCGAATGCAATGACTCTTGGGTCTCTTTCAAATAAAGCATCAAAACAAGCTTGTACAATCTCCCTGCCATCTACGAGTTTTGATTCGGTATTGTATTCTGCTTTTACCTCTTCTACTTTTAGTGCTGACTCATCAGATTCACTGTATAGGTGAGAGCTATACTCATCTTGGTATTTGCCAAGTTTCTCTTGATACCATTCAATGAGTCTTGCTTTTTCAGCAGATTCAGTAGTGGTGAGATGTCTAAAGCTTTTTCTGACAGCTTTAATGATATCCGCTTTGAATGGATTAAGCGTGCTTTTTAAATCGTTTTTGATTTGCTGTACAGCTTTGTTGTTGTCAGAGGTAAGTGCAGCTTTGCTAATCAATTCCAATGCCTGCTCCAGATCATCTTTGATTTCACTGTTATAGGCTTTCCAGGCATTGTCTCTTGCTTTTTTGCTCTTGCTTTTGGCTTCTTTCTCCAGTTTGTCAAGTTCCTCAGCTGACGCAATTCCCTCTGTTGTGATCCACTGACGCATTTTGAGTATGCAGTCATGCTCTTTTTCCCAGTCAAGTCTTTCTTTTGACTTATATCGTTCATGAGAACCAGAAGTAGAATGGCCTTGGGGTTGTGTAACTTCTTCCACATGAACCAGGCATGGTACATGCTCTTCACGGGCAAGTTTTACTGCTTTTTCATAAGTATTCAATAGGGCAGCATAGTCCCATCCATTTACTTTGAAAATCTCAAAACCTTTTTTATCAGCTGATCTCTGCATTCCAGATAAGGCTTCTGAAATGGATTCTTTGGTAGTATGGTATTGCTGTGGTACGGAAATCCCATAAAAATCATCCCAGACTGACATAACCATTGGGATTTGCAGAACACCTGCTGCATTCATTGCTTCAAGGAAATGTCCTTCAGATGTAGAAGCGTTACCTATAGTTCCGAATGCTACTTCATTACCATTTATTGAAAAGTCTTTAAACTCTTGCAGAGCGGGGTTCTCCCTGTAAAGTTTAGAAGCCCAGCCAAGGCCGATTAGTCGTGGCATTTGACCGGCAGTACATGAAATGTCGGATGAACTGTTTTTCATGTCTGTCAACGTTCTCCATTCTCCTTTGCTGTTCAACGAACGAGTTCCAAAGTGTCCGTTCATCATACGTCCTGCGGAAGCTGGCTCGGCATCCACATCTGTATGTGCATAAAGCTGAGCAAAGAATTGTTGGGAAGTTAATTGGCCTAGAGCCATCATGAATGTTTGATCTCTGTAATATCCAGATCTCCAATCTCCGTTTTGGAAAAACTTGGCTTTGGCAATTTGCGCTACCTCTTTACCGTCACCGAATATTCCAAACTTTGCTTTTCCCATAAAGACTTCTTTTCGTCCTATGAGACTGTTTTCGCGACTCTCTACAGCAAGTGCGTAATCATGCAAGATCTCACTTGTGTTCAGAGAGGTTTTTTTCTTGGTTTTTGTAGCGCTCATAAATAATCGTTTAGGGGGTTAATGCTGAATGTTGTCACCTTCAAATTTAATAAAATCCATCGACTTTTGTTTTAAAAAACCCATAGAAAATAGTTGTTTGCTGTATATCAAACGTTTTCAGTAAGAATAATATTTCGAATTAGGTAATAATTCGAAATAAAATATTATAAAACATAAACAAGAGGTGTTGCTTATATCGAATTTTCTGACCCTTAAATAATTGTGAAAACCGCCCTATATCTTTGTACGAGAATTGATCCAAAATAGATTATACAACTATGATTATTGGGGTTCCTAAGGAAATTAAAAACAACGAAAACAGGGTGGCTGTCACCCCTGCTGGTGTACAAGAATTCACCAAGAACGGACATCAGGTTTATGTGCAGTCTACTGCTGGAGTTGGTAGTGGATTTAGCGATGAGCAGTATGCAGAAGCTGGTGCCAAAATTCTTCCAACAATTGAAGAGACCTATGAGATCGCTGAGATGATCATCAAGGTGAAAGAGCCAATAGAACCAGAATATAAACTGGTAAAGAAAGGGCAATTGTTGTTTACCTATTTTCACTTTGCATCTTACGAGCCCCTTACCAAGGCGATGATGGAGAGTGGAGCTATTTGTTTGGCATATGAGACAGTAGAAAAAGCTGATCGTTCATTGCCATTGTTGGTTCCTATGTCTGAAGTAGCTGGTAGAATGGCTATTCAGGAAGGTGCAAAATATCTAGAGAAGCCAATGGGTGGAAGAGGTATTCTTCTTGGAGGTGTTCCGGGTGTTAGACCAGCGAAAGTATTAATTCTTGGTGGTGGAGTAGTTGGTACCAATGCAGCTAAAATGGCTGCAGGTCTTGGCGCTGATGTGACTATCATGGATGTGAACCTTCCAAGATTGAGATATCTGGATGATGTAATGCCGGCAAATGTGAATACGTTCATGTCTAATGAGTATAACATCAGAGAGTTACTTCCTACGCATGATCTAATCATCGGTGGAGTATTGATTCCAGGTGCAAAAGCACCACATTTGATCACCAAAGATATGCTGAAGGATATGCAACCAGGTACTGTGGTTGTGGACGTGGCGGTAGATCAAGGTGGATGTATCGAGACTTGTAAGCCTACAACTCACCAGGATCCTACTTACGTAGTTGATGGAGTACTTCACTACTGTGTAGCAAACATGCCAGGAGCAGTTCCTTACACTTCTACTCTAGCGTTGACTAATGCTACTTTGCCATATGCATTGCAGTTAGCAAACAAAGGATGGAAGAAGGCTTGTAATGAAAACAGAGAGTTGTTGCTAGGCTTGAATGTGATCGATGGAGAGATCGTTTACGAAGGAGTGGCTACAGCGTTCGGTCTTCCGTTCTCACCGGCTGAGAAGTTTTTATCTTAAGAGATTAAGTAATGGATATTTAGAAAGCATCTGCCGGTCGGCGGGTGCTTTTTTTGTTCCTGATAAAGCTTGACTTTCGTCCGCCCGAAGGGCAAATTATGCACTGTACAACTTGGATTATTTGAAGGCAGGGAATTTTGTTAGCTGTTCGTAGTTCTCATTCTTTTTGTCATACAACCAAATAAAGTGTTGCATTCCATTGGTTAGGGCAACGTACTGGGCCTGAAGTTCCTTGTTGTATACGCTGATTTGATTCAAGGCTTTTTGATTGATCTTCACATCCGGAGCTTTACATTCTACTACCAGAAATAACGAACCATCCGAGTTCATCAAATTGATGTCGCTCCGCTTAGAAGACTTAAAGTAGGAGAGACCTGACTCTATTTTCAAAAGTGATTTCGGATACTTGAGATGGTTGATCATCAAATAAATGAAATGTTGTCGTACCCATTCCTCAGGAGTTAAAACCACATACTTCTTCCGGATAATGTCAAAGACAAACTGGTTGCCTTCTTCATTTTTAATTTTTAGATCACACGTCGGAAGATTGAGTTGCTGCATTGGTTGCCTTTGGCATTTTTACAAAGATCAACAAGACAAATCCAATCACAAAATAAGAAGCCAAAGCAAGCGTACTATTTCTCATACTTCCTGTCAGTTGCTCAATGAAGCCATAGCTAAACGTCCCGATCACAACTGATAGATGGAATAACACATCGAAGAAAGAAAAATACGATGCATGATCGATAGAGTCTTTTGGAATTAATTTAGAGAAAGTAGCTCTCGATAAAGCTTGAATCCCTCCCATCACCAGACCAACCAATACAGCTACGATGTAAAATTCATTTACGGTAGTGATGGTGTAGGCAAAGAAGCAGATTCCTATCCAAATACCAATCATCACTCCTAATGAGAATACATTACCTTTTCTTTCGGAGATTCTCGCAAATAGAATTGCTCCACCAATAGCAACAAACTGGATGATGAGAATTACTGGAATCAATTCAGAAGAACCCAGTTTTAATTCTTTGGTGCCAAACAAAGTTGCCAACAACATAATGGTCTGGACTCCCATGTTGAAAAAGAAAAATGATAAAAGATACTTCTTGATATTTGGTTGTTCCTTCAGCTCAAAGAAAACTTTTTTCAGTTCCAGATAACCATTGACTAAAACTCGACCTGTTGGTTTTCTATTGAAAACATTGGATGGGAGATTCTTAAATGGTATTTGTGCAAAGCCAATCCACCAAACACCTACTAATAGGAAAACTGTTCTAGTTGCGGTGCCACTATCAGGGAAGCCGAACCATTCGAATTTCATAATTAGCATCAAACTAATGATCAATAGAATGGCACTTCCTGCATATCCGAATGAATAACCTCGTCCACTTATTCTATCGGTCATGTGCGCTGGAGCAATTTCTGGAAGGTATGCATCATAAAAAACAAGGCCAGAGCTATAGCCTAAACTGGCCAATACTACGCAGATGATTCCCCACTCGAGTGTGTCTGAAGTAAAGAAGAACATACTCATGCACGCAATAGAACCTAGCGTGGTAAATATTTTTAGGTACTTCTTTTTCTTTCCTGTGTAATCAGCGATTCCTGATAGCAGAGGAAGCATCATGGCGGAAAGTAAATAGGAAATGGAAATCGCGTAGCTGTAGAGCACAGAGTTGATCACTTCATATCCAAAGAAAACTACTTTATCATCGTTGGCTTCATTGGCGGTAACAGCCGTGTAGTAAATCGGGAAAATGGAGGTATTGATTACGAGGTTGTATACTGAGTTTGCCCAGTCATACATGCACCACGAATTGATTAATTTCTTGTTGACTTCCATCGATCTAAAAATAGTTTTAAAAAACCTTGATCCACATGATCCATTTTGCTTTCAAAGTCGTTTTACTTAAAAGCTTAGAACGACAAGATTAACAAGTTTTGAGTTTATCTGTTGATTATATAGACATATAAAAAAGTGTATCGTGGAAGCACTAGAAGAACTACCCGTAGCAACTTTACCCAAAAAGAAAGGCGACAAGATCACAGAACATATCCCTGAGACGGATATGCCCCGAATAGTGATCATTGGCGGTGGTTTTGCAGGAATAGAACTGGTGAAGCAACTCAGCAAAGAGGAGGTACAGATCGTTATGATCGACCGGCGCAATCACCACACATTTATTCCGTTACTATATCAGGTAGCTACGGCTGGTCTGAGTCCTGGAGATATTTCCAGTCCACTTAGAGAGTTTTTACAAGACAATAAAAACTTCCATTTCCGAATGGCGCGAGTTATTCAGATTCATGCTGATGAAAAGGAAGTGGAAACGAACCTTGGATTTTTGAAATATGATATGCTGGTGATTGCTACTGGCGCATCTACAAATTTCTTCGGGAATAAAGAACTTGAAAAGAAAGCAATGAAGCTCCGCGTGATGAGTGATGCACTTGAGCTCAGAACCCGACTCATAGAGAATTTTGAAGAAGCTCTCCAATACTATGATGAGGAGCAAGATGAGATCGAAAAGCACATGAACGTTGTAATCGTAGGAGCTGGTCCAACAGGGGTAGAATTGGCAGGAGCTATTGGAGAGCTAAGAAGTCATGTGCTACCCAAGGATTACCCTGAGTTGGATTTTTCTAAAATGAACATTCACCTTATAGAAGGTGCTGATCGTGTGTTACCCCCAATGTCTGATAAGTCGGGCAGGAAGGCAGCTAAATACCTTGAGCACTTTGGGGTTGAAGTTTCGTTAGGGAAATTGGTTGAGAGATACGAAGATGATATTGCCTACTTGAATGATGGCACTCAAATTAAAACGAAGTGTTTGATATGGGCGGCCGGAGTAAAAGGTAACGTGATCAAAGGATTAAGGGATGGTGCTGAAGATAGGGGACGTATTTTGGTTGATGAATTCAACCGTGTGAAAAATCATGAGTATGTATACGCTATTGGGGATGTGTCTTTGCAAATAAGTGATGAGCATCCTAAAGGGCTTCCTCAATTGGCTCCAGTGGCTATCCAGCAGGCAGAAAATTTGGGTGAAAACATTATCCGATTACAAAAGGACAAAGAGTTGAAGCCTTTCAAATATGTGGACAAAGGAAGTATGGCTACTGTCGGTAGAAACCGTGCTGTAGTGGATGCACCAATGAAAATTTCGTTTGGTGGATTCTTTGGCTGGTTTGTGTGGATGTTTGTACACTTGTTTTCCATCATAGGTATCCGTAGAAAGGTTTTGGTGTTCTCCAACTGGGTATGGAACTATTTCACTTACAACCGAGGTAATAGACTGATCATCAATAAGGATCTGGATGACTTATAAAAATTGAAACGTAGAAATGATTTGGAAGCCTTTAGAATGCATGTTCTGGAGGCTTTTTTTGATATTTTGGATTTACAACGGGGTTATTGAACTTAGTCTATTTAATTTTATAGATGAATAGAGGCATGATAAGTCACATCAACCAGCTTATATGAAAAAGACTTCAATGATGCATCAATCCTTTTTGATGCTCCTTTTGATAATCGCTTTTGGTCCGTTCACATATTCCCAGGATATTATTCAGGATTTGTCTAAAACTCCGGAGTACAAGCGAAATCTTAACGCCGGAGATGATTCCCTTCGTTTTTACTCGATTGCAGGACTAGCTAAGAATTATTTGAATGTCAATATTGATTCTTCTGATTACTATATCGGTCTTCTACAATCTGAGCTTAAGGGAGAGAATAGTGTCAATAGTGATAGAAGGTTGGCTGCATACTATGGTTTAAAAGGTAATTATTACCATAAGAAATTTCAGATTGATTCAGCCGTAAAGAATTATCAGAAAGCACTTGTTTATTATGAAAAGTCAGGAGATCTAACCACGCTCCTCGAAGCTAAATATCTCTACAATTTAGGATTTGTGTATTTATTGGCGGGAAATGACTCGTCATTAAATTATTTGCAAAAAGGGAAGGAATTACTGGAAGAAAAGGAGCCAAATGAAACCCAAATCTATGGTTCAATCATTTCATATATAGGCTTTTATTATGGGCAAAGGGAGCAAAACGAATTAGCTCTTGAGTATCTGAATAAAGGATACGATTTGCTGAACGAAGCAAATTTTAATGTTAGTCTTCAGATTTCTATACAGAGTTATATCGCTAATATTTTTCGGTTTACTGATCCAGCACGAGGAATGGAATACGCAAATAGAGCTCTCCATAAAGCCCTTGAGATCAATGACAATCATACTGCGGGTGCTACGTATCAGGTGTTGGCTGATTTATCTGAGGTACAAGATGATCTTAAAGGTTCCTTACGATTCCAGAAGGAAGCCTTGAAATTCTATTCAAAAACACATAATGAATGGTTGGCTTACGAAGCGAAAAGAAGGTTGAGTGAAAAGTACGGTAAGCTTGAGTATTACGATAGTGCTCTAACTATTGCTAAAGAATGTTTAGCGTTCTCACAAACTGGTCACGATTCCAATTCTTATGGTGACTTAGGGACTGATATCGTTGATGTAGCTACCAATTCCTTCTATGTCGGCAACTTGACTGAAGCCAAACAGTATCTTAATTATTTCGAAGAGACGTTTGATCTTGATAAAGTGGAATCTCCTTCGTACCTGAGAGTAATGCTCACGGATTTGTATCAAGTGAATAAGCAGGTAGGAAATACAGATAGAGCTTTGTACTACCTGGAAAAGTTGAATGAGTCACTAAAGAAGAAGTTTGATGAAGACAACAATAAAATAGTAGCGGATATCCAGGAAAAGTATGAATCTGAGAAGAAAGAACAAGAAATTGCTAGTCTTGAGCAGGAAGCGGAGATTCAAGGATTACGCACAAAAATGTATCTCATAGGAGGCGTGTTATTGTTGCTTCTTTTAAGTGGTGGAGGATATTTTTATTACCGTCAGTATAAAATAAAACGAGACAAAGCTTCTTTGGAATTGGAGCAACGTTTTTTGCGTTCTCAGCTCAATCCCCATTTTATCTTCAACTCCATTGGTGCTATTCAACAATATCTGCTAACAGAAAGTCCTGAGAAGGCAAGCGATTACATGAGTATGTTTAGTCGATTGATGCGACAGATACTAGAAAATTCTCGAGAGGAATTTATTACTCTGGAAGAGGAAGTGAGCATGCTTGAGAACTACATGGAAGTACAAAAACTACGTTTTCAGAATGCCTTTGACTATTCTATAGAGTTAGATGAAGACTTGGACCCTGAATATGATGGTATTCCGCCGATGTTTGCTCAACCGTTTATTGAGAATGCGTTGGAACATGGTTTGTTCAAAAAAGCACACAATGAAATCAAAATCAAATTCACTAAGGTTTCGGATAAGCTAATTAGTTTGGAAATCACTGACAGTGGCACTGGAATGATTGAGCAATTGATCAAAACCAGTGATCATCAATCTTTGGCTACCACTATCACCAATGAAAGACTAGAAAAGATGCGAGTGACGTATAAGGCTGATCTTAATATGTCTAGTGAAAACCTTATGAACGAGACTGGCGAAGTTGAAGGCTACCGAGTGACATTGAGCTTGCCTACCAAGTTTGTAGCCTAAATAGCTAATTGGAAGTTAGTTTGATTGTAAATTAGCTCTTTAAGCGAGTGCCATATGAACATTCTGATTCTGGATGATGAATCCCATGCGCGTATTTCTGTTAAATCTTACCTTAACCGGTTTTTAGATTCAGATTATTCGTTTTGGGAAGCAGAAACCATTGATCAGGCACTTACCATTGCAGAGGAACATCCAATCGATCTCGCATTTTTAGATATCCATCTCAGTCAGGGTACTAGTTTTGATTTCCTGGCTCATTTTGAGAAAATACCATTTAGAATCATCTTTATCTCCGGGCACAACGATTATGCTTTAAAAGCCTTTCGTTTCAATGCTGTGGACTATATTCTTAAGCCGATTGAGCCTAGAGAATTTGAAGAAGCATTGGAGAAAGCAAAAGAGGCGATTCCAATGAGTACTCAGCTCTTGGACAAATTAACTTCAGATATGGCTTCTGATGAAATTCCGAAAATCGTTCTACGAGATATCCACTCGGTCTATTTTGTGGAAGTTCAGGAGATCATCTATTGTCAATCTGATAATAACTACACCACATTCTTCTTGAAAGATGGAAGTCATATTACCATTTCCAAAACACTGAAAGGCTATGAGTCTTTACTCAGACCTCTGGGCTTTTTTAGGACACATCGTTCTTACCTGATTAATTTAAAAATGATCCGCTCTTTTGATAAAAAAGAAGGCGGAAGTATTAAAATGGTAGATGGAAGCACCATTCCTCTGGCGAGGAACAAACGTGAAACCTTTGCCAAATTGATGCAGTTGGGTTAACCCCTTCTCTCAAGCGTTGCTACCAAACTCTCATGCAACCACGTCAAACCAATAACTCTATAAATAGTATTGATCATTTCTTAGAGCTTCGAAGCCTAGAATAGGCTCTATGTTAGGTTTCGTTGTAAAATCTACTCGGAGGCTAGCAGAAATGACTGCTTGATACACATGTCGCCAACTGAGAAAAGGGAAATCAGTGGTGTTTTCAGGATTGTCATTTCTATTCACGCTAATGCCAGTAACACTATGAAAAACTTCTTATTATCAGTAATGTGTCTGTTTGGTGCATACACTATTGTTGCACAGACCAGTCCTTTTATTACTTCCTGGACGCTGACCTCAGATCAGGATACTATTGAAATAATTCCAAACACCAACCATTCCTATGATTTTTCCTATGAATGGAAAAATAGCGATGGGACCACTATTAGTTCAGGAACGCACACCTCATCAGATGGGGTTTTTAAAACAGGGTTTGCTACTGCCGGAACCTATACACTTGAAATCACTGGAGCATTTCCGCATTTTACTGGATATCCAAAAGGAAAACTTACCGATGTATTGCAGTGGGGGGATATTGAGTGGAAGAACTTTTCTGGAGCATTTAAAGATTGGAAAGGTGCAGGCTTCAGTACTTCTGATGTTCCTAATCTTCAAAATGTGAAGAACTTTGGAGAAATATTTAGAGGGGCATCCAATTTTAATGGAGATATCAGCAGTTGGGATGTAAGTAACATCACATCGATTGCTATGGCCTTTGAGGATGCCAAAAAGTTCAATCAGGACCTCAGCTCCTGGGATGTAAGTAAAATCGATTTCTTCGCCAGAATATTTAGAAATGCCACTGATTTTGAAGGGAAAGGGCTTCGTAATTGGGATATCAGCAAGTCCAGGTCATTCAACATGTCCTTTGATAATACAAGTATTACTATTGCGAATTATGATAGTATGTTGATCAGCTGGTCTAAGCTATCAATTCAAGAAAGAAATGTTCAATTCACGGCTAATGGACGAAAATTTTGCTCCTACGAAGCTAAAGCAGGCAGAGACTCATTAAAGAGTCAATATGGATGGACGTTTAGCGATGGAGGATCAGCATGTTCTGCAGCTAATGATATTTTGTCTTTTGATATTTTGGATCAGATAGATAACCAGATAGATTCTGACAATCATACGGTTTCTATAACAATGATTAAAAGTGCTGATCTAACAGCGTTTAAGCCATCCATAAGTATTTCTAATAAAGCG
>CEPX01196914.1_pt1 | contig 13225 bp, 17 predicted proteins | sample 361361 | NCBI WGS metagenome assembly CEPX01 (sample SAMEA2619974, study PRJEB7988) | marine metagenome | biome: marine biome (ENVO:00000447); feature: mesopelagic zone (ENVO:00000213) & marine oxygen minimum zone (ENVO:01000065); material: "saline water (ENVO:00002010), including plankton... | reverse complement strand
CTAAAGAGATTGGAAAGAAATTTATTTTTGAATTATTGGTTCCTGCAACTGAAGAACAAAAAGCAGAGAATTATGATTTGGATGTGAGGCCAAAACTTATGGTTAGAGTAATAAAAGAAATACAGGATTTTGGCGTTGAACCTGATGTTTGGAAAATTGAAGGGGTTTCAAAACAAGAAGATTCAGATGCATTAGTTGCACAATGCAAAGCTGACGGCAGAACCTCAGGAATAATTACTCTTGGTAGAGGGGAAAATGCTGAAAAAGTAAAAGAATGGTTAAAAGTAGGAGCTAAAAGCAAAGGCATAATTGGTTTTGCTGTTGGCCGAACAGTTTTCTGGGAACCAATGAAAGCTCTTAATGAAGGAAGCATTTCCAGGGAAGAAGCAATCGAACATGTAAAAAATAATTACAAAAGTTTGGTTGATCTTTGGAATAGTGAAAGAAACTAATCATTTCAAATATTTTTCAGCTAATTTAATTTCTTTTTTCCCACCCAAGTAAAGAGGAGTTCTTTGTGAAAGTGCTTCAGGTTTTATTTCATGCAAAGAATGTTTTCCGTTAGAACTAAAACCTCCAGCTTCTTTAGCAAGTAAAGCCATTGGGTTTCCTTCAAAAACCAATCTTAATTTTCCTTCTGGTTTATTCTTTAAACCAGGATAACAGAACATTCCGCCATAATCTAAAATCTGATTAAAATCAGGAACAAATCCCCCTGAAAACCTTAACTTGTAACCCTGCTTTTCCAAATCAGAAATAAACTTTGAATGCTTTGGAGTCCAGTCTTTTCTTAATCCGCCGGAACCATAAATTTTTCCTGCCTGCGGAATCAGAATGTTTTCTCTTCTTAACTCAAACTTATTTCTTCCGTTTAAAACAAATTCATGAACCCCGTTTTTTGCAGTGTAAATTAAACTTGTCAATGGACCATAAAGAATGTACATTGCGCCATCCATTTTGGAACCTTTTTCCATTACGTTTCCTTCATTAAAAAAACCAGCAATAGTCCCCACAGCTAAATTTGTTTTTATTAGAGAACTTCCATCAAGAGGATCCAGCGTAACTCCATATTCTCCTTTTGCTTTTATTATCTCAACAATATCATCCTGTTCCTCGGAAGCAACAGTTCTGACAACTCTTGATCTTTCCATTGCTTTCAAGAACACCTGATCAGCATACTTATCAAGTTCCATCTGCTGTTCCCCGTGAATATTATGAGTATCAGAAAGATCAGAATGGGTCAAAAATGCTTTTTGTACAAGTTTGCTCTTTTCAGCAATAGCAACCATTATTTTGGCCATATCTCTGTCAACAACCTCTTTTCTCAAATGATCTTTAAAATTCATCAAAATACCTAATAATTAGAAATTAGAAATGAATAAAAAAAGAGCTTTAATTAGAATTTAACATGAAGCACAAAAAACCTAAAGTATTAGTTATTGGAACCGGGGGTACAATAAGTGCTAAACCTCATAATGGCACTTTTAAGTACGGAGAATCCACTCAAGAAGAAGTCATAAATATGATGCCTGAATTAAGAAAACACTTCGATATAGATACCACCAATCTTTTCAGAATGGATAGCGCGGATATGAAACCGGAACACTGGCTTACCCTTGCAAATACTATTTATTACAAAATGAAAGATTATGACGGGATTGTTGTCACAATGGGAACAGACACAATGCATTATGCAGATACTGCAATCGCATTCCTGATTCAGAATAATAATATCCCGATTGTTTTTACAAGTTCTTTAATTGACCCAACTCAGGTTAATACTGATGCAAAAAGAAACATGAAAAATGCTATTTCTGTTGCTGCTACCGCAGACATTGCAGAAACAATTGTTGTTTTTAATGGAAATATTCTGAGAGCAACACGAACAAAAAAAGTAAACGCTTCAGAGTTTAATGCTTTTATGGGTTCAAACAGCATCCCTTTAGGAAGAATTGAACATTTAATAAAATTCAACAGACCACATAAAAAAAGATCAAATACAAAACCAAAATTATACACAAAATTAGAAACAAAAATAGGAATGATAAGAGTTTATCCGGGGTATGATGGTGAAAGAATAAAAAGAAGCGTTGATCATGGTTTGAAAGGGATTATTCTGGAAGGTTTTGGATTAGGAAATCTTCCTTTAATGGATAATTCCATGAAAGAAGCAATAAAATACGCAAACAAAAAAAATGTGCCAATAATAATCACAAGCGACTGTTTTTTGGGAAGAGACTGGAGAGAAATTTACAAAGCAGACATAGGGGCAAGGTTAAAAGGACTAAAAGTTATTCCTGTTTATGATATGCTGACAGAAACAGCATACGTAAAATTGATGTGGGTATTAGCTCAAACACAAGAGTTTTCAGAAGTTAAGAAAATGATGCAAAAAAGATATGTGAGTGAAATATCAGACGACTTAACCATAAAAACAGTGATTTGATTTGGATTGGAAAACATTTCTCAAAAAAAACAAGCTGGAAGAAGGGCAACTTGTAAAAATAACTGATGGAAAGCAGGAACAAATTGGAAATATAATTCCCAGTTCCGGAAGAGACTTGGGGATTTTAAGATTAAAATTAAACTCAGGATACAATATTGGAATTAAAATTTCAGATAAATTAAAAGTTGAAAAATTAGAAGGAAGTAAAAAAGTAAGCAAAGGAAAAAAAATGGACGTAAAACAAAAATCGGGTTTGCCAAAAATTTCTATTTTACACACAGGAGGCACAATCGCCTCTCGCGTGGACTACAGAAGCGGAGCTGTTTACTCTTCCTTTGACCCGAATGATTTGCTCACAATGTTTCCTGAATTACTTGAAACTGCAAATTTTTCATCAAAACTAATTTCCAATATGTGGAGTGATGATTTAAGATTTTCACATTTTGAAACAATTGGAAAAGCAGTTGAAAAAGCATACAAAAACGGAGCTCAGGGAATTATTCTTGGAATGGGAACTGACAATATGGCAGTTGCTTCTGCAGCACTTGCTTTTGTTCTGGAAAAATGCCCGATTCCTGTAATTTTTGTTGGTGCTCAAAGAAGCTCGGATAGAGGGAGTTCTGATGCTGCTATGAACCTTATTTGTGCGGCAGAATTCATTACAAAAACAGATTTTGCAGGAGTTGGCCTTTGCATGCACAATGATTCAAGTGATGAAAAATGCGCAATTCTTCCTGCTTGCAAAACAAGAAAAATGCATTCTTCAAGAAGAGATGCTTTCAAAGCAATAAATGATACTCCAATTGCACTTGTTAATTATAAAAGCAAAAAGATTGAGTTTTTGAAAAAGAATTATGAAAGAAAAAGCAAAGAAAAAATGGTTGTGAAACCAAAGTTCGAGGACAAAACAGGATTACTTAAAATTACGGTTAATATGTTTCCTGAACAATTTGATTTTTACACTAAAGGAAAGTACAAAGGTTTAGTGATTGAAGGAACTGGCCTTGGCCATACTCCGGGACATAATCCAGATGGAAATTTAAAATTACATGAAAAGTTTTTTCCTGCAATAAAAAAATTAATTGATTCCGGTTGTGTTGTTGTAATGACAACACAAACTATTTTCGGAAGGGTTCACATGCATGTATATGATAAGGGAACCGATCTTGTTACACAGGGAGTAATTCAAGGAGAAGACATGCTTGCAGAAACAGCACTTGTAAAACTCGCATGGCTTTTGGGAAACGAACCCAAAAAAGCAAAAGAACTAATTACAAAAAATCTGCACGGAGAAATCTCCAAAGCAACTCCTTATGAGGAAGAGTTTTTGGAATAATAAGTTTTTTAAGACAAATGTCTCATTTTATTATTATGAAACACCCAAAAAAAGATGTGCTTTCAAAGCTCCGTAAAATCCTCAAAGAACACCCTCATGGTTTGTGGGTCAGGGAAATCGCAAGAAAAACAGAGTTAGACAAGGCTACTGCTTCTCGTTATTTAAGTTCAATGGAAGATGTTGAGTTTGAATTCATGGGAAGAAACAAGATTTACAGGCTTAAAAGCAGGGAAGAATAAGGTTAAAATAGATTCAAAACAAGAATATTACAGGTGAAAAAATGGATTATAAGGTTTTGCTGAAAAAAGATTTGGAAACAGGCTGGTTTGTAGCAGAAGTTCCTTCTCTCCCAGGGTGTATATCGCAAGGAAAAACAAAAAAAGATGCTTTGGAGAACATTAAGGATGCTGTAATGGGCTATATTGAAAGCCTGAAAAAACACCCTGAAGAAAAAATATTCAGTAACAATGTAGAAATAGAAGCGATTTCGATATGAAACTCCCGATAGTATCAGGAAGCAAAACCATAAAGACACTGAAAAAAATAGGTTTTGAAATAGACCACCAGACCGGAAGTCATTTCATTCTCAGAGAAAACAAAGAACCATTCAGACGAATAACATTACCCAACCATAAAACTCTTGTTCCCGGCACACTATTATCAATCTTAAAACAAGCAGGAATTGACAGGGAAAAATTCGTAAAATTATTAAAAAAGTGAGGTTTAAATCAATTCTCAAACTGAATTTTAGTGATAGCATGGATTTTGATTACAAAGCTTTGGGTTTCAAATGTGGTTTGGAAATACATCAGCAACTTGACACAGGAAAACTATTCATCAGAACGCCTTCGATTTTGAGGGACGATAAACCGCATTACAGGATTGAAAGAAAACTAAGGCCTGTTGTTTCAGAATTAGGAGAATATGATAAAGCAGCATTGGAAGCATTCAAGAAAAACCTTACTTATATTTATGAAGGATACAATGATACCATTTCACTAGTAGAGTTAGATGAAGAACCACCGCAACCAATTGATGAAGATGCATTGAAAACTATTTTAGAGGTTTCTTTAATTTCAAGAAGCAACATCCTTGATGAATTATTCCCAATGAGAAAACTTGTGATTGATGGTTCTAATACCTCAGGTTTTCAGAGAACAATGCTTGTTGCAACAGGCGGTTCAATAAAACTGAAAAACCAAGACCTCGGGATTTTATCCATTGCAATTGAGGAAGATGCTGCAAGACCAATGGAAAAAACCTCTGATAAAATTGTTTACAGGCTTGATAGGCTTGGAATTCCTCTAATTGAATTAGCAACAGCTCCTGATATTTCAAATCCTGAAGAAGCTAAAGAAGCAGCAAAAGCAATAGGGAACTTAATGAGAATAACAGGAAAAGTGAAAAGAGGATTAGGCACAATAAGACAGGATGTTAATATTTCAATTAAGGAAGGGGCAAGAATTGAAATAAAAGGAGTTCAGGAACTTGTAATAATTGATGAATATGTAAGAAGAGAAGTTCAAAGGCAGATAAAGTTAGTTGAACTTAAGAAAGAACTGGAAAAAAGAGGAGTAAATAAAAGTACTTTGAAAGGGCTTCAAAAAAATCTTTCAAAATTATTTTCAAATACCAGTGCAAAAATAATTAAGAGTTCTTTAGAAAAGAAAAATATTGTTTTGGGTTTAAAGTTAGAAAAATTTTCCGGTTTAATCGGAACAGAGTTACAACCTAATAGAAGATTAGGAACGGAACTGGCTAATTATGTTAAGACAAAAACCGGTTTGAAAGGGATATTTCATTCGGATGAAATGCCAAATTACGGAATTTCAGAGAAAGAAGTAGAAGAAACCTACAAAGCACTCGGGTGTAAAAAAGAAGATGCGTTTGTTTTGGTTTGCGCACCAGAAGCAAAAGGAAAATTGGCTTTGGAAGTTGTTCAGGAAAGATGCTTGCAGTGTTTGATTGGAGTTCCTGAAGAAACAAGAGGTGCGATAGATGAAGGAAACTCAGAATATTTGAGGCCACTTCCGGGAGCTGCAAGAATGTACCCTGAAACGGATTTAGAAAGCTTAATTGTTGATCCGAAAATGCTAAAAGAAGTTGAAAAGCAGTTGCCTCTTAGTGTTGATGAAAGAGAGAAAGCATATTCAAAAATGGGTCTGAATGAAAAACATGTTAATGGATTGAAAACCAGCAATTATGCTAGGTTCTTTGAAAGAAAAGTACAAAAAGGAATGGATCCAAAAAGACTTGCTGTGTTTTTACTTGAGGGGCTTGTTGAAGCACGCAGGAATGGAGCAATAATGGAAAACCTGAATGGAAAAACTTTAGATGAATTCATTAAACTTGTTCACGATGGAAAAATCACAAAAGAAATACAACTTGAATTGCTTGTGGAAAAAAGTAAAAATCCAGCAGAACCACTTGAAAATTTATTGAGTAAAATAGGTGCAACCGGTGCTGAAAAAGGCGAAGTGGAAAAAGTAGTTAAGAAAGTTATTGATTCTAATAAGGAACTTGTTAAGGCAAAAGGCATGGGTGCTTTAGGCGCCTTAATGGGAGATGTAATGAAAGAACTTAAAGGAAAAGCATCAGGAAAAGAGATTTCTGATGAATTAAGAAAAGAACTTTCAAAATAGTGATTAAATGATAACTGAACAGGAAATAAAAAAATATTTCAAAAAAAGAAAAACTGATTCTCATAAAGGAGACAATGGAATTGTTCTTGTAATAGGGGGTTCAACAGATCTTATTGGAGCTCCAGCATTAGCAGGAATGTCCACAATGGCCTGTTTAAGATCAGGGATAGATCTTTGTATTGTAGCTGCTCCGGAAAAAGCAGGATTAGTAATTAACAGTTTTACACTTGATTTAATCGTAAAAAAATTTAAAGGAGATTTTTTCACAAGAAAGCACATGAAGAAAATTCTTGCTTTGGAAAAAAAATCAGATGCTGTTCTTATAGGTCCTGGTTTGGGTGAAGAAAAGCAAACTTTTTCTTTTGTGAAAGAGTTTGTGAAAAAAAGTAAGAAAAAACTTGTAATAGATGCTGATGGGATTAAGGCATGTGCAGGAATGAAATTTAAAGGAAATGTTTTGTTAACTCCGCATGAAAGGGAATTTGAAATTTTTTCAGGAAAAAAAATCACAGGAAAAACATTAAAAGAAAAAATTAAATTAGTAAAAAAAACTTCTGCAAACCATAATTGTGTTATTTTACTCAAAGGAAAAACTGACATTATTTCAGATGGGAAAAAAGTTATTCTGAACAAAACAGGAAATGCCGGAATGACTGTGGCTGGAACAGGGGATTCTTTAGCTGGTTTATGTGTTGGTTTTGGTGCACTTGGATTAAGCTTAATGCAGGCAGCAGAAACAGGGGCTTTTGTTAATGGAAAAGTCGGAGATTCACTTTACAAAAAAATGGGTTACTCGTACATAGCTTCTGATTTTGCAAAAGAAGTGCCTTTTTGGATTAAAAAGTTAGTTTAATTATAATACTCTTGAACCTATTAAGAAAAATGAAATAGCAGTTGCAATAATTAAAACAAAAGCCATAATCAAATCTACCGGAATTAAAACTATGATTGCCGATTGAGAATCAGAAAGATTGAATCTTGCCCTAACAAAATTGTAAATAAGAACAATCGCATAAATTTTTGCAACAATTGCGGCTATCCACCCTATAATTGGAATTAATGATAACAAACCAACAAACAAAACAACTGAAGCAAATAAAGTTAATAAAGCTCCGTTGAAATCATTCATTCCCCCTCTTTCTTTTCGGTATATTCCGCCAACTAAAAACATTACTGCTCCAAGAACATATATCGCAACTACCTGAACAATAAACGATAAAGGTATTGCAAATAACAAACCTATTACAAGAATCACCAAACCAATGAACATTGCCACTAAATCTTCCCCGCTGAAAAGACCAGAACCTATTCTGAAAAAAACTGCTTCAATTGAAAGCAAAACCATTACCAAAAGAAAAGGAACAGCATAATTCAACAGGCCTTCTTTCAGAGAAATATTATCATTCGCAATTGATTCAACCGGTCTTTTTCCGACAAATATTCCTAACAGATTCTTGAGTTTTATCATTTAAATCAAACAGAATTCTGCCAGTAACAATATTTAAAGCTTTTTAACATACTCTAATTAGCATGTCAAAAAGACCTAAACTAGTTGAAAAGCCATGGGGTAAGTTTGAGGAATACTCCACCAACGAAAAAACCACTGTAAAAATTATTACTGTAAAAAAAGGCGAAATTCTCTCATTACAATCCCATAAGCATAGAAAAGAACTCTGGGTTGCACTTGATGAGGGTTTAATTGCCCAGATTTCCGGAAGAAAGAAAAAGCTCAAAAAAGGCGAAACAATCCTTGTTCCTAAAAAAGCAAAGCACAGAGTCATGGCAAAGGAAAACGCACGATTTTTAGAAATATCATTCGGAAAGTTTGATGAGAACGATATTGTGAGATATGAAGACAAATACGGGCGAATTAATAAATAAAATAAACTAATTCCTGAGTAGCTTGTGGCACAAGCATAAGTTTGATTGTTGTTCCAAAAACAGTACTTAAAAAAAGAAATCTCAATCCTCTCACAAAAGACGTTTTATAGATAGCTAAAAATAACAAATAATAAAAAAGAAACAAAAAAAGTACTCCTAAATTACCTGAAACAAATTCTATAAAAAAATATAAAAGAAATAACTTTCCTGCAGTGAAAAAAAATGCTCGGTCAATACGAGCTCTTGGATTTCCCATAGCAGTAGTTAAAAATGAATTCATAATTGTCCCAAAAAACAATGTTGCTAAAATCGGAAGAAAATAATATAATGTCACATCACCACTCACGTATCTTTGGGGCTGATGGTGCAAACGCAAACTTTGCATTTGAATAAATCATTTTTGCAAAGATTCCGGTGTGAATACCAATATGCCGATTCACATCCTTAGGAAGACCTGGAACCATGTGAAACTTCTTACCGCAATAGGAACAAGTGTACATGAAAGAACTGCACACGAAATACAAGATAATAGATAGATGTGGTAATACACCACAACAGTTATATAAGTAGTTGGATATGTTCTGTATATGATAGAAAAAAATTTGGAAAAATTTGGTTTCAGCCCATCAGAAATTAAAGTATACTTATACTTATTGAAAAGAGAAAGTAGTTATGCAAACAGAATAAGCTCCGGCACTGGTTTAAACAGAACAAATGTTTATGAGGCTCTTGATCGGCTTGTTGCAAAAGGAATTATTTCTTACATTACTAGAAACAAAGTTAAGTGGTTTGAGGCAAAATCAATTGATTCATTAAAAACACTAATAAAAGATAAAGAAGATGATTTCAAACAATTAAAAGAAAATATTTCTAAAGATATAAACAAACTAAAAAAATCACTTCCTGTTTCTAAAGAATCATTAGAAGCAAGTATTTTTGTTGGACGGAAAGGTTTGAAATCATTATTTGAAGAGATGCTTGAAATAAATAAACCTATTCAGATTTTCGCATCAAGGCTACAATTAAAATCTTTTTTCGGATCTTACTTTGTTCAATGGCATAAAAGAAGAGCACAAAAAGGAATAAAACAAAGATCAATATTCACAAAAAAATATAGAAGTGATTTAAAGAAATATAATTGGGGTTTATGGAAATATAAACTCGTAAGCGAGGAATATGTAAATCCAACTACCACAATAATTTATGGAAACACAACTTTACTGGTGAGCTGGTCTAAAGAACCACTTGCAGTAAAAATTGAAAACAAAGAAATTACAAAATCACATTTGAATTATTTCAATTTAATCTGGAACTCAAACTAAAGCATCTTTTTTGCTTGCTTTTTCATAGCCCTTAAACATTTTTTGTGAAAATACTGACCCATCCACTTTTTTTCAGTTCCTTGATCTCCGCAAACTGAACAATCCTCAGAATACTTTCCTTCAGGAACTTCCTGCTTTTTTTCAGGAACTTCCTCTTTTGGTTCTTCTTTTTTCCCGGTCAGTTTATCCAAAAAACCCATTTAAATCACTAAACAATAAACACCAAACTATTTATTTTAACGTTTGCCCTTAAAATTTTCTCCAAGAAAACCTGCTTTATCAGGACCCTTTTTACCACCCAACAGGATTCTCAAAATATCAGGAGTAACAGAACCTTTAAGATAGTAAATAACTCTTGTCTTATTAGGGCATTCTCCTGTGGCAAGTAAATGTTTTGAAACAACTTTCTCAACAGCATCCCTCACAGTTTTACCATCCATAAGATTTAATCTTCCTCGGTAATTTTCAATACTTTCAAATAAGCTAATTGCTTTTTCAAATTCGGCTTTATACTTTCTAGTGTTTCTAACACTGACCGCGCCAAATAAATTTTCCAAATGTTCTAAACTAATCTTATTGCCTGTTACTTTTTCATAAGAAAGTGTCTGCATAACCATTCTATCTTCCATCATTCTTCCCAAACGATAAGCATTTCCTTTAAGATTTTTTGCAAGATTTACTTCTCCAACAAGAACTTGAAACTGTTTTTGAGTAAGGTTAGGACTTTTTCCTACTTTTGCTCTTCTTTTTATTCTTTTAAGATTCGGCATATAAACAATTGCGGAATCAACCTATAAAAAACCTTTCAAACTCAATTCTTCCATGCTTATAGGAGTTGTAGGAAAACCTTCCTCTGGAAAAAGTACTTTTTTCAATGCAGCCACTATGATGGATGTTCCAATGGCCAGTTATCCGTTCACTACAATAGAGGCCAACAAAGCTATGGGTTTTGTGAGAATTGATTGTGTTGATAAAGAATTCAAAGTGCAATGCAATCCAAGGACTGGTTTTTGTCATGAAGGAACAAGATTTGTTCCTGTTGAATTAGTTGATGTTGCTGGTTTGGTTCCGGGAGCTCATGAAGGAAAAGGAAAAGGGAATCAATTTCTTTCAGATCTTTCAAGAGCAGATGTTTTAATTCATGTTGTTGATGCATCTGGATCCACAAATGAAAAAGGAGAACCGGTTCCGCAAGGTTCACACAACCCTAATGAGGACATTGCTTTTTTAGAAGAAGAACTTGACATGTGGCTTTTGGGAATTCTCAATAAACACTGGGATAAATTAGCAAGAACTCCTTTTGAATCAAAAACACAAGGAATAGGAATCTTAACTCAGAATCTTTCAGGAATAGGTGCTAATGAAAAACAGGTTGAAAGAACTCTTCAGGAATTAAACTTATTGGAAAAACCACTCAAAGAATGGAGTGAAGATGATAAAAAAACGTTTGCAAAAACACTCAGAGAAAAATCCAAGCCTATTGTAATTGCAGCAAACAAAATGGACCTGCCTTCTTCAAAAGAAAACATTGAAAGAATGAAAAAAGAATTTCCTGATAAAAAAATTATTCCCTGTTCAGGAATATCAGAATTAACTCTGAAAAGAGCAGCAAAAGATGGTTCAGTTGATTATGTGCAGGGAAATGATTCCTTTGAACTAAAAGGGGAATTAAATGAGAAACAACAGAAAGGAATTGAATACATTAAAACTCATGTGCTTGAACCATTTGGAAGCACTGGTGTTCAGGAAGTTCTGGAAAAAGCAGTGTTTGAATTATTGGGTTACATTGCAATATTTCCCGGCGGCACTAAAGGTTTGACTGATTCAAAAGGGAATGTTTTGCCTGATTGCTTCTTGCTTCCTCCAAAATCAACAGCTCTGGATTTTGCATTTGCTTTACACACTGATTTTGGAAACAAATTCATCAAAGCAATTAATGTTAAATCAAAACAATTAATTGCAAAGGATCATGAGTTGAAGAACAGAGATGTTATTGAAATAGTTCATGGAAACTAAGAAAACCTATTTAACCTAGTTTGAGTAATGTTTAGTATGGCAATTTACTATGACCTGCCTTTGATCTCCGGAATGATTCTTGGAATAATTTTGACAACAGTCCTCTTAAAAATAACAGAAACTCCAAATGCATCTTTAAAGAATGCAAGTCTCTTAATTGGAGGAAACATGCTTTTTATTTTGATTTTTGTTTACTTTCTCCCAAATACTCCATTCTTATTTCTGGGGGTTTACGTAGCAGTTTACTTTCTTATCAAAGCACTCTTTGGAGTGCCCAACAGAGTAGCGATGGTTTTTTCAATCATCAACCTTACTTTTGGCTTTGTAAACGGTTTTGTTTTAGGGCCACCACTTGCTGAAATAATAACTGGTTTTTTATATTAAAAAAAAGATTAAACCAAAATAAAATCCATTAGATCTAATGTTTTCTTTTGTCATCATGAGGAACTTTTCTCTTGCTTAGCTGATATCCAGTCCAAAGTTTTTTAGCCTGTTCATATGAAAAAGTAGAGGGATTATATGTTTTTTCTGCTGCTTCTCTGATTGCTTGATCGGTTTCAGTTCCTTTCCTCATTTTTCCTATTATTCCCATTACAAGTGTTGCTTCGGCTGCGGTGAAGCCAGTTTGTATTCTTACTTCATTACGCCTAAAAGTATTAAGAACCAATTTAACATTTCCAATAATATGTGTACTTAATTTAGTTCCTCTTTTATCATGCAAAGCAACCCAAAAAATAAGTCTTTCTAAAACATAACTTTCAAAATTTTGTCTTTCTTCTCTTGACATTCTTAATCTGTTTGCTTCAAATCTCACTGCTCTTTTTGCAATCGGGATTGCTTCCTTTAACAATTTTTTCTGTTCCGCATTCAGTTTTGGGGGTTTTTTTGGCAATTCATTTAACTTTGGTAGATCAATTCCTTTCTGCCGCATTTTAAATCTTGTTCCTGCTACTAAAGAATAAGATGCTTCTACTCCTAATTTTTTTAACAGTTTTATGAGTTCTCCAATAGCCATTGTTGGATTTGCCATAATTGCGTTTTGTATAAGTCCTTTTTTTCTAAATTCTTTTCTAAAATTTGCTGTTTGTTGTTTAGCATGTGCTTTTCTTTCAGAAATAGATCTATCCCTAAGATCTTTTGGAAACAATTTATCCATCATGTAGCTTACAGCACTGGTCTTTGAACCAAACTTTGAAGCAAACTCAGTTGCAATTGCATATCTTGCGCGGTCTGTATTAGCTAATTCCTTTCCCATCCAAGCAACATGAATAGGCTTAAAATCGAATTTTGCCTTTCTTCCCATAACAAAAGAAAATGCCCCGATAGTTTATATTAGTTTATGAGCTTGACTTAGCCTCTTTCTTTTTAGGGTAGGTTTTTCTTTCTTGCAGAGAAAGAAAAAAGTACTGGATTAGCCCCGCAGAGATTCAGAACATCAGAAAAACTACGTTTTTCCGATACCTTTTCCTAATACAAAATGCTTTTTCTTTTGGTAATAGCTTTTCTTTCGCTCAAAGGGCGCGAAAAAGAAAAGGTATAGCCCCGCAGAGATTCGAACTCTGGTCCCAGGCTCCAAAGGCCT
>CEPX01415096.1_pt1 | contig 13233 bp, 15 predicted proteins | sample 361361 | NCBI WGS metagenome assembly CEPX01 (sample SAMEA2619974, study PRJEB7988) | marine metagenome | biome: marine biome (ENVO:00000447); feature: mesopelagic zone (ENVO:00000213) & marine oxygen minimum zone (ENVO:01000065); material: "saline water (ENVO:00002010), including plankton... | reverse complement strand
TCTGGCCAACCCATTCTATGGCTGCTCCCACAAAGGTTTGTACTTCGTCTGGATCTTTAAAGTCTGTCTTGAGTGTTGAGTAGATTAGGAATAATCCAATGATCAGGAATATTGCTATTCCCCAAATCACTTTTGACATTAGATTGTTTAGGGCTAGGTTGTTTATATGTTTTTCTATGCTAAATAGTATTATATATACTTAGTAATTCTTAATGTCATGAACTACTACACCAAAATAGCCAAAAGCTATAACGAACTGCATGGCGAAGAACAAGCCAAGAAGATGGTTGTCATTAAGAGTTTAATTTCTCCTAAGAAGAATGAAAGTTTGTTAGACGTTGGATGCGGTACTGGACTGAGTTCTGATTGGGATTGTCAGGTTGTTGGAGTTGATCCAAGCTTTGGATTGTTGAAACAGAATGAAAAACCAACAGTTCAGGGTTTTGGGGAGAGTCTTCCTTTCAAAGACAACAGTTTTGACTATATTATCTCTGTTACTGCTTTGGGTAATTTCTTTGATGTGGATAAGGGATTAAGAGAGATGAAGCGAGTTGGAGGGAATGTTGTTGTGAGTTTTCTAAAGAGAAGTGATAAGAGTGATACTATAATGAAGGCTGTCAAGAAAGTGTTTACTGTGAAAAAGATTGTTGAAGAAGAGAAGGATATGATTCTGTTATTGGGATAGTTGTTCTTGACTAGAGAAATTCTTAAATACCTTTTGCCCTGATATTAATGGATGGATGTCAAGGACGTGGAGAAAATCAATCAATTGGCCATGACATTAAAGAACAATGGTCTAGCTGCAAGTATGGCTGAGGCTGTTGAAAAAGCTAAAGAGATCATTCTAGGAGTTGGTCCAGAAGCACAGGAGGATTCTTTAATTGAGGACGAAATCAAAGAGGTAGAGGACGAGATTGAACAAATCGAGACTGAGCCGTTGGATGTTCGAGAGTCTGAGGCTACTGCTATGGAAGTTACAGAAGATCTACAAGAAGCTCCACCTCAAGAAGTTCAACAAGATCTATCTGAAGTTGATCCACCGAGCCCAGAGTTTGGGGATGATGTAGCTGTAGAGATGGAGACAACCGAGGCAGAACCTATAGATGTTCCTGAGCCAAAGCCGGCAGTCGATGAACCACCTATTGAGGTGAGTACTGAGATTCCTGAAGAGGAGGATGCTGTCCATCCAGAGGCAATGGAGCAAACTCAAGAATCTACACCTTTGAAGGAATTAGTAGGGGATGAGGATGCACAGCAGACTATTGATGAAGCTAGTGATGTTAAGGAAGAACTTCCTTCTCTCTATCCAGAGGAGCCTGTGTTCGGAGATACTCCAGCTCCTGTAGAGGAGGCCCCTGAAGAACCCATAGTTTCAAATGATCCAGAGGTTGTTCCCTCTAGAAATGATGAGTTGCCAAGTGATATGATGGTTGAGGATGCTTCTAAAGAACAAGAAACGGTAGAGGAAACGCCCCATGTAGAGCCTGGGCCTATTCCAGAAGATATTCCTGAAGAAGCTGAAAAAAAGGAAGAATCAGAGCCATCAGAGAAAGAGAAGAAGGACGAAGAGGACGAATTAGGGAAATATTTTAATTTTGGACAATAAGTTCTATTTTGTTTGAAGTTTACTTCTAGGTATATATGGATGTAATTCTCATATAAAAAAACATAGATTTATAAATAATGTAACTACTCCAGGATACTAATAGTTATATACTAGAACATAACTATGAATACAATTGGGGGTTTAGACATGGATAAACGAATTGCAACTATAGGCATCGCATTGTTTCTCGCACTATTTGTAATGGCTGCGGGTGAAGTCTCAGTGAGTCCAAGTTCAACAACTCTTGATCTAACACAAGGTCAAACCTTAAATTCTACATTAGTATTATCCAACGATAACAGTGGTGAAAATAAATCATTTTTATTCCCTGAATCCATTAATCTTACTGGTAGTATTAGCCAGATTAATCTTTCATTAAGCTTTAACGTTACAAATCCAGTTAATATAACAAACGGTACCAACCAAACCATTAATTTTACCCTGACAGCTCCAAAGTCAATCTATCAGGATACTTTTGTAGGTACTATTAATTTTACAAACAACAATTCCGATTCTGTGTTACATACTGTTACCATTAATTTGGCTGCATTAGACATAGTGGATGTTACTCCAACAGCTCAAAATCTAACAGCTAATTCCTCTGGAAGTACAACAGGTGTTTTTTTGCTGAGAAATAGTGATGCAACATTTAATGTTACAGCAACCCTACCTTCTAGTACAACATTGGTTGGGGATAGAATTAATCAAACAGCAACTATTACTTACAATGTTTCCAGTCCTGTAACAGTCCAGGCAGGAGCTTCAGCCAGTATTAATTATACATTAGTTGTGCCAGCAGCAACATTTAACGATACCTATTCAAGTATACTTAATTTTACGGTAAATACTTCAGATACTGCAATCTTAACACTAAGTACTCGAATCTTGGGAATAGACAATGCAACTATTAATTCCTCAGCTACCAGTGCTGTTATCGGTAAGACTGCCAATGCAAGTATCTTGGTAAGCAATACAGGAAATACAGATCTTGACACGTTAAACTTCTCAGTTACTGATCTTGTAGATACAAGTAACTCAAGTAATGTTATCAAAAGTGGCAACGTAACACTTCCTGCTAACTTTGCACTTCTTTTTAATGGTACAAATGTTCCTACGTTTAATATTTCAATTCCAAGTACTACTGAAAATGGAACCTATTCAGGGAATCTTACCTTGAACTATCCAGGCCTTATTCCTGTTAATAGTACACTTTCAGTTGTTGTATCTCCATCATCTTTTTCAATAAGTTTTTCAGAATCTCCTGTGGATATGGGCAATGTAGATACTAATTCAACAAAGTCAAAGACATTTAGCATTACGAATACAGGGAATGATGTTTTGAATAATCTTACACTTATAAATTCTAATATCGCTGGAAGGTTTAATTTTACGATTCTTGATAATAGTACAACTTCTTTAGGACCCGGTGATTCAAGAAGCTTTACCATTAGTATCTTTGCACCAAATGGTGAGACTACAGGTGATCAAGTCCTAGGTAATATACAGGTAACCTCAGCTGAGCTAAATTCTTCAGTGAGTGTCGCAGCAACTATTCAAGGAAAGTTAGTTATTTCAGATGTAGATGTTAAGGTGGATGATAGTACAGATAGTAATGTAGCTGACGGAGATACTATCACAAAGCGAGCAAAACCAGGAGACGAAGTTGAATTTGAGGTTACTGTTCGAAATTTATTTACTGACTCAGAAGATATCAACATCGAAGATGTTGTCATTACAATTACAATTGAAGATATCGATGACGGAGATGAACTTGAAGAAGAATCTCGAAAGTTTGATGTCGATGCAAATGAAGATGAGACTGAAACTATAACATTTAATGTCCCTGAAGATGCTGAGGAAGACGAATATGATGTTCTTATTGAGGTAGAGGGAGAGGATGAGGATGGAAATGATCATGAGGTTGAATTTAATTTGGTACTGAGGGTAGATAGAGATAGACACAAGTTAATCTTTTCTCGAGTTGAGTTGGAGTCTGCTATCCTTACCTGTAATAAAAATGGCAGATTGCGAGTTACAGCACAAAATATAGGATCCACAAATGAAGATGAGAGTGTACTTGAGGTTAGAAGTAATGATCTTGGTATCAGTTTTAGGGAAACCTTCGAGTTAGAGGAAGATCCAGGGGATTCAGATAATACCTTTTCAAAGGACTTTAGATTTACAGTACCTGATAGTGTTGCAGCAGGAGACTATCCTATCGAATTAAGGTTATACTACGATACTGACAAGGTAATTGATGTAGAGACTCCTATTTTAAAGATTGCAGCTTGTAATGCTGGAACAACAACACCAGTTGTTACTCCACCTACTACAACTACTACAACCACCACAGATGGTGAGGTAACTGTTATTGCACCAACTACTACAACTGCACCAACAACTAGTGGAACTACTCCTAGTGCGAATGTTCCAAGTGGATTTGTAAGTGTTGACAAGGTAGAAGATTCTAATTTGTATTTTGCAGCTTTAATTATAGCTAATTTAATTGTTGTAGGATTAGTAATTGTTTTGTTAGTTCAATTGGTTAAGCCAAAGGTTTAACTAATTGAATAATGGCAAACATTAATAAACTTCTAGAGTCAACATTAACGTATGGTAAATATTAGTAATCAAGAACTAATCAAGAAAGCAGCATTTGTAATCAGCCCTAAGAAATTAAAGGATGGTTTAGTTGGTGATGTTGGGTGTGCTCTACTTGGGGGAAACGGCAAAATATATACTGGCGTTTGCGTAGGTGTAAATTCTAATGGATTTTGTGCTGAAAGAGTGGCAATGGCCAAAATGATTACAGATGATAACGAGTTTATAATTAAGAAAATTGTGGCAACATGGAAAGATAAAAAAGGAAATGTATTTGTGATCCCTCCCTGTGGTCACTGTCGCCAAGCTATGAAAGAATTTGATGAGAAAAATCTAGATACAGAAGTAATTCTTGATAAAAATAAGACAGTAAAAGTGAGGAAGTTGTTGCCCTATCATGATTGGTGGAAGGAGCAATAGATAGAAATCTATATTTCATTTCCGCCATCTCCCCAAATCCTCCGAGAATTCTTTTATATACGCAAATACTTCTAACTCTTTGACAACAGCTTCCGGACTCTCCATAAATTCTTCCAATTTTTTTTGTAAAGACTTATTAAGGACTAAGTCTACCAATAATTGCGTGGTTCTGAGGTGGATATATGAGAAAAATACTATTATTGTTTATATTACTGAGTTGTGGACTCGTCCAGGCTAATGTCTTGATTACAGAGGTGTATTTTGATCCAACAGGGACAGAAAACGGCGGAGAGTTTGTAGAACTCTTTAATTCTGGAGAGAGTCTCGTTGAGATGACTGGATGGACACTAGGTACTAAGTCTTCAGCAGCTGATGTAAAATTACCAGATGGGGCAGTGATTCATCCTGGGAAGTTCTATTTAGTGACAGATACCAATTGGGAGAAGCGGGATGATACCAGTTGGCCTGAGGCTGATCATGAGGAGGCTATTACTTTGGCTAATAATGATGGTTTTGTCTCTCTTCTCAAGGGAGAAGATGTTTTGGATCGAGTGGAATGGGGAGAGGATGCAGTTTTGGTGGGGCAATCCTATCATAGGGGGAAGGAAAATGGTAGCTTTGTGGACACTGATACTATAGATGATTTTTTTGGGGATGAACCAGAGCCACATAATAGTAGTTTTGGTGGTGCTGGAAGAGGTGTAGTTGCTGTCGAGATTGAAGTCGAAGCCTATCTCTTTTCATTTGAAAATATTACAGTCGAGGACGATCTAGGGACAGAAGGTATTCAACTCAGTCCTGTTCCTGGTAAAAAGAGGATCGTTGGAGTGAGTGTAGTTGTGAGTGGAAACGATCTACTAGAAACCGTTCAAATAGATGCTTTAAATTCAACAGTAAATATGACTAGCGAGACTGTAAATGAGACGCATAACAGATATTCAGGAAGTTTTTCTTTTTGGTACAGACAACAACCAGGAGAATACAACATCACACTTACCGCCATTGGCAGGCATACCACACAACCAATTCGATTTGCGGTCACTGTTTTGCCTTTGGCTGGTATCTATCTAGATACTGCTACTATTAGTGTTCAGAAGGCACGTCCTGGAGAGGAGGTGTATATTAAAGGAGATGATGAGACTAATACTTTGGATAGTCCCACTATTAAGAATGTAGGAAATGTCCCTCTTGATATTAGTATTAGTGCTAAAGAAGGAAAGACAGGCCTTGGTTTTAAGGATACTTTGTTTAGCTTTGATGGCGATACCTTCTTTTCCGCAACAAAAGAGCTATTGGTGCGAGATGTCAATCTTGGTTTGGATGATTTTATGCCTTTAAGTCTAAAGTTTGTTATTCCTTTGAATGCAACTTCGGGATTGTATACTGCTGCTTTGGCTGTGACAGCTGTTGGTGGATAGGATGAGGTATCTATTTTTTCTTTTGCTTTTTTTGCCTGTGGTCTTGGGACAACAATTAGGTGTAGCTCCAAGTGTCTTGGAGATTTCTGAGGGTGAGACCGGAGAGGCCATACTCTATAATCAAAATAACTTTAGAGTCAACTTTTCTGTGACTGGTGAACACTATACCATTACACCGAAAAATGGAGTTATTTCACCTTTTGGTGAGAAACGAATACTGGTTCAAGGAGAAAAACCTATAGATGATCTCTTGACCATTTCTTTTATAGGTGGACACCAAGATGGTTTGGCTTTGTTGCCAGCGTTGAGTGTAAGGGTAGTAGCAAAAGATTCTAATGCCTACTTGGTAAGCTCTAGTATTAGAGAAATTCCCAAAAGAAAAAGGAACTTAGGTCCAGCAATAATTTTTATGGTTGTTGCTCTAGGATTAGTGGGATATTTTAGTTTGCGAATTCGTCTTGGTCTGCAAAGAAATAGACTACAAAGCAAGCCACAAAAATCATAAGATCTGCTTGGAGTCCCTGAGTTAATGAAAGTGTTTTTACAGATTGTGGTAGATGGATTGTGAAGATGGCACCTAGCATTAATATTCCTAGTATTGTAGATGCAATTTTGGTGTAGAAACCACAAAAGAGGAGGAACGCTGCAAGGAGTTCTATAATTCCAATAATTGTTGCAAATGTGTAGTCTGGCCATAAGATATTGGATATTCCTTGTATGGCAAAGATAAGTGCTAACGTAAGTCTGACTAATAATAAGGTTAGAGCTTTTGTCATGCGAATTCCTCAACTACACCATCATGGAAACGCTGGATTCTGGCTTTATTTCTCTTCATTTTTTTATTACACTCTTCAACCATTCTGGTGAGATATTCTTTAGAAATTAGGAGAGTTTCTTTATCTGCAACTAGTGTTTCGATATTCTCACTTGACATCACTTCAACTATTATTCTTTTTCCTACAGATAGAATTCCTGAGAATTTGAAGCCTGTGTGTTTGCAGATTATTAATAGTTTTTCAGCTGTTTCTAGATTTTTGCAACAGATGTGGACGATGGCAGACTCTTGTTTCAACCAGACAGGATTGTTTGGTGGGTTTTCTAATGCTTTTTTTATTTTTTTTAGGTTTGCTTCTTTATGGTCTTTATAGATCCATTTGACGTCAAACTTTTTGTCTGATGTTCTTGAGAGTAGAAGAGTGCGTCCAGCACAGCTTGAAGTGGTGTAGAACATTGGCAATTCGTTTAGTTTATTTACTAAGAATAGTATTTCTTTGTCAATCTCACCTTGTAGAGATTGATCTTTCTTTTGGAGTTGGTGTTGTTTTTGTTCTTCAAACGTCATAATTGAAGGATTCTAATGTAATTTAAAAGGGTTTTGCTAGAATTAAGGCTCTATTATCTTCTTCATCCTTTTAACAAAGTCTTCTGCTTGTTTATAGTAAATATCAAATTGTTTACCACTTATATCCTTAACTTCTCTGTGCATTATTTTTTTAGCAAGAGTATAGAAATCTTTCATTGTTGTTACATATCTTTTCTCGATTTGTTTGTCTTTCACTAAGGTAGCTTCCATCATGTCGCTCACATGTGCAGGAGATGGGGGTATTTCACCATGTTTCATCAAAGCTGCATGGGCAGCATCGATTACAGCCCAATAGAGGTCAAGAGTTGCCTGGAGGACGTGCCACTTTGAATTTGCTAGAGTTGCAGGTGCTCTTGAGTAATAGGTAAAAATGGCTTCATAGGTTGGTCGTATCCTTCCCATGTAGAGGAGGGCTTGCATTGGATCGAAGATACCTGTGTCGATGAGTGCAACACCATCTCTAAGGATGTTTATTGCTAGAGGATCTCCCAATCGTATATAATCCCAGAAGTTTGAGAGTTTTAGGGTTGTTACGTGGAGTCTATCTGAGGTGTCTCTTACCAATCTTTCCATAATTACTCGGTAGGTTTCCACAGCTTCTCCACTGAGGACCATATTAAGATCGTTGATGACTACTAGGACATCGATGTCTCCTACTTTTCCTTTGCCGTGGGCTCTAGCTGCAGATCCGAATAAAACAATTGATTTTACAAAGGAACCAAACTCTTCTAGGATTCTATCTGCGAGCTTTCTAGCGATTTTAATTTCTTGGTTCCCATATCTCTTTAGCTGTGGGCTATCTCTTCGCTCAATTGTGAATTTTACCATTATCTAGTTGAAAGTAGTTGTTTTCCCCCTCCACATCTTAATATCAGAAAAAGTGTATATAAGGTTTGTTTAGTATTGGAAAGGAGTGAATATTACTTTGCTTTTCTGACTAGCTCTAATGCTTGTTCTTCTGTAAGCTTTTCTGTTACGCTTTCTATCTCTTTTAGGGTGTCTCCTTCGTGGAGTCCTAGTTTATTGATTTTTTTCATGGTATTATAGCTCTGAGAACTTGGCTTATTAAATCTTTCTGATTATTCGTTTGTATATATCGTAAATGGTATATTCTTACATACAAACGTCTCACCTTGTGTAAGAAATCTCGGTAGGAAGAGGTTATTATAGACAACTAAGGTTCCTTTTAACTCATCTACTAACTTCTTTTCAAGGCCATAGTTAAAACCTTTATCTGGATTTATGAAAATAAGGTCGAATCTACTTAGGTCAAGGTCAAAGAAATCTCCCATCTTGACTTCTGCTGTGCTTTTGAATTGCTTTATTGCTTTATGGGCTTTGCCGATAAGGTTCATGTCTGATTCTATGCCTACTGATTGTATTGTTTGTGCTGCTAGAATAGTTACTCTTCCGTCTCCACATCCGAGATCGATAAAGTTTTTGAATTTAGTTAGTGGGAGTTGTGAGAAAAATAGTGTAATTGCTTCAGGATCAGCTCCTGCCCAGACACCCTTCTCTGTGTAGACATAGGGAAGTTTGTGCTCATTTAGAGAAGAGTCATCTTGCTCTTTGAAGAATTTGATAAGTGCTTTCATGATATCATACTATACATGGCTGTTGACATGGCCCAGTTAAAGCTGAGCTTCTTCAAGAAGTTCCATTTTTCTCGTTGGTTGATGTCTACATCTGGAGTCACACTATAACTTACACACCCATCCATGGACTGACATCCAATCATGTTTGCCATCTTGGTGTTTCTAATAACTTTTTCAATGACTTCATAGTCCATGTCATCCTTCCAGACCGTCTTAATTTCATTCCCCACCTCTGCATAGGTGCCATACATCTTAGTATTTGTGGTCATGTTGCCAAGATAGCCGAACAATGTAGAGTAGTCTAGCTGTTGCATTAATTTATTGTACATGGCCTCCATCTTGTAGGAGAAATCCATCTTAGGCTCTTTCTGTTCTTTTTTTAGTTTTACTTCCTTTGTGATGTCATCTATTGTCTTTTTTTTCTTGGGTTTTTCTTTTCTAGGTGTTTTTTTTACTTTAGCTAGTTCTTTTTCTATTATTGCTTTAAGTTCAGAAGAAATAGGATTTTTAGCTTTTGGAAATTTTCTTTTACTTCGTATTCTCTTAGAAGTTTTTCTAGCTCGAGTCGGACTATGGAATAGTGATGTTGATTTTGCTCTCAATATAATGCACCCTTAATACGTATTTAGGATTAAAATCGATTCGGAGTATTTAAAGTTTTCGAGATAAAAAACATATATTTAAAAAACACATTTAACTCTCTTTCTATATGAGCTTTGAGAAAGGATTATCATTGTGTATGGTAGCACATAGATTGGACTTTCCAGTATATGGGGGAATGGAGCTACCTGAAATATTAGAGTTTCACGAACCTCATGTTGATGAGATTATTCTTTCAGACACTTCACCAGATGGGGTTGTTTCAGAAGCGACAAAGGATTTATATCCAGGAAAGTTACATGTATCAAGATATCCAGGTGAGTTAGAGCCTCCAGATCTAGGTGCCTTCAGAAACCATACACTAGAGCAAGCCCAATATTCATGGGTCATGGTATTAGATCCTGATGAGACTGTTAGGGATTGGGGTGTAGTTAGGGACGTAGTTAACAAGGATCCTTCTGAGCAATACTATCTTAAAGGGCATAGAATGTTGACTCCGTGGGAAAAGTTACTCGTTGGCACAAGCGGAATGGCACGGCTATTCAAAAATGGCCATGGATACCATTTCATAAATCCTGTGTGTGAAATTCTTTTTGCAGACAGGAATCGTGAACAGGGTGTTGAATTAGAATGCGGGTGGATTCACCATACAAATATGGACTTACCTGGAAAACGTTCATGGCATCGACCTGATCAAGATACACATTATATTCCTCCCTTATTCTCTAGAGAATCAGTGAATACTGCTAGTTGGAGATGAACTTAATTTCTTTTGATCTATTCCATAGGAGTCTGACTCCAAAGACTCCAATCATTGCTTGGACTATAAGAACCAAAGATAAAATTAGGTGGATAGGTTTGTCCGAAGTAAGAATGTTCTACGTCTTGCCATCTTGTCTGGGGAGAGGAGGCTGCACCCGATGATCCAGAAAATCCTCTTGAATAGATAGGAGACCCATTTGTTTCCCAGAACTTTGTAATAATTCTTGCTGGGCCAAATTGTGATTCTGCAAAACCTTCTGAAGTTAATGCTCCTTTATACCCCTTCTTTTTGAGATATTTCAGGGCTTCTTTAATAGGGAGATTACCTTGGCCAGGTGGAAGGTGGGTATGTTGTCGACCAAAACCATCCACAATATGCATATGACCGATTATACCCTCTTTCTCCATCTTTTTGAATTGTTTCATGTACCAATCTTCAAATCTATCATCAACTTCTTGCTTTGATTCTCCTGGTTTTGCCACAAAGTTTTTCCTCCACATGCCGAGGTGTTGGAGATCGATGGTTGCTTTGATGTGGTTCTCGGCTGCATTCTTAGCTTCTTCCTCTGAAAAATTTCTACTCGTTACAAGTTGTTCAGCCATTTTTTCACGTGATTTTTTGATGAGTTCTGTCATTTCCTCGGGATGGGAGCCATAGCCCATTTCTGGGAAAATATTCTCAGCCGCAACAAAGAGATCTCCCTTGGCATGAGGGTTGTCCTTAGAGACATCCATGCTATAGATGCCTAGTTCTGTGTATGATTTGATGGATTTTTGTTTTGCATAATTTTCAATGGTAACGGCATTCTCTCGTTGGATCCTGGATTCTTCTGCTTGTTGTTTTTGACCAGTCACCATTTCTTTTAGGGACTCAATCTCTTCTCTGGTATTCCTCAATTGTTCCTCAATAATTGCTGAGGGTAACTTTTTTTCTTGGGGAATTAATTCTGTTTCTTGTGTAAAACGTCTCCCCCCTTCTCCTTGTAACAATTGATATTTTTCATCTTCTGGAACAGATTCTTCTACCTTTTTCCAGTGTTCTAATGATTTTTTATATTTATCAATACTTTTAAAAGATTCTCTCAGTCTTAGTCCATAGTTGTTCGCCCAACCTTCAGCAATTCTTTCCTGAGTTTCTGTTGTTGCAATAAGGAAAGCTTTTTCTGGTGTGACACGGTCAGCATCTGATAATTCTTCAACAGCAATACCTTGTTCTTCAGCCATTACTTCGTTTCTTTCTTCAGCCTCTCTTTTGAAGTCTTCCCAGGATTGTTGTTCGACAATAAAGGTATTTTTTTCTTCGTCGTACACAGGGACTCGATCTCTGAAGTTCACTTTCTTTCCTTCATAGTCCACATAGTCACCTTTATTCACAACCTGTCCTGCCTCATCTGTATAGGATTCACCTTGTTTTTCACCATATAATTTATCATTTTCTTCGTTATATCTGTTCCATTTGGCACGAGCTACAATTTGATTCTTTCTTACTTGGAGTATGACATTTCCAGTTCGTTTATCTACTAAGGGTAGAATAGCTCTTTCTTCCTCTTCTTCATAGCCTGTAAATATCCTATTACCCTCTTCATCTGTGGCCCAAGAAGCTTCTGAGATGGGACGTTGAAACTCTCCTGTGTGGACTACAATTGCTCCTTTTCCTGCTGTATCTGCAGCGAAGTCTATGGCGTTTTTTACCTCATCTAGTTCTACCTTTCTTTGAGCATCATCGAACCCTTTTTCTGGACCTGCAAAACCACTCATATTTCCAATCTGAGAAGGACTGTGTGTTGCGGAAAATTCAATTTGATTGGCTTTTGCCATCTCTCGCAAGGCTTCTCTTGCTTCCTTACCATAGGCTTCAGCTCCTACTGGTTCTGCACCACCACCCATAGCAAGTTGGAGCTCAACATTACCTGCTCCAGCTCGAATTGCTCCAGTGGCTGTCTGCATAAATGATCCGAACCGAGAACCTTCTGTTACTGATTGCCCTAGTCTGTTCTGGGCGAAGATGGGTTTTTCAATATCTGGTTTTCCTTGTCTTTCATCTGAGTAGGGTGCATTAGGAGACATGTCTACCACTTTCTGTTTCTCCATCGGTTCATACTGTTGTGTGTTGAATTCCATCTTAGTTTCTGTAATCGTCTTGGATTCTGTCGTGGAGGGATAGAATCTTTGATACAGATCCTCCTATTTTCTGGCTCGTTGCATCTCCGTAGAGATCTTCTCTCTCTTTCATGATATTATAGGCTGCCTCTATTTTATTCTTTTGGTATTGATTCATGTTCTCCCTAGGTTGTTCCATCATGGAAGACATGGATTTATAGATTGAGTCTGTTGATTTACCTCTTAGATCTTGTTCTAGTTGATTAACTTGGTAGAGGGAGGATTGTGCTATTTCTTGTTCAGGGGGGATAGAAGGGGCATCTGACAGAGCATCTTCCAACACTACTTCTCCTGGTTCTTCTGGGGTAAGTGGTTCTACTGCAGGTTCTGTTACTTCTTCCTTTCTAGGCCGAAATAATTTTTCTACTTGGATTTCTTCAGCTTCAGGAGGATTCATCTTTTTGATGAGATCTTCTTCAGCAATCTCTTCATGCGATTGCTTTACCATCTCCTTGGCTTCTTCAATCTCTTTTTTTCGCTGTTCCTCTAACTCTTTTAGCTTTTTTAACCTGTCCTCTGGACGGAGTTTTTTTATTTCTGCTAGTTTTGGCATTTTCCAGGTTTTTTTATTTTGTTTAGAATGAACTCAGCCAAAAATAATTTTTCAGTGTACATTTTGGCTTTCGTTCATCACCACGCAATCATCTTATGACTTTTCTTATAATTCTTATACGTTGTCCACATTCTTTGCATTACTTCTTTTTTACA
>CEPX01195526.1_pt1 | contig 13235 bp, 10 predicted proteins | sample 361361 | NCBI WGS metagenome assembly CEPX01 (sample SAMEA2619974, study PRJEB7988) | marine metagenome | biome: marine biome (ENVO:00000447); feature: mesopelagic zone (ENVO:00000213) & marine oxygen minimum zone (ENVO:01000065); material: "saline water (ENVO:00002010), including plankton... | reverse complement strand
TGGTGCCCTCATGCATCATCGCGATTTGTATAGTTTGCTCACCTACTTTCCACTCTCTCCAATCAATCTTTCCTGCGATAGTGGGACTGTCATAAAAGTAATAGTAATTCGGAGCAGAGAATTTATTGTCAGTTTCTTTTACCAGCTGAGTAGCTACTGTCCACTCTTTGGGTAGGTTCGGAATCACCAAGTTTACTTTTCGATCATCCAATCCAATCCCTCTAGCAAAGGTTGCAGGCATATTCATATGGAGTTTTCGAGCATCTACTCCCATGTATGTCCCATCGGCATGATTTCCATATAGGGTGTATTGGAATGTTACCTGGCCATCAACGACAGGAGCTTCCCAGGCATAAGGTGTCAATCTTTTTAGCGGAAGCTCATCCCCAGTTGCATCACTGGCAGACTCCTCATAGATGTTTTTAGCAAAATTGTGAAGTGCATATCTGCCTGGAGAGAAATTAGGCATGCGTATTTCGAGTTTTTCACCCTTCACTTCTGTGAACTGAATCGTAACTCCAAGTTCATGATGGTGAATATTAGAAAGATTCAGGGTGTAGGTGATCTCCTGGGCACTTGTGAAAGTTGTACAGGTTGCTAAAAGAACTAAAAGTCCGAAAAGACGCATGTTATTGATTTAGGTTTAATAAAGTTTCCCTCGAATATAACAATGGTCATATCCCCGACCTATAACAATATTTGTAATCGGTAGCATAAGAATTAGAGCGGACGTGTTGTTTATTCGCCATATGAAATATTTCTTACTAACAATAACGTCTGTCTTATTACTATCATGTTCTTCAAATAAGAATGAGGAGACTGTTGAATCCTATAATTTGGTTCCAGCAAGCTGGATTGAACAACGAGTCAAGAAAGCCGAAGAATATACATCTCGAACTGCTGGAGGGCGATTGATATGGGAGTCTATCGAAGCGCATGGTGGCTTACAGAAATGGTTTAGTAATGGTGCTTTAAGTTTCCACTTTGATTATCAGCCTTTAGATGGTAAAGTGAGGAGAAATTCCTTTCAGACTATCAATCAATGGTCCGTTCAATCGGTGCACGAATTGGCCTCAAATCGTTCTATCCAATTTGGATGGGATGGTTCCGAAGCCTGGATTATTCCAGATACTGCTCAGGTGCCGGTCAATGTGCGTTTTTGGGCTAATACTCCTTTTTACTTTGTGGGTCTTCCATTTGTTTTAGCGGATGAGGGGATAAACTATGAAGTTTTACCGGTGGATACTTTGGATCAGAAGGTGTATGACTTGGTTAAAGTAACCTTTTCAGATGGTGTAGGAGATGCATCTGAAGATTTTTATGTGATATACATTGATCAACAGACAAAGTTGATGGGCGCGTTGAGATACATTGTTTCCTATCCCGGGTTTTTCCCAGATGGTGGACATTCTCCTGAAAAAATCATGAAGATCAAGTCATTAGCTGATATTGAAGGGATTCGATTACCTACAGGATATGAAACATACTGGTGGAAAGATGATCAAATTGGCGAGCATATTACGCATATTGAGGTGACTGAAATCTCCTTCAAGAAAGAATTACCAAAGGACTATTTTAACAAGCCTGAAGGGGCTAGAGTACAAGAGTCTATGTAGAGTGGAATCATACCATTGAGAGTCTGTACATTTGCGCCATGAATCACTTATCGGTAGAGAATCTGGCAAAGAGTTATGACTCACGGCAGTTGTTTGAAGGGTTGACATTTGGATTGGACCAAGGGCAGAAAGCGGCTTTGGTTGGAGTCAATGGATGTGGTAAATCTACCTTGATGAAAATCATTGCCGGATTGGAACCTCCTGACAAAGGTGAGGTGTCATTTCGCAAAGGCGTGAGAGTGTCTATGGTTCCCCAGAATCCTGATTTTGACGAGGATGACAATATTGTTCAAGCCGTATTTGCTGAAGATATAGAAGAACTAAATGTAGTTCGGGATTATGAAATTGCACTGCACAAAGCGACAATTGATCCTGATAATGCACCAGATATTACTCCGTTGATTGAGCGCATGGATCAGCTTAATGCCTGGGACTATGAGAGCAAGGTGAAGCAAATTCTGGGAGAACTGGGTTTGCACAATTTGGATCAAAAGATGGGAGAACTATCTGGAGGTCAGCGTAAACGAGTTGCGCTCTCCAGAGCGTTGATTGTTAATCCTGATTTCTTAATCCTAGATGAACCGACTAACCATTTAGATCTAGAAGTGATTGAGTGGTTAGAGAGTTATTTAGCTACAGCCAATCTCACTCTACTCATGGTTACTCACGACCGATACTTTCTGGATATGGTAACCAATGAGATATTAGAAATCGATCAGGGGCAGATCTTCAAATACAAGGGCAACTATGCGCATTTTTTAGAAAAGAAAGCGGAACGAGAGGAAAGTGAAGCTGCTTCTGTAGACAAGGCAAAAAACTTACTTCGTAAAGAGCTAGAGTGGATGCGCCGACAGCCAAAAGCTCGAGGAACCAAAGCCAAATACCGCATAGATGCCTTCTATGATACCAAAGAAAAAGCTTCTAAAAATGTCAATAGACAGGAATTGGAAGTTAACCTGAAAGGTGAGCGTCAAGGGAAAAAGATTATGGAGTTGGAGCAGGTATCCAAACGATTTGGAGACTTGAAAATACTAGATCATTTCAATCATACCTTCCAGAGAAAAGAACGAGTGGGTATTGTAGGCCCGAATGGAGTAGGGAAGTCTACCTTCCTAAATATTCTGATTGGAGAGATTGAAGCTGATTCTGGAAGGAGAGAAGTTGGGCAGACAACCAAGTTTGGCTACTACACTCAAGAGGAACAAAAATTTGATCCGAATGCTCGTGTGATTGACGTGGTAAAAGATGTTGCAGAAGTGATTCAGTTGGCTGATGGCTCGCAGATTACCGCATCCCAATTGCTCAATCAGTTTTTATTTCCTCCAAAAATGCAATTTAATGTAGTGGGTAAACTGAGTGGAGGAGAACGTAGACGACTTCAGTTACTTAGGGTCCTAATGAACAATCCAAACTTCTTAATTCTCGATGAGCCTACTAACGATTTGGATTTGATGACCTTGAATGTACTGGAGGATTACCTGGAGACGTTTGAAGGATGTTTGATGGTGGTATCTCACGATAGATACTTCATGGATCGTTTGACTGATCACTTATTTGTATTTGAGGGTAATGGAAAGGTTAGAGACTTTCCAGGAAATTATACAGACTTGCGCGAGCAAGGAGGTTTGAAAACAAGCAAAGAAAAGCTTCAGGAATCCAAGAAACCTGTAGAGAAGCTGGAAGAGTCCGTGAGCATGGACAAGAAGAAACTTTCCTACAATGAGCAGCGTGAATTTGAAGGGCTAGAGGGGGAAATGGAGAAATTGGAACTGCGTAAAGAAGAGATAGGAGAGAAGATGAATACTATTTCAGATTATGAAGAGCTTCAAAAACTAGCGCAAGAATTGGAGGAGGTAAAAGGACTATTGGAAGAGAAAGAGATGCGTTGGTTGGAGCTGAGTGAGCGCGTTTGATTCAGAATTAAGTAAACCATGATACATATCACACAACTAATTTATGTTATACCTGGCCAGGAGAATGTGTTTGATCAATTTGAATCAGTAGCTATTCCCATAATTTCGAAATACAATGGTCGGTTAACTCTTCGCATAAGACCTGATGACAATTCAGTGATTGAGAGCTCAATCGAAATGCCCTATGAAATTCATTTGGTCGAATTTGATCAAGAGCAAGACTTTTTGGATTTTATGAAAGATGAAGAGCGTAAGCAATTTTTATACTTAAAGGAACAATCAATTCGGTCCTCCGTTCTTTACAAAGGAGAGAAACTCTAGTAGACCAGAATGCTGTCTTGAAAGGGTTCAAGTTCCGATGGAGATATTCACAAATGAGTTTTTTTAATAATAATTTAGATATGAGTGTAAGAAATGTTTAAATAGGTACACTAATCATTTGAATTATAGAAAATAACAATCAATCCACATAACTATGAGAAAAATCGCTTTAATGGCAATGGTATTGGTATTCGCAGCAGCAGGTTTGTCTGCACAGGATATCACAGTAGATGAAATACTAGAAAACTATTTCGAAAATACAGGAGGGCTTGAAAACTGGAAGGCTCTAAAAGGAGTAAAAATGACCGCCAAATTGAACCAGGGAGGTATGGAAATTCCTTTGGAAATTGTGCAGATGTCCGATGGCAGAACCTATACCAAGTTTAGCTTGCAAGGAACAGAGATTTACCAGGGAGTTTTCGATGGTGAAACACTTTGGGGTATCAACTTCCAAAACATGCAAGCTGAGAAATCTGATGCAGAAACTACTGCAAATTATAAATTGAATATTAATGACTTTCCTGATTCATTCATTGATTACGAAGAGAAAGGATACACTGTAGAATTGCTGGGTACAGAAACAATTGATGGTGCTGAAACTTATAAAGTAAAGCTGGTAAAAGAACCGATTACTATTAATGGTGAAGAGCAAGAAGATGTCACCTATTATTATTTTGATACGGAAGCATTTATTCCTATTGCCCAGGATACTGAGGTAAAGCAAGGACCACAAGCTGGAATCATTCAGCGTATCACTCAAAGTGACTTTGACGAAGTAGAAGGGCTTTACTTTCCATTCTCAATGACACAGGGCGTTAAAGACGGACCAAGTCAACCCATCTCTATTGAAAGCATTGAAGTGAATCCAGAAGTGGATGCAAGTGTTTTCAAATTCCCTGGTGAATAAGCAAGTAGTTCAATAGTAATATCTTATGAGAAAGAGTATTTGGCTATTAGCGATGCTAATCACTTTTATCTCCTATGCACAGGACACTGAGATTGTTCTCAAAGGAGATGAACTGTTTGGTGATTTGAGAGCACGCCAGATTGGACCGGCTTTGATGTCGGGGAGAATTATTGACCTGGAGCAGCATCCAACTAACGATAAAATCATCTACGTTGGCTCTGCAGGTGGAGGAGTTTGGAAATCCACCAATGGTGGAGCAGCCTTTCAACCAATTTTTGATGACCATGTACAATCCATTGGGAAGGTTAAACTTGATCCAAAAGATCCGGACAAGACCATTTGGGTAGGTACCGGTGAAATCTGGACAAGAAACAGTGTCTCTGTTGGAGATGGACTGTATAAGTCTACCGATGGAGGGATAAACTGGAAGAAGGTAGGATTTGAAAAGTCCGAGCGTATTTCAAGTATTGAAATCAATCCTGAGAATACAGATATCATGTACGTAGGTGTCCTTGGGGCCTTATGGAATGATAGCGAAGAACGCGGAGTTTTCAAATCAGAAGATGGAGGACAAACCTGGACTAAAGTCCTGTACATTGATCAAGCAACTGGATGTAGCGATGTGGTAATGGACCCAGAAGATCCCAATACCTTGTATGTCTCTATGTGGGAATTTAGAAGATCAGGTTGGTCGTTTAGTTCTGGAGGAGAGAAGAGTGCCTTGTATAAGTCCACAGATGGAGGGAAATCATGGAATAAAATTCATAATGGGTTTCCAGCAGGTAGATTAGGAAGAATTGCCTTTGCAATAGCTCCTTCTGATAACCAAATTCTTTATTCGGTGGTAGAGTCTGAGGTGAAAGGAAAAAGTGGGTTGTATAAATCCACTGATGCTGGTGAGAGTTGGGAGTTTAAAAACGGTGATTTTGGGTTGGTCGTAAGACCATTTTATTTCTCAAGAATTGTGGTTGATCCCAGGAATCCTGACTTAGTGGTGAAAGCCGGTCTGTTTGGTTCCGTCAGTAGAGATGGAGGAGAGACTTTCAAAAGCATGGGTAATATGCATTCTGACATTCACGACATCTTATTCGATATTAAGAATTCAGATAGAATGTACGTGGGTACTGATGGAGGTCTCTATCGTTCCTGGGATGGTGGAGTAACTATGGAAATAGTTGCTAACCTACCTCTTTCTCAATTCTATCAAATCTCAGTAGATAACGAGGAACCTTACAATATCTATGGTGGCTTGCAGGATAATGGTTCCTGGTATGGACCTTCCAATTCTCCAGGTGGTATTGAAGCCCGAGATTGGAATTCGGTAGGGTATGGAGATGGCTTTAGGGTTTTGAGGCATCCAACCAAGAAAATACTTTATTCTGAAATGCAAGGTGCCGAAAATGTCTGGAGATATGACATGGAGCGTATGTCTACTAAAACCATACAACCTCTACAAGTTAAAGGTTATGATGACCTAAGGTTCAACTGGAACGCGCCAATGACAATCAGTGATGCTCAGCCGGATCGGTTCTACATGGGTAGTCAGTATTTGCACAAGTCGGAAGACATGGGGGATACCTGGCAAATCATTTCGCCAGACCTTACGACGAACGATAAGAAAAAGCAGGAACAGGAAAAATCTGGGGGTATCTCAAGAGACAATTCAGGGGCTGAAAACCACTGCACCATTTTTACTATTGCTGAGTCTCCTTTGAATGAGCAAGTGATTTGGGTAGGAACTGATGATGGAAATATTCAGGTTACTAAGAATGGAGGAAAGTCCTGGGATAATACAACAGTTAATCTTCCGGATGAAGTTCCAGACAATACCTGGGTTTATCATATCGAAGCCAGTGTACACGGTGAAGGTACTGCGTATGCGGTTTTGGAAGGTCATACATCTGGTGATTTTAATACTTACGTGTACAAGACCACCGATTATGGTACTACCTGGACTTCAATAGCTTCTGATGAGATCTATGGATTTGCCAGAAGTATTCAGGAAGACTATGAAAATGAAGATTTGCTCTTCCTTGGAACCGAGTTTGGTTTATATATCACAATTAATGGAGGAAAAAATTGGAGTCAGTTTACTAATAACATGCCGCCAGTGGCTGTGCATTTCTTAGAGCTTCAAAAACAAACCAACGATCTGGTGATGGGTACGCATGGCCGTGGAGTGATCATCCTTGATGATATCACTCCTCTGAGAAAACTGAGTCAAGAGGTATTAGCTAAGGATGTGCATTTCTTTGAAAGTAAACCGACTATCATGGAAGAAGCGAGTCCATTTGGAGGAACCGCCACTGAGCGTGAGTTTGTTGGTCCTAATAGTACAAATGATGCTAAGATCACTTACTACTTAAAGAAGAAGCACATTTTCGGTAAGATGCTCATGGAAATCCAGGATTTGGATGGAAATAAGTTGATTGAACTCACTCCAGGAAAGTCCAAAGGGATTAACGTTGTGACATGGAATGGTCTGATCAAGCAGCCAAAATTGGCAAAAGGTAAGAGTATGGCTTTTGGAGGTTTTACTTCTCCGAGAGTACCTGCTGGCACCTACAAGGTGATCATGACTAAAGGAAAAGAGACTTATTCTTCAGAGTTGACTTTTGTAAATGATCCTAATTCTTTGTTAACAGAGGAAGAACGAATTGCCAATCATGAAGCAACAATTAAGCTGTATAACATGAGTCAGGAACTCGCTTATATGGTTTATCAGATTGATGAGATTCTGGTTAAAGCTGAAGAAGTGAAGGCACAAGGAGGATCAAAAAGAGCGGATGGAGTCATTAACGACCTGATGAACTTAAAAAAGAAGCTGGTGACTACTACAGGTGATAACTATGTAGACACCGAAGAAGCAAAATTGAGAGGGAATATTGCTGACCTTTACAGTAAAATTGCCTCTGGTTTCCAGGCTCCTACAGCTTCGGAAATGGAAAACATGAACTTGCTCGAAGAGCGCTTCAATAGTGCCAGACAGGAATTGAATGCTATCAAAGCAAAGCAAGTACCTAAAATGGAGCAGTACATGGAAGGTAAAGGGATGACTGAGATAACCTTTAAAAGCTACGAGGAGTTTATTGAAGAATAGCTCATCTAAAGATTATTAATAAAAAAGGTTACCGGATTCCGGTAACCTTTTTTATTAGGGCATCCTAGCATTGAAATAATGATGAAAATGGGCTGTTAATATAAATGCTTTTTGATCTCTCCACGTAGTTGAGGCAATACCATATCTTCAAACCACGGATTTTTCTTCATCCAGATATTGTTTCTCGGGGAAGGGTGAGGTAGTGGGAGAAATGTAGGAAGATATTCTTCAAAGTGTTTAACTGTCTCAGTCAGCGTATCTTTTACCCGGTTTCCTAAATAGTATTTCTGCGCGTATAGGCCCACTAATAGTGTTAGGTTCACTTCTTTAATCTCATTGAGTAGAAGTTTATGCCATTTCGGAGCGCATTCAGGTCTGGGTGGAAGATCGCCAGATTTGCCTTTGCCTGGATAACAGAATCCCATTGGTATGATGGCGATATTTCTAGGATTATAAAAGTCTTCATCAGAAATATTCATCCATTTCCGAAGGTTTTTACCACTCGGATCATTCCAGGGGATTCCGGTTTGATGTACTCGCATTCCTGGAGCTTGACCGATAAGCACAATTTTGCTCTCTGTGACGGCAGAAAATACTGGTCTTGCACCCAAAGCCAAGTTAGGCTCACAAAGGCTACACTGCTTAATATCAGAATGTAGATTATCCATGCTATCGTTAGAACTAGATTCAGTCTGCATTTTAATGGTCATATTTCTCAATATAGTTCACTACCACGCTCACATGATATGCATTATGCCCCGAGTTAGTAATTAGTGAGTCCAATTCATTCGTAGTAACCTTTTTTAAGATTGATCTGGCGTGATCTATAGATACAGTCTTATCCAGTCTACCGTGCAAAAGGAATAATTTACCATCATATTGATCTATGAAATGAACAGGAGAGCTTTGTAGAAGCTTGCTTCTGATTTCTTCTTGATTGGTTGTTTGGCTTAAGAATTGGTATTTGTATTGCTTTCCATAGCGGTCATAGTACTCTTTTCCAAGGAAATTAGTTGGGCCAGCTTGAGAGATGGTAGTCTGAATATCTGGATGTCTAATTCCGGCTAATAGAGCAACAGTTCCACCTCTACTGACTCCATAAATAGCGGTCTTTTTGGATATTTGAGGATACGTTTGTTTGGCCGCATGATACAACCGGAGTGCATCATCAGTTGCACCATCAAATGCGTCACCAAAGAAGACATCAGAACAAAAATAATGTCCAGAGATTTCAAGCGATTGTCCCCGAAAGGAAGGAATAATGATAAAATGGTTTGGTAATGATTGACACAATTCTTTGATTTCCCTTCTGCTTGTCAGGCTTACTGATTGACTGAATTGGTTGAGTCCATTTGCCCAAATTAGAGTTGGGTATTTCTTGATATTTTCTGTTTTCTTGGGAAGAATAACAGCTCCATAATGAATCACCCCATTTTTATAATGTGCTAATACAGAGATGTTTCGTTTCCAGAGGAAATACTTTTCTATTAGTTGAATACTGTCTGATTGGAGGTCAAAACTTGCCCAATCAGATATGGTTTTTTTAATTTCCTCCTTTGTAGGAGGTGCAAACAATTCATCCAGGTTAGCAATCTGATTTAAATCAACTTGCGCATAAGAAATTCTGTCTCTACAGGGGTTGTCCTCTTTTAGTAGAGTATAAACTATCAAAAAAATCAGGATTAATCCTAAAGCAATGATGATACCTGTGGATTTGATTTGCATAGCTGATTTCTAGCTTTTCACCTCATAAGTTACAGATAATACGATAGATCCATCAATCGATCAGTTGATTAGATCCTAGTTTTACAGATCTAAATGGAGTTGATATAGTTTCTGAATTCGTCGACCTTTTTTTTCAACTGGCCCAGAACACTCTCACTGATTTGACCTTCAGAGCTAATTTTTCCCTTAATACCCTGGATCAATAAGCAGGTGGAAGAATCCAGCTTAGCCTGTATTGTTTGCATGATCATTTGTAGTTCTTCATGACCTTTAATGCCACTTGCTGAAGCAGTAATGATAGCAGTTGGTTTATCCGTGAAGACTGTTGTTGAAACACACCACTCCAATGCATTTTTTAGACGACTTGGTATGCTAAACACATACTCCGGAGAAGAAATAATCACACCATCAGCTATCTGAATTTGCTCTCTAAATTTCACCACAGTTTCAGGGGTTCCAATGGATGTTAACTCAGTTTGGAAATGAGGTAGATCCTCCAGGTTATTTACAATTGTAAGGTTCAATTCATCTGAATAGAGCTCCTGTATAGTTTTAAGAATTAATTCATTCGATGAGTCTTTAGTAGCACTCCCACAAATTCCCAGGATATTGAGTTGCATAAGTAGGTCTTTAGTTCATTCTAAATTAAGGTATCATTATTTTGAAAACATGAACATGATGAGATCATTGAATCATTCGTCTTCTGGCTTACGTTGTGATCACTGGTGTTTCAAAGAATGGGCTTTTATAGCTCTCTAAAATTCTGCTTGGAGAAAAAGTAATTCCGATGATTATCAGAACGGGGATAAGTGAATAGTTGCAACTGACCAATTGGGATTTTTCTACCCTCAAATAAGAAAAAACCACGATACCCCAATGAATCCATAAAGTCGAATAATTGACCATCGACAGCCGCTTGATGGTGGACTTCTACCTGTACAATAGGTTGATTTTTTTCCAGGATATATCTTGCTCCTTTCAATGCCTCAAATTCATGCCCCTCCACATCGCATTTAATGTAGCTTACTCTGTGTTGGATTGTTGCTTGCAGTTCATCCAATGTCACTGAACCTATTTTCAGATCACCTTCATTCTTGGTGATTTTGGCGCCGCCATGCCCTGCAAATTTTCGGCTCATATGATGCTCTGTAGCAGATTCGGAAGCCGCTTGATTAACTACAAGGACATTCTTAAGCCTAAACGTATTAACAAGCTGATCTAAAAACGGTGCCAATTCTGGTTGAGGTTCCAACGAAATTACTTGTCCATTATTACCGACTGCTTTTGATAACCAATAAGTATAGGCTCCTTTGTTCGCCCCAATATCAATTGCTGTGGTTTTAGTTAGATTCTGACGCAAAAGGAACTGAACAGATTCGCGCTCAGTAACAAGTCGATATCTCCAAAATCGATGCCAGCAATGAATTCTATCCAGAAGAGTCATCAGTTATAATTTGAAAGCAAAACCATCTTTAGCTTTTGCTTCATATTTGTCTTTATCAAATTGATATAGGAAAGACCCTTTCTTGCTACTGCTCATGTCCTTCTCTTCCAATTTAATTAATACATCTAACTGATTGATTTTCTTGGCAAAGTTTCTTTTATCAATTTCCTCGTTAAGAATGGTTTCGTATAGTTTTTGCAACTGCCTCATGGTGAATTTCTCTGGAAGCAGTTCAAAACCAATTGGTTGTACGGATGTCTTGTATCTCAGTCGGTTGATTGCATGATTCACCATCCGCTGATGATCAAAGATGAGTTCTGGAGTTTCTTTTAAACTGAACCATTGGGCTGAATGCTGTTTAGTTAACTCTTCATTATGATCTTCAATATTGATCAAAGCATAGTAGGTGATGGATATGGTTCGTTCTACTGGATCTCGGCTAGGATCAGTATAGGTATGTACCTGCTCCAGGTATACATCTTGAAGTCCTGTTAATGTCTCCAAAACACGATTAGCTGCATTTGTAGCGGTTTCGTCTGGTTGAAGAAACCCTCCCATAAGGGACCATTTGCCTTTCTCAGGCTCAAAGTTTCTTTTGATGAGAAGAATTTTTACTTCATCATTATCAAATCCGAATATGATACAGTCTACTGCTACAAGCAGCTGCGTTTGATCTTGATAGTTGCTAACGAATGATACCATCTGAGTTTCAAGGAAATTATGAATTTCTCAAAATTGACCATCAATTGAATTTCAATTCAATGAAAATTAAAATGGAAGATCAATTTTGTAAACGAATAATATTTTCTACATTTATAAATGTAAATAATACACTTAATATTTAATAATCTTTTCCAGCTTTTATGAACTACTGGTCATTCAAATCTACAACCAATTGGCTCCATGTGTTCGGTTTATTGCTATTAGTGCTAGTCAGTTCTTGTCAATCGACTCCAAGACCTGTTAAAATTTCTAGTCCTGATGGTAACATAACCACATCATTTTTCTTGAGCGAGTCTGGAGAACCTTTATACTCCGTTCAGCTTAAAGGAAAAACGGTTATTGAACCATCTCGTGTTGGAGTTATTGCAGACAAGTACTCTTTTGAGGGGCAATTGTCGATAGTGACAGTCTCCACACTTGAAAAGAAGGCTGAGAGTTATAGAATGCATCAGGGTAAGCAATTGGATATTGTCTATGACTACCAGGAACAGACAGTTGTTTTGTCAAACACTAAAGGTCAACAACTGTCGATAGTTTTTAGAGTTAGCAATGATGGAGTAGCTTTTCGTTACAAGTTCCCAAAAGAAAGTGAATCAACAATTGCTAATGAATTAACGGAGTTTCAGTTCCCAATCAATACGGAAATGTATGCACAACCAATGTCTGTGGCAAAGACAGGTTGGGAACAAACGAATCCTTCCTATGAAGAACCTTATGAAAGAGGTATTGCTGTCGGAACAGTTTCTCCATTAGGAGCAGGCTGGGTCTTTCCTACATTGTTTAAGGTAGATATGGATTGGGTCTTAATTACCGAATCTGGTCTTGGTCCGGATTACTGTGGTGGCCGATTGGTGTCAGATACAGTTTCGAAGGCAATGAAAGTTGGATTCCCATCAGATGTTGAAGTTTATACAGATAAAGGGCACCTTCCTTTCAATGCATCTCTAAGTCCATGGAGAATACTCACTATCGGAAGTTTAGAAACCATTGTAGAATCGACTTTAGGAACAGATTTAGCGGAACCAGCTATTCAATTGAGTAACGACGAATTTATCAATCCTGGAATAGCTAGCTGGAGTTGGGCTTTATTGAAAGATCGATCCGTTAATTACGAAACCTCTAAGGAATTCATCGAATATGCTAGTGAAATGAACTGGAAGTATTGTCTCATCGATGTGAATTGGGACACCACAATAGGTGAAGAGGGGATGAAGGAATTGGTGGCCTATGCTGATGATCGCAATGTAGGGTTGATCCTATGGTACAATTCTGCAGGAGAATGGAATACCACCCCATATCATCCAAAAAGTAAATTATTGACTCATGAGCAACGTGAAGTCGAGTTCTCCAAATTGAAGGAGTGGGGGATCACAGGCGTGAAAATCGACTTTTTTGGAGGGGATGGACAAAGCATGATTGCCTATTACCACGACATGCTTCGTGATGCTGGTAAACATGAATTATTGGTGAATTTTCATGGGGCGAC
>CEPX01192104.1_pt1 | contig 13237 bp, 14 predicted proteins | sample 361361 | NCBI WGS metagenome assembly CEPX01 (sample SAMEA2619974, study PRJEB7988) | marine metagenome | biome: marine biome (ENVO:00000447); feature: mesopelagic zone (ENVO:00000213) & marine oxygen minimum zone (ENVO:01000065); material: "saline water (ENVO:00002010), including plankton... | reverse complement strand
TTCAAGATTTATATTTATCTCTTCTCCTCGATAAAAAACTTTTAAGTTAACGTTTTTTCTGAACTCTCCTGATCTTTCTTTTCTAAGTTCTTCAATTTTTCTGAACATTTCATACATTTTTAAGATATTCTGAAAATTTTTATCTTTTTTAAAAAGTTTTTTCATTGTTTCTATTTTTTTTGTAGGATTTAAAGGAATTGCTGAAATTTTCTTTTTCTTTTTTGCTTTTTCTAATATTGCATCTATGCTTGTTTCAATCATCTTTCGCCATCTTAGAATAAGATTTATTATAACATCACAAGTTTTTGTGTATTTCAAACTGACATAAAGAAGGTGGTCAGCACTTATTTTTTCTTGAATTATATCTTCCATTTTATTATTTTAATTAAAATTACCCCAAGCAATTAAATACTCAAAATTTTTATCTAATTTTAATTAGAAGTATGTTAAATCAATATCTTGAACTTTTTATATTTTTCTTAAATTTCAATTACTCAACTCCAAGATTGCCTGAGCCAAATCACCTGTTTTTTCTAAAGTTTTTCTTGCTTCTTCTTCATTTGTTCCTGTTTTTTCCATTACTGTTTTTATATCTTGTTCAGAAATTTCATCTTCTTTCACATCTCCAGAAATCTGAAAACTTTCTTGACCTTGAACTTTTATTTTAACTATGGAGGGATTTTCAATAATTATATTTCCATCTTCTTTTTCAATGATAACTTTTGAAGCATTAACATTTTCTTGGGCAATTCCCATTTGCTTCATCATTTGTTGCATCTTTTTTGGATCCATATTAAACATTTTAATAAATGACCTCCAAAAAAATTCTAAAAACTATTATCATAATTACAAAAACAATTACATGAGTTGGTTTTAAGTTGAATATACTTGAATATTCTTCATTAAAACGCATTAAACCGCCAAATCCGCTAGGAGTGTTTATACTTTCTGCCATGATTTTTATATAAGTTGGAAGTATTTAAAGATTTCTTATAAACAAGAAAAGTTTAAAAGTTTCTTTGATATTTTTAAATAATGACAAAAAAACATTTTGATTTTAAAAAAACTGAAGAGAAAATAAGAAAATTTTGGGAAAAGGAAAAAATTTACAAATTTGATTCTAAAAGTAAGAAAAAAATTTATTCAATAGATACTCCACCACCTACTGTTTCAGGAGAGATGCACATAGGACATGCTTTTTCATATTCTCAACAAGATTTTATTGCTAGATTTAGAAGAATGAATGGAGAAAATGTTTTTTATCCTTTTGGAACAGATGACAATGGATTGCCTACTGAAAGATTAGTTGAGAGAATAAAAAAAGTTAAGAGTAAAGAAATGTCAAGATCTGATTTTATTAAATTATGTCTTAAAACTTTAAAGAAAATTACTCCATCATTTATACAGGATTGGAAAAATTTAGGAATGTCTTGTGATTTTGATATTTATTATTCTACAATTGATAATAACACAAGAAAAATTTCTCAGGAATCATTTATTGAATTATTTAATAAAAAGGAAATTTACAAAAAAGAATTTCCTACAATTTGGTGTCCTGAATGTCAAACTTCAATTGCGCAAGCAGAATTAGAAGATAAAGAAGAAAAGAGTTTATTTTCCACTTTGAAATTTTCTTCTGATGGAAAAGATTTATTGATTGCTACAACAAGACCAGAATTGCTTGGAGCTTGTGTTGCTGTTTTTATTTATCCTGATGATAAAAGATATAAAAATTTAATTGGAAAAAAAGCGAAAATTCCTTTATTTGATTTTGAAGTTCCAATTATTGCTGATAAATCTGCTAATATGGAAAAAGGAACAGGTGTTTTAATGGTTTGTTCTTATGGGGATAGATTTGATATTGATGCAATTAATAGACTTAATTTAGAACCTAAATTAGTTTTAGATAAAAATGGAAAAATTTCTAATGGGAAATATAAAGGTTTGAAAATTAAAGAAGCACGGAAAAAAATTCTTGAAGATTTAAAAAAGAAAAAATTAATTGCTGAGCAAAAGGAAATTAATCATATTATTAATTGTCATGATAAGTGTGGAACTCCTATTGAATTTATAACAACAGAACAATGGTTTATCAAAGTTTTAGATAAAAAGAAAAAATTAATTAATCAAGGAAATAAAGTTAAGTGGTATCCTGAATTTATGCATAAAAGATATGATAATTGGGTAAATGGGCTACAATGGGATTGGAGTATTTCTAGAGAAAGACATTTTGGAGTTCCAATTCCTGTTTGGGAATGTTTAGAATGCAATGAGATAATATTACCTAAAGAAAAAGAACTTCCTATTGATCCTTTGCAGACTAAAAAGAAATGTCCTAAATGTAAAAAAGATGCGATTCCTGAGAAAAAAGTTTTGGATACTTGGGCAACTTCTTCTTTGACTCCTCAAATTGCAATTAGTTTAGTTAATAATAAAATTAAAATTCCTTATTCTTTAAGACCAAATGGGCATGATATAATTAGAACTTGGGCATTTGATACAATTGTTAAATCTTATTTACATGAAAATAAAATTCCTTGGAATGATATAATAATTTCTGGAATGGTTTCTTTGAAGGGAGAAAAAATGTCTAAGAGTAAAGGAAATGTTATAGATCCTAAAGTTGTTATTGAAGAATATGGTGCAGATGCTTTAAGATTTTGGGCTTCTGGTTCTAAGTTAGGAAATGATTTAGATTATCAAGAAAAAGATTTAATTACTGGAAAAAAACTTGTTAATAAAATTCTAAATGCAAGTAGATTTGTTTTTATGAACTTAAAAGATTTTGATGGGAAAAAGCCAAAGAAGTTAGAAAAATTAGATGAAAAGTTCTTAATAGAGTTAGATAGGGCTGTTCAAACTACAACCTATAGATTTGAAACTTATGAATATTCAAGGGCCAAGTTTAATACAGAAGAATTTTTTTGGAAATTCTTTTGTGATATTTATTTAGAGAGTGTTAAAGGAAGAATTTATAATGAAAAAGGGGATAAAAAGAAGTCTGCCCAATATACTTTATATCAAAGTTTGCTTACAATTTTGAAAATGTTAGCTCCGATAATGCCTTTTATTACAGAGGAAATTTATCAAGAGCACTTTAAAAAATTTGAAAAAGAAAAATCAATTCATCTTTTAGAATGGCCAAAATATAATAAAAATCTAACTGGTTGGAATGATAAGAATGTAAAATCTCATGCAAATGAATTGACTTTGTTTAGTAGTTTATTAACTAATGTTAGGGTGGAAAAAACAAAAAATCAAAAACCTATGAATGCAGAAATTATTTTGACAATTGAAAAAAGATTTTATGAAGATTTGAAGGAAATGTTAGAAGACTTTAAAAAAGTTACAAATGCTAAAGAGATTAAAGAAGGAAAATTTAAAGTTGAGTTTGTTTAATTAATTTTTATATAAATATTTTTAAATTTAGGATAATAGGACAAATTATGGGAGATTTGTATGATTGTGGTATTAGTATTAAACTTAAGTACTTCCCAGAAAATAATTGGGAAAAAAGATTTCCCATGCCTTTTGAAGTTTTTGCAGGAGTAGATTCAGAGATTACTTTTCCTAGAGATATACTTGATTTTAAGAATAAGGGAAACAGAACTCTATATTTAGGTGTTGTTCCGAGTTGGAGACAAGGGGTTTCTTGGTTTGCTCGTTTAGATGGAATGCCTTATAATATAGCATCTGTTTTTTTTGAAAGATTAGAAGGTTCTTTAGATAATTGTTCAGAAGAATTATTTAAAAGATGGCAAGAAAATGCAGAAAGAGTTTATAATGATGCAGAAAGAAAACTACTTGAACTTTATAAAGAAGGAAGAAATATTCCTAAAGATTTCTTTGGATTTGTTTAATTAATTATTTAAATATACTTTTTGATTTTAACTTTATTTTTTCTTAAAAACTTAATTCCATCATCATTACCATATGGATTAAGGTAAAAAATTTTAGGTATTTTATTTTTTAATATTTCTTTTGCACACATTATACAAGGAGGTATTAAAACATACATTTTACATAAATTTAAAGGAATCTTTTTCTTTTTAGCTTTTTCTAGAACAATAATTTCAGCATGCAATTCTTTTTTATCATCATTACTTGAACTAACTAATATTTTTTCACCATAAGTGATTAACGCAGATATTTTTCCGATATTTGAATCATTTTTATCTGCTAAATAATATAATTTTCTTTTAATTGGGTCTTTTATTAAATTATAATTTCTTTTAGATTTTATTTTATTTATAATTATGCTTGTACTACTACGTCTGACATTTTTTGGCAGAAAAATTACCTTTATTTTTGGAAATTGTTTTTGAATTAACTTTTTTCTATTCTTCCGATACTTCATATTTTCTTTTGAAAAAATAAATATTTTCGGTTGAATAATCTTAAGATAATTTTCGTAGTGTGATGGTTTATCCAGAATTATTACAAAATCAACAAAATCTAAATGAGATATAATTTCAGCCCTTCTTTTCTGTTTGATTATTGGACGGTTAAATCCTTTCCGATAACTTACTGTTTTGTCTGATTGGACTATAACTGTTAATAATTTTCCATATTTACTGCATTCCTTTAAATATCTTAAATGACCAACATGAAATAAATCAAAAACACCCCCTACTAATACTGATTCGTAAGGTCTTATGAATTTATGAATTTGTTTTAATCTTATTATTTTGCCCATAAATAATTTTTTTGTTTATATTTTAAATAATTAACTAATTTTATAAATCTGTTTTTTCTTTTTAATTTATGGTATTAGATAAAAATGAATTAGAGGATCTCTTAGAAATCCTTGAGAATTATAGGGGAAGACAGACAGAATTGATAAGTGTTTATATTCCTGCAGGTTATGATGTTAATTCTGTGCAAAGACAGCTTGAAGCTGAAAAAGGAACCGCAAAAAATATTAAATCAACTTCAACAAGAAAAAATGTTTCTGACGCACTTGACAAAATTGTAAGGCATTTAAAGACTTTAAAGAAAACTCCTAAAAATGGATTGGCAATTTTCTGTGGTAATGTTTCAAAAGTAGAAGGGCAAAGTGATTTGCAATTATGGGATATTGAACCTCACATGCCATTAAAAATCAGATTATACAGATGTGATAAAGAATTTGTTCTTGAATCTTTAAAAGAAATGCTTGAAGTTAAAGAAGTTTTTGGTTTGCTTGTTATGGATAGAAAAGAAGCAACTATTGGTTTATTAGAAGGCAAAAGGATTGAAGTTCTGCAGAAGATGACTTCAGGGATTCCTAGCAAGGTTAGGGCTGGAGGTCAATCATCTCAAAGATTTCACAGAATTACAGAAGGTTTGGTAAAAGAATTTTATAACAGAATTGCAGAACAAATGAAAAAAATATTTTTTGATAATTTAAAACTTAAGGGAATTTTAGTTGGAGGGCCTATTCCTACAAAAGATGAATTTTTGGATGGAAAACATCTTGTAACAAAATTAAGAGAAAAAGTTATTGGTGTTGTTGATATTGGAGATGCTGATGAATCAGGTTTGAAAGAACTTGTAAAAAAATCGCAAGATATTTTAGCAAATCAAGAAATAATCAAAGAAAAGAAATTAATGGAAAAGTTTTTTGATACTCTTGGTAGAAATCCAGATATGGCGACTTTGGGAAATGAAGATACTATCCAAACTTTGCAAAATGGTGCTTCAGGAGAAACATTTGTATCTACAAAAATTGGTAAAGAAAAAATTAATGAATTTAAAAAAATGGCACTTAATGTTGGTTCTACATTTGAATTAATTTCCACAGAAACAGAAGAAGGTGAACAATTTTATAATTTAGGTGGAATTGGATCTATTTTGAGATTTAAGATTTAATTTCAAAACCTTTAAAATCCTAAACTCTTTCTTTAGCATATGCAAGAGGAAAAAGAAGACTTGAATAAAATTGAAGCAATATTTTTTGTTTCAGGAAGATTTTTGTCAATACAGGAACTTATTTCACTTTCAGATGTAAATCCTATTATGATAAAAGAACTTATAGAAGAATTAAAAGAAAAATACAACAAAGAAAATTCTGCAATTGAAATTGTTGAAAAAAATAAATTGTGGAAAATGGATGTTAAAAAAAAATATTTTGACATAATAAATAAATTTGCTGCAGGAAAAAGTGAGTTTTCCAAATCAGAGCAACAAACACTTGCAATTATAGCATACAAACAGCCAATTAAACAGTCTGTTTTAATTAGAATTAGAAGCAATAAAGCCTATGATCATATAAAAAAATTTAGAGATTTAGGATTAATAAAAAGGAAAAAATTAGGACATACTTATGAATTAAGTTTAAGTGATGATTTTTATGATTATTTTAATGTTCAGGAAGGAAGCAATCCTTTTGAATTAAAAAAATAAATTAAAATGCCAGAAACAATAACTATAATCTATTTGATTTACATGTTTATAGCACTTTATTTCTTATCTTTGTTTACTTTGACTTTTTTACAGAATAAAAGGGAATTTTTTTTAAGTCCTAAAATTAAGAAAAATTATTCTGTGTCAGTTTTAATACCTGCTTTTAATGAGGAAGAAAGTATAAAAGGTACTGTTGAAAGTGTTTTGAAATCTGATTATGAAAATTTATTAGAAGTTATCATAATAAATGATGGTAGTTTTGATAATACTTTAAAAATTGCTAAACAATTAGAAGAAAAATATTCTAAAGTAAAAGTATTTGACAAGAAAAATTCTGGAAAAGCTGATTCTTTAAATCAAGCTCTAAAAATTACTAAAGGGGAATTAATTGCTGTAGTTGATGCAGACTCTTATCCTGATAAAGAATCATTATTTTCTATGATTGGTTATTTTGAAGATGAAAAAGTAGGAGCTGTTACAACTAGAATTCTTGTTAGAAATAAAAATAATTTTTTAAGAAAAATGCAGGCTATTGAATATAAAGTTATTGCTTTCACAAGAAAAATTCTTGGATTTTTGGATTCTATTTATGTGACTCCTGGTCCTTTGGCATTATATAGGAAATCTGCATTATTGGAAATAAAGGGTTTTGACTCTAAAAATATGACAGAAGATATAGAGGCAACATGGCACTTAATTCACGATGGTTATAAGGTGAGAATGTCTTTTGTATCAAAAGTAACAACTGTTGCTCCAGATACTTTGAAAAAATGGTTTACGCAAAGGATTAGATGGAATATTGGAGGATATCAAACTATCTTAAAATACAAGCATTGTTTTTTTAGAAAAGGAATATTAGGAATTTTTATTTTACCTCTTTTTTCCATATCTCTTGTTTTAGGTGTATTTGGATTAGGTTTTTTTATTTATAGGATTTTAATGAGGATTTTATCTTCTTATTTATCCACTAAATATTCTATTGCTGCACAAACAGCTGTTTTTGCATTGGAAGATATAAATTTCAATCCTTCCATTTTAAATTTTTTAGGGGTTGTTTTGTTTATTTTAGGTTTGACATTTGTATTTTTTGCTTTGAGGTTAATTAATAAGCATATTAAAGAAAAGGAAAGTTTTTTTAGTGTTATTTTTTATTTATTAGTATATATAGTACTCAGACCAGTAGTACTTATTGTTTCATTATATAAATTTTCAAGAGGAAAATATTCATGGCGTTAGAAAATAAAAAACATGTATTTTGGCAGGCATTTTTCCTGACTATTTTATTTTTTTCTTTAGGTCTTGTATTAGGAGTTTATTTAGAACAACTAAGGTCTGATGATGCCAATATTATTTTTTATCAGTCTGAAACATCACTATATGATTCTTTTGCATTGAGCAAGCTCCTGGATAGCTCTCTTATTTCCTGTGATGAATTAATATATGCTAATGTAAATTTTGCTGATAAAATCTATGAGGAAGCAAAAGAATTGGAAAAATTTGATAGTTCAAATAAGTTAACTGATTCAATAAAGACAATTCATAGAAAGTATGATTTATTAAGAACTTTATTATGGATGAATCTTATAGAAGTTAAGGAAAATTGTGGAAACATAAACACAATAGTTTATTTATATTTATATGATGTTGAGGACATTGAGAAAAGATCAAAACAAATTGTATGGGGTAAAATTTTACAAGATTTAAAAGAGGAGAAAGGTAATGAAGTTATTTTAATTCCTATAGCTGTAGATCAAAGCATTATATCATTAAATTATTTGGTTAAAAAGTATAATATAGTGGATTTTCCTGCAGTTATGTTTAATGAAGAAATTATTTTATATGAACATGAAACTGTTGAAGAGCTAAAAGAATATTTTAATTAGTATTTTAAATCACGAAAATATTAAAAAATACTTGTTTTCTTGTTATTAAATGGAAGAATGTTTTAATTGTGGTATTTTGGAGACAAAAGTAATATTGTTTGATGCAATTCTCCCAGAAGGTATTAGGAAAATTTGTGGAAAGTGTTCTTCTAAAGAAAATATTCCTGTAATTAAAGATGGACTTTCATTTCAAAATGAGAAGAAACAAACTGTTTATGAGAGGCTTTCAAAAATTTCTGGATTTGATTTAAAAAAAAGAGAAGATGATGAAATAAAAAAACAAGAAATTTCTTTGAAAAATATTGTTGATTCTAATTTTAAAGAAGAATTTAGAAATTATTCAGATTCAAAAAAAGATTTGATTGATAATTTTCATTGGGTTGTAATGAGGGCGAGAAGATCAAAGAAATTAACACAAGAACAGCTTGCAGAAGCAATTCGTGAACCTGTAAAAGTAATTGAGTTTATAGAAAAAGGTTTTGTTCCTGAAAAAAAAGAAATTATAGATAAAATTGAAGACCATCTTAGAATTCGAATTAAGAAAAATAATGAAAAAATTGAGGAAGAAGTTGAAAAAACAGAACCTACTGATTTTAATTTTAAAAATGTTAAAAATCTGACAATTGCTGATTTACAAGAGATGAAGAAAAAGAAGGAAGAATTTTTAGGTGAATAAAAAATTTTATAAACTATTTATACTATTACATTTTTATGTTAGAAGAAATATGGGGTGGTTAAAGCCATTAAAAATTGAAAGAATATTTAGAATTAATTCTTAAAGCTATAACCAAAGTTTTATAAATAAATATTAAGATTTCTTATAATGGAACTTAACATTCTTAAAAATTCCAAAGATGAGATTGAAGTTGAACTTGAGAATTTGACAATTGCTGAAATTTTAAAAGTTTATTTGAATAAAGATTCTTCAGTTACATTTGCAGCTTGGAAAAGGGAACACCCAACAAAAAACCCTATTCTTTTGGTAAAAACAAAGAGCAAAAATCCAAAAAAAGCATTAAGTGATGCAGTTAATTTAATAACAAAAGATTTAGATAAGTTTGAAAACGATTTTAAAAAACTTAAATAATTTTTTATCATAATAATCCTTATTAACCTTTTGATATTTTTTCTCTAATGAAAACAAATACAGAAAAGATTTCAACAGGAAGTTATGATTTGAACAATTGGCTTTTTGGAGGTTATGAAAAAGATGTCGTGACAATGATTGCAGGACCTCCTGGAAGTGGAAAAACAAACATGAGCATCTTAGCTGCATGCAGTCAGGCAAAAAAAGGAAGCAAAATTATTTTTATAGATACAGAAGGTGGATTTTCTGTTGAAAGATTAAAACAGATTGTTGGAGATGATTATAAAAATATCCTAAATAAGTTTTTTTTATTAGAGCCAATTAATTTTGATGAGCAGAAAAAATGTTTTTCACAATTATTAGATAAAATAAAAAAAGAGCATGTGGGTTTAATTGTTATTGATGGTATGGCTGCACTTTATAGACTTGAATTAGGAGAAATAAAATCAGATGAAAAAAAAGTAAAAGAATTAAATTCAAAAGTTGCATGGCAGATGAAAATTTTGTCTGAAATTTCAAGAAAACAAAATATTCCTATAATTATTACTAATCAGGTTTATAGTGATTTTTTATCAGAAGAAGATTTGAAAAAAGGAATGAAGAAAGAAGTGAATCTTGTTGGAGGTTATTTGTTTAAATATTGGAGTAAGTGCATTATTGAATTGCAAAATGAAAGAGGTAAAAGAAATGCAAAATTATTGAAACATAGAAGTTTACCTGAAAAAAATTTTAGTTTTGTTATAAAAAATGAAGGTATTTTCAAAAAAGGTTGGATTTAAATTTATATTTTTTATTATACATTTGTTTTTAAATAATTCTTTTGATAATTTGATATGTATATAGATTCTCATGTTCATCTTAGGGATTTTAATCAAACACACAAAGAAACAATAAGACATGGATTAGAAGTTGCTAGAGATTCATGTGTTGATGCTATTTTTGATATGCCTAATACAGATCCCCCAATAATGACTAGAGAATTAGTTGAACAAAGATTAAAAATTGCTAAAGATTCAGATGTTCCTGAAGTTTTTTATGGTTTGTATATGGGTTTAACTTCAAATCCAGAGCAAATAAAACAAGCAGTTCAAATTTATAGAGATTTTTTTCCAAATATTGTAGGCATGAAATTATATGCAGGACATTCTGTTGGAGATTTGGGAGTTGTAAATGAAGAAGATCAAAGAACTGTTTATGAGACTTTAACAAAAGAAGGTTATGAAGGCTTTCTTGCTATTCATTGTGAGAAAGAGTCTCATATTCATAGATATATATTCAATTCTTTAAGATCAATTACCCATTGTCATGCTCAACCAGAAAAAGCAGAAGTTGAATCTGTTAAAGACCAATTAAGATTTGCAAGAGAATATGGGTTTAAAGGGAAAATGCATGTTGCACATATTTCTTCTCCAGGAGCTGTTGAATTAATTTATCAGGCTAAAATGGAAGGGAGAGATATTTCATCTGGAATTTGTCCCCACCATTTTATTTATGATTGGAGCCAAATGTCTCAAGAAAAGGGGATTTTATGGAAAATGAATCCTCCTTTAAGAGAACCTGAATCTAGAGATAAAATCTTTGATATGTTAAAGCAAGGGAAAATTGATTGGATTGAAACAGATCATGCCCCTCATACATTAAATGAAAAAATAAAAAAACCTTTTATGTCTGGAATTCCTGGAATTCCATGGTGGCCAATGTTTCAAGAATTTTTAAGACAAAATGAATTTTCAGATTCTCAAGTAGAAAGACTTGTTTTTTCAAATGTTGTTGAAAGATTTGGAATTGACATAAAAAAAAGAAAGGCAAAAATTATTGATAGAAGACAAGACTATCCTTTTGACCCTTACAAAAAATTTTCAGATGAATTGAATTGGGAAAGAGGTTCTAAATGAATCTAGCAAGAGAAACTTTTGATTATTTATATGATGTAACAAGACCATTAATTTTTGAGTTGACTGAAAAAGATCCTGGAACAGCACATGATTGGTTTGTTGGATTCTCACAATTTTTACATTTTACAGGATTAGAAAAATTTGTTTTAGATAATAAATCTAATCAAAGAAATTCGGGATTTAAAATTTCTAATGCTGCTGGTCTTAATAAAAATGGAAATATCCCTCCAACTTTTTTAAAACATTTAGGATTTGATAGAGTTGTTGTTGGCACTGTAACAGGAGATTCCTATGAAGGAAATCCAAGACCAAATATTGAAAGATATCCTGAAACAGAATCATTGGTTAATTGGCTTGGTCTTCCAGGAATTGGTGCAGAGAAAGTTGCTCAACAACTTAATATTTATGGAAATTATGGTGTTCCCTTGACAATAAATTTAATGTCAACTCCTGGGAAAGAAGGTGATGCTATTTTAAGAGATTTAGAAAAAACTATTTTAGCTTTAAGAGATGTGTATGATGTTGATAGATGGGAATTGAATATTTCATGCCCAAATACACATACTAAAAATGGAGAAATTGATGCAAGAAAAGAATATAAAAAACAATTAGGAGATATGATAGGAATGGTATCATTTTGTTCACATGATGATCAAGACTTATATCTGAAAGTTTCTCCTGATTTAACTGAAAGTGATATTGAAAGTATTATCTCTGTTAGTTCTAAATTTATTGATGGTTTTACTGCAACAAATACTACTACACACCATAATAAAAAATACATTCCTAAATCTCCTGGAAAAGGTGGTGGTAGTGGCGATGCTGTTTATGAAGATGCTTTAAGAGTACAAAGATTATTTCATGAAAAAATTAAAGGAACAAATTTGAAACTTATTGCTGTTGGAGGAATTAGTTCTGTAGAAAGATTAAAAGAAAGAATGTCTTTAGGTGCAGAAGAAGTTCAGATCTTTACACCACTTATTTTTTCAGGTCCAAGATTATTAAGGGAATTTAGAAATTATAAATAATAATCTCATAAGAAATATAAACTCTTTGTTATTTAATTATTAATGGAAGATATTAAGTTTGAGGTTATAAAGAAAATAGGCGATACAAATTTTAAAGTAAAAAATATTTCAAATGTTTCTAAATTAGACAGCACTTCTCCGCCAAGTGTTTTTATTGGTTCAAAATTAAGATATCCTTTAGTTAATGTTGGAATTTTATCTCCTTTAGAAAAAGATGAAAATGCATGGCTTTATGATGATGAGAGATATTGGGCTGATAATAATTTCCAGATTAATGATGTAATTAAAATTCGTGAGGGTTTGTTGAATTCAAGATTTCAGTCAAAAGTTGGTGATTCTAGACTTAATAAAAAATTTGTTCAGATTGCTCAAGAAATTGCTGTTGCTTCTAAACCTGTTGATATTGAAATTGAATTAAAGAATAAATTAAATATTGAAACTAAAAAAGACAGGGTTATTACCCCTCATGGAATGCATGCTGGCTTGAAAAAAGCAAAAATAACAAATAATGTGAGAATTCATAGGAGAGTTGAAAAAGTTATAAATGATGATATAAAAGCTTCCGAAGGAATCAAATATTTGTATAAGAAAAATTTTGATGAATATGTTTTAAGCAAGATTTTAAGTGTGGGGGTTTTAGGGTTGAGAACAGGAAAAAAACTTGTTCCGACACGATGGAGTATTACTGCAACTGATGATACAATTGGAAAACAACTTCTTGAAAAAGTCAGGGATTATAAATGGATTGAAAACTATGAATTATTTTTTGGAGAATTTATGGGAAACCAGTATTTGATTTTGCTTTTTCCAAATGTTTTTTCTTATGAATTATTTGAATTATATCTTCCTGGAAGTTCATGGAATCCTTCTGAAGAAGTAAAGGCTGCAACTGATTTTGAAAGTTATTTTGGAAGAAAAAATTATGCTTCAAATACTTCTGGAGGATATTATGCTGCTCGT
>CEPX01063614.1_pt1 | contig 13239 bp, 16 predicted proteins | sample 361361 | NCBI WGS metagenome assembly CEPX01 (sample SAMEA2619974, study PRJEB7988) | marine metagenome | biome: marine biome (ENVO:00000447); feature: mesopelagic zone (ENVO:00000213) & marine oxygen minimum zone (ENVO:01000065); material: "saline water (ENVO:00002010), including plankton... | reverse complement strand
CCTCCTGAAGCAATCGAACAACGAGCTGACCATATTGCCTATGTGTCAAAGCAATTCTATGGTAAGAGCACTTCTGGTGAATTTAAAGGGATAATTCGAAAGTTGTATAGTAATAAGGGGAAGTTATCTACACCGAACAGAGTAAGGGTAGAGAAATATCATAAGATGTTGCGTAGGATAGAAAAAATTCCTCTCGAACATGTGGATACGTTTTCTAGGCTTGTTACAAAAAGCTCTCAGGCGTGGGAACAAGCTAAAGCGAGAAATAACTTTAAGTTGTTTGCTCCTTATTTACAGAAACTTGTTGAGATGCGCCAAGAAGAAGCTAGATTAATTGATGGAAAAAAACATCCTTATGATGTATTACTGGATGAGTTTGAAGAGGGGATGACTGTTGACAAACTCAAAAAAGTGTTTGGAGAGCTAAAAGCTGGACTGTTAATGATATTTGACAAACTTAAAGATAGAAAAGCAGCTGTTATCCATCACAAAGCTTTCTCTCGGATTGGAGAGGAAGAGGTTGCTAAAGATATTGTATTGCGAATTCTTGGTGATCGAAGAGTTGTTTTAGGAGAGTCTGTTCATCCTTTCTCTGATCCTATTAGTCCTGATGATATTCGGCTGACAACTGCCTATAAAGACCATGAACCATTGTTTTCGTATACATCTACTAGTCACGAAAGTGGTCATGCCTTGTATGAATTGAATTTTGATAGTAAGTATAGGGAATCTATCTTGTATGCTGCTCCAAGCATTGGTCTGCATGAATCACAGTCAAAGTTTTGGGAAGATCATATCATGAAACACAGCTCTTGGTGGAGTTTTTACTATCCTTTTTTTAAAAAAGCTCATGGATTACGAGCAGATAGGAAACGATTTATGAGCCATCTTAATGAGGTAAAGGCTTCTCCAATACGGATAGAAGCTGATGAAGTTACCTATCCATTGCATGTTATTATTAGATTCGAATTAGAAGTTGCATTGATGGAGGGAAGTCTAAAAGTGAAAGATCTTCCTAAAGCATGGAATGAGAAGTATAAAGATTATTTAGGTATAGATCCAAAAAGCGATGCAGAAGGGTGTCTGCAGGATACGCATTGGAGCTTAGGTTATTTTGGTTATTTTCCTACCTATGCTATTGGTGTAATGTATGCTGCTAGTTTGTTTAAGCAGTTGGAGAGAGATCATAAGAGTTTAGGGAAGGATTTAGGGAAAGGAGATTTACGTTATGTTAAGAAATGGTTAAGAGAGAATGTGCATAAGCATGGTAGCACTCTTTTAGCTGGTGAGATTGTCAAGAAGGCTACTGGAAAAGAATTAGGGTGTGATGATTTCTTGAGTTATTTGCGGGAGAAATATTTGTAAATTTTCTGGATTTTGCTGTTGTTTTTCCGATACGTTTGAAATTTATTTTCTATTCTCGAAATATTTAACCACAACCACACGACAAGTAGGGGTAGGATATTTAAATGCTCAATTCTAATAAAGAATTAAAAAACTAGGCTTAGGACCTAGTTGATGCGTTCCCAGCAAAGTTAAGGTATCATACTCCTTTATATAACTTGTGAAGGAGACTGTGCCGGGGTGGTCGAGTCTGGTTAAGACGCTAGGCTTAGGACCTAGTTGATGCGTTCCCAGCGTGTCACGCGGGTTCGAATGTCAACTGACGGATTCCTCAAGAACTCAGTTGTTGAGAAAATCCCGTCCCCGGCGCTTTTTTCCTTATTGAATTATGGCTCTACATCATGAATGCGAAAGATATATTAATTAGTTATATATTCTAACCACTATGACAACAAAACAGTATTTCGGTTTTGTCTTTTTATTCTAGTTATTGTGCTCTATAAATTTCAGTTTGGCAATGGTCTGAAACACCTCTTTTGCTTGGGATGAAACAGGGCATGTTCTGTATACCTTAATTAAAAAAATAATCTGGAGGGATTACAATGGACAAACTATACGTAGCTCTGCGAGGAGCAAAACGAACAAATGAAATAAAGTACGATAATTGGATTGGAATTTTGAGAACTGGCGTAGTTGATGTGATGAGGGTAGGCAACCCAGGGTATGAACCTAGAGATGTCTCCAGTTTGGACGTAATTTTGGGAAAGCCAGGTGTACCGGTATTACGACTGCAGGAAGATGGAACAGTTGGTGTACTGGCCTGTATTCCAGAGCCTAATAAGAATCTAGGTGTTGCCTATTGGTGTGAACCAACCCTACCTATTATAGGTCTCACCAAAAAAGATTACGTAGCCTTGGCACAAAGACTAGCAGAATAGATAGGTAGTTAGGGTGTATATAGCGAGAGCTTTTTAGAAATAAAATAAAAAGAAAAAAATTAGCTGTTTAACTCAGCTTCGATTATTTGCTCAAAGGCTTGGAACGGTTGTGCACCGACCAATTTTATTCCATTCACAAAGAAACTTGGAGTTCCTGAGACGCCTGCAGCAGAACCATCTCTGAAGTCTGCTTGGACTTCAGCTTCATGTTCACCTGAATCTAGGCAAGAATCAAACTTAGATTGATCTAGTCCTAGCTGACCTGCATATCCTTTTAGATCAGATACAGAGATTGAATTTTGGTTCTCGAAAATCATATCATGCATTTCCCAGAATTTACCTTGGTCATCCGCACACTCAGATGCTTCAGATGCTTTTTGAGCTTTAGGATGAAAGCTCAAAGGAAAGTCTCTAAAGACAATCTTCGCTTTTCCAGTTTTGATATATTTTTCTTCAAGTTGTCCCATGGTTTGGCTGTAGAACCTTCCACAGAATGGACACTCGAAGTCAGAAAACTCTATAATCGTTATGGGTGCATCTGGATCTCCTTTTACTGGGTCGTCATCGACTGAGACATCGACCTTAGCAGCAGGAGTTGGAGCTGCTGATGGTGAAGGAGCTGCTGCACTTGGCACGGCTACACCACCTTGTAATTGTCCTTGTATGTTAAATGTTCCATAGAGATTCAATAGACCAACTACAAGAGTCACCCCGATTAGAATCTGTAATAATTTTAAGTTTTGCATTAATACCATCCCCCTAAGTTTTTAGACTTTATAGAGGGGGGTTGTTTATATACTTTTCGTTTACTTCAAAAGGTTTTGTTTTTTGCAGTCTCCAGCATCTCACACTCGATAATATCTGCCATGTCGTCAAACCTAACGTCACAGCTCAAGTTGTTCAGATCCACACACTTACCTCCTTTGCATACAATTTTTTGCATATTAATCACCTCAGTTAATTAAATAGGTGAATAGAGATATAATATATGGGTAGGAGTGTTTAAGCTGTCTATAGGTACTCAAAAGTGGTTTTCACGACTTATGGTGCATAACACTTATATATTCTACTCAAAATCCTATCAAAACATAGTTTTGACAATACAGCCAAAACCTTTTAATAGTATGAATGGATTAGAAGTCAAGATTTAGTGGAGGTCACAATGAGATACAAAGTAATTGCACCGGTCGGAGACAATCTTAAAGCACTATTTGTAGGTATAAAGGAATTCCCTACAGACAAAGTCTATCTTATAACGCCTAGTGAGAGGATTCGAGATGCACAAAAACTAAGAGATAAGCTAGAAGAATTCACAATCAAATCAGAGATCGTTGAAGTAACTGGAAATTTGCTGGAAGAGATGTTTAGTAATTTTGGCAGGATTACAGGAAATCACGATCCAGATGAAGTTATAGTTAATGTGGCAACAGGAGACAGGATGAGCACTTGTGCTGCGTTAAGTGCTAGTTTTGCCAACGGTTTAAAGGCGTTTGGTGTTGCAGGAGATGAAGTTATGCTGATGCCTATTATGAAATTGTCTTATTATAACGAACTTTCAGACAACAAACTGAAGATTTTAAAAGAGCTAAAAATTGATGACTATATCTCATTAAAAGATTTGAGTAAAAAGGTGAGTATGTCTATAAGTCTGTTGTCTTATCATATTAATGGCAACTACAAATATAAAGGGTTAAAGGAATTTAGGTTGGTAGAAGTTAAAGATCAGAAAAATCAACTATTAATCAAACTTTCAGAAATGGGTAATCTTATACTGAAAGGCTATGTGAAGGTAGGAAAGGAAGGACGGGGGGAGTAACTATGACAAAAACATTATTTGATGATGCTAAAAAGCAATTTGAGAAGAGTCTGAAATATGTAGACTTGAGTGATGATGCTAAAAAGATTCTTGAGAGTCCGAAAGAAGCCATTAAGGTAAGCATTCCTGTAAGGATGGATGATGGAACTCTAGAGGTGTTTACAGGGTATAGGGTGCATTTTAATGATGTAAGGGGTCCTACAAAAGGGGGTATCCGATACCATCCTGATGTGAACCTCGATGAAGTCCAGAGTCTAGCATTTTGGATGACTTTCAAATGTGCTGTAGTTGGCATCCCTTTTGGTGGAGCAAAGGGTGGTGTCGAGGTTGATCCTAAGAAATTATCTAAAAAAGAGTTGGAACGATTAAGCAGAGGCTATGTTAGAGGAATCTATGAATATATTGGGCCAGATCTTGATATTCCTGCCCCTGATGTCTATACCAATGGGATGATTATGGGGTGGATGGCTGATGAGTATAATAAAATCTCAAGAACGCTTACCCCTGCTGTCATAACAGGAAAACCTGTCAGTCAGGGTGGAAGTCTTGGAAGAGATGACGCTACAGGGAGAGGGGCTTATTATGTGATTAAGCAGCTAGCAAAAAAGAAAAAGTTGGATGAGAAAAAGACAACTGTTGCCATCCAAGGTTTTGGAAACGCAGGCTGGCATGTTGCAAAACTTTTGCATGATGACGGTTATAAAATTATGGCAGTTAGTGATTCCAAAGGGGGGATAGTGGCCAAGAGTGGTCGTTTGGATGTTGATGCTATCTACAAGATGAAGCAAGAGAAAGGTAAGCTCGAAGTGTATGGAGATCATAGTGTTGCAGATGATAAGCATCATATCCATATCAGCAATGAAGAATTATTGGAGTTGGGTGTGGATATCTTGATTCCTGCTGCCTTGGAAAAGCAAATTCATAAAGGTAATGCCAAGAAAGTGAGGGCAAAAATAATTATCGAGATTGCAAATGGACCTACAACCCTTGATGCTGATGAAATATTGGATAAAAAAGGAACTATTGTGGTTCCAGACATTCTTGCCAATGCAGGTGGCGTCACTGTCAGTTATTTTGAATGGGTCCAGAATCGAGCAGGTTATTACTGGGAACTTGAAGAGGTCGAGGGGAAATTAAAAGATATTATGGATAAGTCCTTTGCAGAAGTTGCCAAAGTTGTCGATACAGAAAAAATCAGTTGGAGGACAGCTGCCTATGTAGTTGCCACTCGAAGGATTGTAGAAGCAATCGAGGATAAAGGGACAACTGCCTATTTTAAGAGTTAGATGGAGACTGAATGGCGATAAAAAAGTGGGTCAAACCGTTATTGTTGGTTCTATTTATTATTGCAGCTATCGTTGCAGTAAAGATGACTAATGTGGAGAGGTTTCTCGATATTGACCATATCAGACCCATGATTGAGGCCTTTGGTCTATTAGCTCCTGTTGTGTATGGGATTCTCTATGCTATTGGAACTGTAGTTTTTTTACCAGGGACTCCTTTGAGTATTGTCTCTGGCGTGTTGTTTGACAGTATATTGGGGACCGTTGTTGTTGTGATTGGAGCCACATTAGGGGCAACTGGTGCTTTTTTGCTTGCTAGGTATTTGGGGAAGGATTTTACAGAACGTATTGTGAAAGGAAAATTCCAAAAACTCTATGAGTATGATCAAAAATTGGAAGAAAAGGGTTTCATAACCATGCTGTTTTTGAGATTGGTGCCCCTCTTTCCCTTTAATGGGCTCAACTTTGCCATGGGGCTTACCAAAATAAAGTTTAAGGATTTTGTGTTGGGAACTTTTATTGGAATTATACCTGGGAGTTTTGTGTTGGTGACGATTGGGGCTTCTGCTACCGACCTCAGAAGTCCAAAGCTATACATTTTTATAGGACTTTTCCTATTATTGGCATTAGTGCCTGGCTGTTATAAGAAAGTTTGCCAGATACGAAATAGAGGACTTTGATTAACAATGTCAATTGTCAAAGTCCTCAGTGAGAACTTTGCATAAAAAATGATATAAAAGAGTTATGCAAAGTTATCGATAGACGAGCGAATGGTAAAAAAGAGTAGGTATCTTGGAATCATTATTGTTATTGCAGTTATTGTGCTTTTTTTGGCTTTAAGAGAACAGATTGATTTTAGCCAGATACAGAATTTACAGTATGTTGAAGATACGATTGAAGGATTTGGGGTTTTGGCGCCTTTGGTTTTTATTGTTGTTATGGCAATTGCCATTATAGTGAGTCCAATCCCAAGTTTGCCGCTAGATATGGCTGCAGGTATGATCTGGGGCCCCTATTTGGCTACGCTCTATGCAGTAATTGGGGCTGAGATTGGAGCAATCATTGCCTTTTTAATTGCACGATATTTTGGGAGAGGATTGGTGGAGAAACTGATGCACAGAGACATTCATATATGTGACAAGTGTTCGGATAGAACAATCTTTTGGGTAGTTTTAATTAGCAGATTATTCCCTTTTTTTCAATTCGACATTATTAGTTATGGGGCAGGCTTAACCAATATAAGTTTGAAGAGGTTTGCGATTGCTACTTTCATTGGGATGATTCCGATGACATTCCTTTTTGCCTATACAGGAAGGAGTTTTATCCGAGGGACGACAATAGGTGTCGTATTAAGTCTTGTTGTGATTGGAGGGATGTTTTTAGTCCCTGTGTTTATTAATCGATATAATATATTTGGATTAAAGGAAAAGATTAGTATCACCAAGACAGAGGGGAAAAGAAAATGAAGTATGATGTTATTGTTATTGGCTCTGGAAGTGCTGGATTAAATGTTGCCATGTTTATGAATCGTATTGGATTAAAGGTGTTAATGATTGAAAAAGGTCTCGTTGGAGGAGATTGTCTGAATTATGGTTGTGTGCCCTCAAAATCCTTGATTAGTTTGAGTAAGATTGCACATACTGTAGAGAAGGCCAAAAAGATGGGTTTTAAGGTTAGTGGAAAGACTGATCTTCGGGTTGTTGCTCGAACAATAGAGCATCGTCAGAATATTATTCGTGACCATGAAAACCCTGACTATTTTAGAAAACTTGGAATTGATGTCGAGATTGGAAGTGGGGTGTTTGTGGGTAAAAATTCTATTAGGATTAATGGAAAGGTGCATAGTGCTAGAAAAATTGCACTTGCAACGGGATCAAGACCGTTTGTTCCTCCTATTCCAGGTATCAATAGAGTGAAGTATCTTACCAATGAGAAGATTTTTGCAAACAAAAAACTGCCTAAGAAATTTTTAGTTGTGGGTGGAGGTCCTATTGGAATTGAGATTGGACAAGCGTATAGTCGTCTTGGTGCGAAAGTGACTGTTGTTGAGCGAGGTAATCAATTCTTGCCCAAGGAAGAGCGTGAGATTGCTGATGAGTTAAAAAAGATCCTTGTTGAAGAGGGGATTGAATTCAAGATGGGGTGTAGTCCTTCACGTTTTGAGGGGACTAATACTCTAGTTTTTCGGGGCTGGAATCGTGAGGAGAAAAAAGAAGAGGGTCCTGAGGTGAAAATAAAATTTGACCAATTGTTGATTGCTACTGGTAGAAGGCTCAATATTGAAGGGCTAGATTTGGAGAAAGCTGGAATTAGGGTTGAGAAGGGAAAATTGGTGCTTGATAAGTATCTCAGGACAACCAATAAACAAGTCTATGCAATTGGAGATGTAGCTGGAGACTTTATGTTTACCCATTGGGCAGAATATCAGGCAAGTGTTGCCATAAAGAATATGTTAAGTCCTTTCAAAAAGAGTCCTGATCGGAAAAAAGTTGCGTGGGTGACTTTTACTGATCCTGAAGTTGCCACTTTTGGTGTTTTGGAAGAAGATTTGAAGGGAACGTATGATATTATTAATTATGATGTTGGAGAGGTTGACAGAGCCATTACCGAGGGTGATCAAAAAGGTCTTTTGAAATTGTATGTCCAAAACGGTAAGATTATAAGAGGGACGATGATTGCTAAGAATGCTGGGGAGATTTCAGGTGAGTTAATCCAAGCCATGACTCAAGGAACACCTGTTGAGAAGTTATTTAATAGAATATTTCCCTATCCAACGATGGGTAGGTTGACTCGTAAGGCTGTGGGTAAGTATTTGGGTCGGAAGTTAACATCGAGGGCTAGTAGGTTGCTGAGGACATTGTATAAGATACTATGAGAAAATTCAACTACAAAATAAAGGAAGTATTGGCAGAAATCCGTAGACAGAAGGCTAAACTAGTTCTTTTGCAGTTTCCTGAAGGGATAAAACAAGAAGCTTCAGATGTTGTTAAGAAATTAGAGAAACATGTAGAATGTGTTGTTTCTGGTGAAACATGTTGGGGTGGGTGTGATATTGATGTTAATGAAGCAAAAGCTGTTAAGGCTGACTTGATAGTTCATTTTGGTCATGCTCCTTTTATCAAGTATCCTTTTCCGATATTCTATGTCCATATGGAAGATGATAAATCATTAGTTCCTCTTGCTAAGAAAGTTTTGAGACAGGTGGATGGGAAGAGGGTTGCTTTGTTAAGTAGTATTCAACATATTCATAAATTGGATGAAGTGAAGAAGTTTTTTGAAAAGGAAGGTCTTTCAGTTATTATTCCTGGTAAAAAAGGGTATTCTGCTTTGGCTGGCCATGTTGTTGGATGTGAATATGGAGGGTTGAAAGCAGTTAAGGGTAAGATTGACTCAGTTGTTGTGATTGGTAATCAATTCCATGGTCTTGGGGCAGCGTTGGCTGTTGTCGATAGACAAGTGCTGTTGATGGATACCTATAACAATGCTGTTCGGAGTATGGATGACGAGAAAAAAAGATTTATGCAGCAACGAGCTGCTTCGATTGCTCGAGTGAAAGATGCTAAGAAAATAGGTGTTATTGTTGGGCTGAAAAAAGGACAACAGTTTGGTGCTGCGTCTGTTGTTAAGAAGAACCTTGAGAAAGTGGGAAAGCAAGTTGTTGTGATTACTATGAGGGAGATGACTCCAGAGAAATTGTTCAATTTCTATGATATTGACGCTTTTGTTGAGTTAGCCTGTCCAAGGATAGCGACTGATGATTATGGTAAGTATAAAAAGCCAATAATTACATTTAGGGAGTCTCAGGTTGTTTCTGGCAAGGTAGGTTGGGATGAACTGTTAAAACAAGGTTTTATATAAGTTAATTATTATTGTGGTTGTTATGAAAAAAGTGGTGATTGGTGGATTAGTTGTTCTTTTGGCTGTTCTTATAGGATGTAGTGGGAGTTCTGAAGGTGGTGAAACAGCCCAGGTAGTTGCAAATGATGGTTCTACTGGTGTAGCTCAAACTGCAGATAGTGTAAATAAGGATACAGGTTGGAGAGATTTTGAGATTAAAGATATCAATAGTGGAGATACGTTTAAAATCAGTGATTTTGCGGGTCAAAAGATTGTGTTAGAAAGTTTTGCTGTGTGGTGTCCTACCTGCACAAAACAACAGAGAGAGATTAGGAAATTGGCTGAAAATGGAGATACCAGTGTGCATATTGCTTTGGATACAGATCCAAATGAAGACGAGCAGGCTGTGAGGGATCATACTAAACAAAACGGTTTTGATTGGAGATATGCTGTTGCACCTGCAGAGATGACTAAATTGTTAATTGACGAGTTTGGTGTTGGCTTTGTAAATGCGCCAAGTGCACCTGTTGCTATAATTTGTGAAGATCAAAGTGGTCACTTCTTGCCTCGAGGGGTTAAGAAGGCTGATAGGTTGGCTGAGGAATTAGTTTCGAGGTGTAGTGGATGACTGAGGTTTTTGCCTCTTTTATTTTAGGATTATTAACGCCTCTAACAGCAGTGTGTGTATTGCCACTCTATCCTGGTTTTCTATCTTATCTATCTTCACAGTTGGCTGGTAGGGAGGATGATAAGAAGTTGCCCATCTATATGGGGCTCTTGGTCACACTGGGTGTTATTGTCTTTATGTTGTTGTTAGGTTTATTGTTTACCACCATATTTCAGGTGAGTTTGACCAAGGTTATTAACATTGTGAGTCCTATTGCTTTTGGGATCTTGGGAATTATTAGTATATTCTTGATTTTTAATGTTGATTTTAGTAGGTTTTTGCCTCAAGTGCATGCTCCTGTTTTAAAGAACCCTAAATGGAGTGCGTTTCTTTTTGGTTTCTTTTTTGGGGCAATTGTTATCCCTTGTAATCCTGGTTTTATAGCTGCATTCTTTGCTCGAGCTTTGCTTGTTAATAATGTTGTAAACAGTATGCTGAACTTTCTCTTTTTTGGGGTTGGATTGGCATTTCCGTTGTTGGTTTTTAGTTTTATTAGTGGAGCCAAGAGCCAAGCTATTATAGGGTGGCTAACAGCTCGGAAGAAGGGCATTAATTTAGTGGCTGGTCTTGCCATGTTAGGGATTTCCATCTATTACTTATTTTTTGTTTTTAGGGTGTTTGGATAGACAAATTATGTTTTGAAAGACAAGGAATAGTATTAAAAAGGTGTATACTAGAGAGGTTGTGATGAAACTTAACTGGATTGTTATTGGATTTGTATTGTTTTTAGTTGGATGTGGTCAGGCTATTCAGCAAGATTCTGGCTCTACTGGAGTGACTAATCCTATTTCAGGAGGTGATGGTGTGAGTGTTTTTGAAAATGAGATTCAAACATTGCCTGATGGAACGAAATACATCATCAATCCTCAGTTGATTAGAGGTGGTGGTCCTCCTAAGGATGGTATTCCAAGTATTGATGATCCTAAGTATGTGAGTGTGGAGGATGCTGATGAGTGGATTGAGGATACTGAATTAGTGTTGGCTATGATACACAATGGTGTGAAAAGAGTCTATCCTCTTCAGATACTGGTATGGCACGAGATTGTGAACGATATTATCGCTGGAGATCCTATTCTTATTACGTATTGTCCACTTTGTGGTTCTGGGATAGCGTATGAACGAACACTTAGTGGTGAAGAGGTTGAGTTCGGGACTAGTGGGAAGTTGTATAACTCTAATTTGGTGATGTATGACAGGAAAACAGATACCTATTGGCAACAAATTGATGGTAAAGCGATTGTTGGAGAGCTAACTGGTCAAGAGTTGACAGAGATTTCAATCGATACAGTAGTTTGGAGAGATTGGAAGAAAGCACATCCAGACTCTGAAGTTTTGAGCCAAGATACTGGTCATTCTCGAGCCTATGGAAGAGATCCCTATGGTAATTACTACGAAGATAGCTTTCTTATTTTTCCAGTAGATAATGAAGATGATAGGATTCATGCGAAGACTGTTATTTTTGGGATAGAGGTTGATGGAGTCCATGCTGCTTACCAAGAGAAGGATTTAATTGCTGCTGGTGGTAAGATTGAAGATAGTGTTGGTGGAGTTGCTGTGGAGGTTATTCGAGACGAAGCTGGTATTGTGAAGATTGTTAGGACAGATACTGGAGCAGAAGTTGTGAAAGAGAGGGACTTTTGGTTCTCATGGTATGCTTTTCATCCAGATACAGAACTTTACCAAGGATAAGTTTTATATACACCCCTATCTAAGTTAGTTCTTATGAAGAAGAGTGTTGAAGAGATTGATAGGCAGATTCTGATATGGGGAGCTGTTACAGCTATATTGGCCCTTGTGATTATTGTAGTATTGGATGGTAGGCAGGTAGACACCTCTGGGATTGAAGTTTCTGAAGCTTTAGTTGGTTTAGCGTTTGGAGGGGATTGTGGAGCTCTTGGTGAGGCTGTCGTGAGCAATCAAGAACAATCTCAAGAGAATTTGCAACTCTACACAGATACAGGAGATACTAGATACTATACACTCTACAGAGAATTTTTACAAGATGCAGTACAGCAAGACCGACAGTTTGAGTCTTGCCCGGAGGTCTAACATGATAATTGTAAAAGCGAAGATAAAAGAATATGCAAAGGTGAATGACAAACCGTTAAATGTTTCAGGAGATGTTGCCGAGAAGCTTAATGGACGAGTTATTACTTTGATTAAGCAAGCTGCATTACGTGCGAAAGAGAATGGAAGGAATACCTTAATGGCCAAAGATTTCTAGAGGTCGTGGATCCTTTCTTTTATTTGTGTAATTTTATTTTTTAGAAGCTTAATTTTAACCTTATTTGCGCCTTTTCTTTGAGATAATTTTCTAAGAGTAGCTTCCATCTTTCTTACCATACCTTGCACTCGTGTTTTACGTGCTTGGGCAATCTGGACTGCTACTGGGGCTCCAGTTACTTGTGACTCAATTTCAGCAACTTTTAGTGATCTGTTTTTTTGGCCATCTAGGAACTTTCCGAATTTTTTATCAAGAACTTCTATTTTTTGATTCATATTCCCTTGGAATGACTCATCTCCTATTACATGTTGGATAATGAACCGTTCTTTCTCTAGTGCTAGGGCAATCCTGCTCTCTAATTCTTCCAAGTCTGCGCTGAGATCTGCATAGTTGGTTTTTTTGTTTAGAACTTTTAGCTTTTTTAGCTGTTTATGCATGTCTGCGATGGCGAGATCTCTAGATTCGTATTTCTTAAAAGCTTGGAGACAATGTAAAAAGAAATGTTCCTGGGTAGACACCTCTGTGTCTCGAAAGTCAGACGTCATTTTATGGCGGAGGAGGTGCTGGCATAGGTGGAGGTGGAGGTGGCATTTTAGGTGCGCGTCCAGGAGGTGGTGGCATCCCCATATTACTTGGTGGTGGAGGCATTCCTCCCATTGGAGGCGACATATCTTGCATAGGTGGCATGTTTGGTCTAGGTGATGGCTCTTTTGCAGGTGCATTTGCTTCTTTAAGCATGTCTGCTACTGCTACAATACCTTGAGCGATCTTTTCATTTTGATCCAGCATGGTATCCATTTTATCCATCACTTCGTCCATTTTTTTAGATGCTTCTGAATGATGGTCTGTCTCATCCTGCATTGATCTAGCAGCTTCTTTGAAGATGTCAAGAAGGCTGTTAATTGATGTTGTAAGGGTATCTACGGAGGAATGTAGCGATACAGAAGAACCGTAAGAACCCTCTTTTAACTTTGTAAGTTCTCCTCTTAGATCTGTTATTTCCTTGTGTGGAAGAATTTCATAATCCTCGTCAGCCATTTGTACACCTCTTTGTTATGGTCCAATATAAGTAATAGAAGCTATATGGGGTTTAATTGTATATAAAGGTTTTGTATTAGGAATTACAATTT
>CEPX01114203.1_pt1 | contig 13243 bp, 13 predicted proteins | sample 361361 | NCBI WGS metagenome assembly CEPX01 (sample SAMEA2619974, study PRJEB7988) | marine metagenome | biome: marine biome (ENVO:00000447); feature: mesopelagic zone (ENVO:00000213) & marine oxygen minimum zone (ENVO:01000065); material: "saline water (ENVO:00002010), including plankton... | reverse complement strand
GTTTTATTTGATGATACTATTTATAATAATATTGCATTTTCAAATCCAAAAGCATCAAGAAAAGAAGTTTTCAAAGCAATCAAGTTTGCACAGTTAGATAAAATAATCAAAGAATTCCCAGATAAAGAAAAAACAATTGTAGGAGAAAGAGGAGTTAAGCTTAGTGGAGGAGAAAAACAAAGAGTAAGTATAGCTAGAGCAATCTTAGCAAATAAGAAAATACTAGTTTTAGATGAAGCAACCTCAAGCCTAGACAGTGAAACAGAACATGAAATCCAAAAAGACTTACAAAAACTTATGCAAGGAAGAACAAGTATCATAATCGCTCATAGATTATCAACAATTATGACTGCAGATAAGATAGTAGTTTTAAAGAAAGGAAAAATTGTCCAAATGGGAAAACATAGCCAGCTTATCAGACAACCAGGAGAATATAAACATCTTTGGAATTTGCAGAAAGGTGGGTATATTAAATAAGATGGAATCACAAAAACCAGAACTAGGAATAATGAGTCAATTATCAACAAAGAATGTTTTAGATGATTTAGATTTTATTATAAAAAATAACTTTCAATGGTTTGAAATAGGATTAGACTGGAAGCAGAATTTTAATTTATCAGATAAAATCTTAAAACAACTTAAAAATAAAGCAAAAGAAAATAATATTAAATTAATAGTTCATACTCCTTGGTATTTGCCTTGTGGTTCTATTATTCCAGAGATTCATGAAGCAGTTATGAAAATCCTAAAAAAAGGAGTAATAGTTGCTAAAAAAGTTGGATCTAATAGAGTTACAGTTCATCCAGGGATTAGAGAAATGCCTGGTCCAGCAATTGATTTAAACTATGACGCTTTAAAATCAACTTTAAAAGAATTAGTAGAATTTGCTAATAAAGATAATATAAATATTTGTTTTGAAAACTATGATGCTTCTCCAAATTATTTATCTTATAATGTAGAAGATTATCTAAAAGTTTTAAATTCTGTAAAAGGATTAAAAACTACTCTTGATTTGGGCCATGCTAATACAACTACAACAAATCCAATAGAATACCTAACCAGTATAAAACATACAATAATGAATATACATGTTCATGATAATGATGGAAAACATGATGAACATAAATTACTTGGACAAGGAAATATTGATTTTATTAAATTATTTAAAAAATGTAAAGAAATTGGTTATAAGGGACCATTTACATTTGAATTATTCCCTTATGAAAATCTTTTAAAGGGTAAGGAAAAATTCTTAGAATTATGGGAGAAAGCAAAATGAAACTAAACAAACAAGACAAAGAATTAATTGAAAAAGCAAGGGATATAATGATGAAATCAAAACCAGTTAATCTAATTGATACTGGAGATGTAGGTAGTGCTTTAATTACTTCAAAAGGCAACATATTTCAAGGAATTAGTTTAGGATTTTATTGTGGGATTGGTTCTTGTGGAGAATACCAAGCAATTGGAAATATGATTTCAAATGGAGAAAAAGAAATTAAAACAATTGTTGCAGTTATTTATCATAAGAAAATAAAAAAATATGAAATAATTCCTCCATGTGGAAAATGTAGAGAAATGATTAAACAAGCATGTAAAAAGAATTGGAATACAGAGGTTATTGTATCTAATTCTAAAAAAGTTAAATTAAAAGAACTTATACCTTATGCTTGGGGCAAGGGGATTGAAAAATGAAACTAGAAACAAAACGATTAATATTAAGACAAATAAAAATGTCTGATACAAAAGATTTAGTTGAAGCTATAAATAATTTAAATATTTCTAAATGGCTTTTAGCTGTTCCTTATCCTTATACTATGAAAGATGCGAAATGGTTTGTAAATCATGCTAAAGAAAAATGGAATGAAAAACCAATAACAAGTTATGAATTTGCAGTAATCTTAAAATCAGAAGACAAACTAATTGGGGGAACAGGATTAAGCAATGTAGATAAAGAACAAGGAACTGCAGAGCTAGGTTATTGGATAGCAGAACCTCACTGGAGACAAGGATATGTAAGAGAATCAACAACTAAACTAATTGAACTTGCTTTTGATAAATTAAAACTCAGAAGATTAAAAATTCCTGCCTATAAAACAAATCAAGGTTCAAATGGGCTTGCAAAACATCTTGGTTTTACATATGAAGGATGTTTAAGAAAAGCAATGAAATGTAAAGCTACTGGAAAGATTCATGACGAAAATATTTGGGGATTATTGAAAAGTGAGTGGAGAATAAGAAAATAAAAAAATAAAAATGATATCCTCAACCCATAATCATTCTACTGGCTCTGATGGGGAATTTACACCAGAAGAATTAGTTAAAAAAGCAATTAGCTTAAATTGGGATTATATTTACTTTACAGACCATTATACTACTCATCCAGATATTAATACAACATTTGGAAAAACATTTTTTAGTAAGGATTATCTTAATGAAATTAAAAGACTTAAACTAAAATATCAAGATAAAATAAAGATTTATTTTGGAGTAGAATTAGATTGGTTAGAAGAATATAAAGACTGGCATAAAAAAAAGATCAAAAAATATGATTTTGATTATATTTTAGGTTCTATTCATCGTCTTAAATATAAAGAAGGTCATAGGGGGATGGAAAAAGGAAAAGATTATTGGATAGAATCTGCAAAAATCTTTGGAGGAGTTAAAAAGTATATTCAAGAATATTATAAACAAATAAGGTTAATCATAAAATCAGGAATTTATGATGCTATTGGACATTTAGATTATATTAAAATATATAATAAAAAAGGAGATTTATTTAATGAAAATGAAGATTGGTATAAAAAAGAAATTTTAAAGTGTTTAGATTTAATAAAGAAACATAATCTTGCCATTGAAATAAATCATGGAGGAATTAGAAAATGTGGCACTCCATTCCCAAGCCCCTGGATATTAAAAAAAGCTAAAAAAAGAAACATTCCAATAACATTAGGATTAGATGGACATTATAAAGAAAATTATGATAATAAAAATATAAAAGAACTTATGGATATTGCAAAAAAAGCAGGATATAATGAAGTTGTAAGATTTGAAAAAAGAAAAATGATTAAAGAAAAATTAAAATGAGACCAAAAAATCCAACAAAACAACTAGAAAAATTTGTAAGACCTTTTTATAGTGAGTATGATCCAATGCATAATTGGAAACACATAATAAGGATTAAGAAAAAGGTTATTTTTTTGAAAAAACAATATAAAAATATTGATGAGAAATTATTAAACTTTCTAATTTTACTTCATGGAGGAAAATCAAGAGACACAAAGAAAAAAAGAAAAAAGATTATAGAAATAGGTTATTCAGCTTCATGGTTTAAACTAATAAACAAGCCAACAACAAAAGAGGGAAAAATTGTTTGGGATGCTAATTGTCTAGAAAATGTGGGTAAATATGGAATTAAAAAAGCACTAACCCTAAAAAAGCATTATAAACAAACAATGAAACAAACAATGAAACTACTAAAAAAATTCTCTAAAAAATATAAATTTTATACTCCTCTTGGGAAAAAACTTGGAAACCCTGGAATTAAAATTAAAAAATGGTGGTTGAAAAGAGAAGGATATAAATTAAAAAAAATAGAGAAAAAGAATCACATAATCAAAATACTAGCCATGTGTTTAGTTTTTCACAAAAATAAGCTCTTAATTATAAAAAGAATAAAATCAGATGCCCAGGGAAGTAAGTGGGATTTTCCTGGAGGGAGTCTACATAATTCAGAAAACATAGACAAGGGTATAAAAAGAGAAATCAAAGAGGAAACAGGAATTTCTATTAAAAAAGTTGAAAAACTAGATATGATTGGACTTAGAAATACTAGAAAAAGAAACTACCTATTATTCTTCTATAAAGCTAAGATAAATAAGAAAAAGATTAAATTATCTAAAGAACATGATAATTATAAGTGGATTAATCCTAATGATTTATTCAAATACAGACTAAATTGGATCTTACCAGCATCTAGAAAACTAATACTCAAAAATCTTTAATCATACTCATCATCAAAAGCATAATTATATTTTGGAGGGGAATTATCTTTATTCTCCTCTTCATTTGGATTATAAACTCCTATTGATTCTGTACCATCAACCGCCCCACCACTTACCTCAACACTTTCTTCAGCATCATCATAACTATCAGCTTTTTCCTCATTTTCCTGCTCAACCTGTTCATGAATCTCCTCAGCCTTCTCCTCAATCCTATCAAGATTTTCAATTGGTTCAACACTACCAATATTTTTATCATAAGACTCAGTAATCTCTTGTGCTTTTTCAATAGCAGGATTTTCCATTATTCTATCTTCAACCTCTGCAGAATATTTTATCTTATCTTGATTCAAAAGCCTTTCTTCATGTTCTTCTAATTTCTCTACATCCTCTATTGTCACAGGTTTACCTTTATTTTCATCAGAAAATTCTGGAAGTTCTTTTACTTCTGTTCCTTGAACATCATCTTGCTTTTCATTTTTTTTATTTTTTCTCTTATTAAAACAATTTTTACAATAATAATCTCTATTTTTTCTTGGTTTAAATGGAAGTTTTGTCTCATTTCCACAATCAGCACAATTAACAAGTCTTGGATTTTTCTTTTTATGCTCTCTCTCATCCCTAGCAACCTCTACTTCATTTTTAGGTTTCTCAATAATTTGACTCTCCTGAACTGACTGCTGACTACTTTGTTGATTCTCACTAATATTATTTTGAGCATTATCAGTAGGAGTTTCAGTTTGTACTTCTTCTTGCTCAACACCATCATCTTCCATCTTCTTAATTAAAGTTGAAATATCAGATGCAGCATCTGCATTTAATGAAATAGAATCAATTCCCCACTTAAACAAATTCATAACCATATCAGGTTTACTTCCTGCCTGCCCACAAATACTTGTCTCAACATTATTTTTCTTACAAACATCTATAACATATTTTATTTCTGCAAGAACTGCAGGGTGTGATTCATTATACAAATACTGAACTTCATCTTCACCCCTATCAACTCCTAATGTAAACTGAGTTAAATCATTTGTTCCAAATGAGATAAAATCAACACCTTCCTTACAAATATCATCAATAATCTGAACAGCTGCAGGTGTCTCTATCATAACACCAATCTGCATATTATCTATTTTAATCTCCTCAGCATATTTCTTCAACTCCCTTAATTCTTCAATAGAAATAACTAATGGAAACATAACACCAATCTTTTTATCAGGATATTTTTCAGCAACCTTTTCAATTGCTAATAATTCTGCTTGTAAAATCTTAGGATGTTTTAATAAAAATCTTGCCCCATGCAAACCTAACATTGGATTAATTTCCTTTTCAGGAGCACCCTCTAAAGAAGAATACTCATCAGTTCTAATATCACTTGCTCTTATCCACATCATTTTAAATGGTTGAGCAATTTTCTCAATACCTTTTCTTAATAACTCAATATAATCTTCTAATTTATCTTCTTTTTCATATTTTAATGGGTGTTTGTTTGAACTTGCAATAATTCCTTCTAATCTTGTTAATCCAATAGCATCAACTCCAGACTCAGCCGCCCTCTCTGCAAATTCTGGTAAATCAACAATAAGTTTTAATTTAACTTTATTAACCTCTACAGCAGGTTTAATTTCTGCTTTTTGAGTTTCAGCTACCTCTCCTTCAAAAACCTGCCCACTATCTCCATCTACAGTAACTTTCACCCCATCTTTTAAAATATCAGTTGCATCACCTGTTCCAACAATTGCAGGAATTCCCATTTCCCTACTAACAATAGAAGCATGACTTGTCATCCCACCCTCATCAGTTATAATTGCAACAGATTTTTGCATACTAACAACCATATCAGGATTAGTCATCTTAGTAACAAGGACATCACTTTTTTTTATTTTAGATAAATCACTCATATCCTCAACAATTTTAACAACACCAACACCTACTCCAGGACTTGCTCCTAATCCTTTTACAACAACATTTCCAGAAAGCTGTTTTCCAGAAGCTTTTGCTTTTGTAGTAATTGGTCTTGATTGAACAATATAAATTTTCTTAGCTTCAATTGCAAATTCAATATCTTGGGGTTTTTTATAATGATCTTCAAGCTTTATAGCTAAATTTGCAATTTCTAATGCCTCCCCATTAGTCAGAGTCTGGCTTTTACTTCTTTCAGAACTTAAATTAACAGTTTCATTCTTTCCCCCACTATTCCTAACAATTGCAATCTTTTTTTCTTCAACTTTAATATTTTTAATTTTTAAATCTCTTGAAATAATATAATGGTCTGGCCTAATCTTGCCAGCAACAATACCCTCTCCTAATCCAAAAACAGCCTCTAATACAATATCATCTCCCATATTAATAGGATTTCTTGAAAAAACAACCCCAGATCTATCTGAGTCAACCATCTTTTGTATAACTACTGCAAGTAAAGAATCCCCTTCTTTAAACCCTTTTTTATTCCTATAATAAATAGCTCTTGCAGTGTACAAAGAAGAAAAACATCTCTTAACATGTTCAATTAAAGATGTATCTCCCTTAATATTTAGAAAACTCTCTTGCTGTCCTGCAAAACTTGCATCAGCTAAATCTTCAGTAGTGGCAGAACTTCTAACAGAAACAAAAATCGGCTCCTGAGCATTTTTTAAAATAGTTAAAGCGTCTTGGGAAACACCTTTTTCATCAATCTTCTCACTTCCTAAAATATGATAAGCTTCTAAAATCTCTTCTTTAAGCGCAAGAGGAATTTCTTTCTCTTCAATCAATCCACGAATCTCTTTTGAAGCTTTTTGTAATCCTTCTGTATCTTCAAAATCAATACCCTGAATAATCTCACTAATTCTTTCTCTCAACTCCATTTGATTAATAAAATATTCAAAAGCTTGTGCAGTTATAACAAACCCAGGAGGCACAGGAAATTTATTATTAAACATCTCACCTAAACTAGCTCCTTTTCCACCAACAATAGAAATATGTTTATTATTTAAATCTGAAAACCATTTAATATATTTATCTTCAATTCCATTTCCATTCACTTCTTTTTCGCCTTCCATATTAATAGATTAAGATAATCCAAATCATATATAAAGTTTGTGGGGTTTGGGTAATATCAATATCTTATAAAAATATCAAGCTATGAAGATGACAAGCTTAAGCTATTTAGAACATATCTAAAAATATAATAAGATATCAGATAAACAAAAAGAAATCATTAAGAAAAAATTATTCTTTCTCAACTTTCTTCTTAATCTCAATAACAACTCTTGATTTACAAGGTAATTTTGGGGTAATTTTTTTGAAAAAACTTCTAACTTCTGGAATTCTACTTTCTCCATTAAAATAAACAGTAAAAATAGGTTTTCCTTTTTTAACAATTGCAGCTCTTCCTTCTGGACTTCCAAAACTTTTCCTCATTCCAGTCTGAACTCTTTCACCCTTACTTGCACCAGAATAAACCCTGTTATTTCTCAAAATATTATGAGGATAACAATGACATCTAAAAAAATAATGTTTTTGAGTTAATAATTTAGTCATGTCCTTATGAAGACTCTGTCTTACTGCTTCTAAAGCTAGATCTCTTATTTGAATATTTTCCTCAGTTGAAAGAGTTAATTTAATTTTATACTTTCCTTTTTCAAAACCTTTATAGTCTGCCATATTAAATTTAACAATTTTTTGTGGCGGAACAGCTTTAATATAACTTAATTGCTGTTTTCTAGACCTACGAGTATTTATAACAGGTTTTCTTTTTGAATATGCTAATGCTTTTCTTGTTACTGCCATTTTTAATTATTCTCACATAAAGTGCTTAGTGAATCTCTTGTTAAACAAGGTAATGCTCCTGAATTAACTCCAATACCATCTGTACAAAGATTTTCATATTGGTCTGCTAAATTTCTATTAATATCTCCCTGTCCAATACTCTCAATTAATTTCTGAATATTTGGGCAACGAGACATAGAATCACAAACTTCACTATAACAATCTTGAAGAGTTCCATTTTTACTCCCTGAACAATAACTCATTGCTTCACTTGGAGTACATACTGGATCTCCTACATGATGGTCTAATCCAACACCGTCTTTCATTTTACTTCCACCTCAGTATTTCTTGCTTGACCAGGTAATCCTTTTTCAAAAATAGCTCTAACTAATCCCTTATTTCCATGAGCAGAACTTATTTTACCTTTAATTTCTTTACCAGCAGGACTTGTCCAAACAACTTCCTTACCAACTAACTTCCCAGCTTCCTCTCTGTTTTTTGTACTAACATCTAAGATAAAATGTCTTTCATGGATTCTTTTTAATCCTCGTCTAAATTGTATTACTTTAGCTTTCATATTTCATTAATAATAAATTATCTCAAGAAAACCTTAACTCTCTCCAGAGCATTTCTTCATGGAGATATCAAATTTCAAGAGTATCTATTAATAAAGTGATAAGAAATAGGGTTTTTAAACCTTACCAATTATAGACAAATATCAAACTCACCTAACTCTTTTTTCAATAATTTCATAACTTTAGCATCTAATACAATCCTCTGTCCATTATAATTAGCTAGAGTTTGATTAAATTCATTAGCATCAGATTTCTCAATCTTATTAGTTATTTTCTTAATTTTCTTACCATCAATAACTAAAAATGCTGGTTTTGTTAAAAATAATTCTGCATGTTTATCTTTATATGTTAAAACAACTTTTGTTTTTTGTAATAATCCTAATTCTCTTCTCTGCCCATATTCAATTAATTCTTCAATCAAATAAACAGAATCTTTTCTTAAACTTTCAAATTCTAATAAACTTGGAACTTTCTTTGTATTATATCTTTTTTTAACATCTATTAATTCTTTCACAGTATGCAAAAACTTAGGGTTTCCTTTTCCTTTATTAATAATTTCTGCTTCAAAATTTCTAATCAAACTACTCTCACTTTTATCACCAAATAAAGATTTCATAGTCTTAAACACATTAGTATAAATTTCTTCAAAAGTCTTTTTCATCATTCTTTTCTCAATTTCAACTCTTAATTCTTTTAGTCTTTTTAAATAATCTGCAGTATTTTTTAATAACTTATCAACTTCCTTACCACTAACTTCTTTAATCTTTTCATGCTCATAACCCTTATAATAAGTAATTATAATTTCCTCTAAAATATCAGAATATTTTTTCTCTAGTATTTTTTCTTTATCAACAAATATTTTTTTAATATCTCTAACTGTTTCCTTAACTCCTTGAGGAGGTAATCCATATAACATTAAAATTCCTTGACTAGGAGTTATAACACTCCAATACAAATCACCCATTACAATATCTAATAATTTTCTTTTAACAATCTCTTGAGTTTTATCTCCCATTGACATAAACATATCAATTGCTTCTGGAGAGGGTTTAATCTTACCCATCTTCAAAAGTAGTTTCCAAGGTAAGAATCCTCCCCTATCATATAATGGAACCCCATCCCTTAAAAAAGTGTAAAAAACAGGATTAGCATCTTTAACACCATCCCAAAATTCAGTTAATAAATAAACCTGAACATTTAATGGATTCTTCACTCCTGCCATTTCATTTGCCTGCATAATATAAGAATAAATAATATTTCTTAGCTTTTCTTTTAACTCAAGTCTTGGCATTCTTTTAACATCAGTATCATCAATTATAACTGCAACATCAACATCACTTGATTTAACTGCCTCCCCTCTAACCAAACTTCCCCAAATAACATAAGAATAAACATATTTTTCAAATTTTCTTAAAACCAATCCCTTATGTATCTGAGCAACTCTTAGTGAACCTAATAATCCTTTATCAAATAGTGGAAATGACATTCCAATTGCTTCAATAACATTATATTTACTATCCATACAAATCTCCCAAATATCTTTATCTAAAAATAAGTTTAACCAAATTTTCTGCTTAGTTTCAGCAATTTTCTTAATAATTTCTAATTTTATCTCATTAAACTCTTTTTCTTTATCATCTGGAAGAACAACAATCAAATGCATTGGTTTTTCCTTTTTCTCCTCTTCACTTAATTCATTTTCTTCATCAAAAATCTCACTTGCTTGAGGAGGAATAATCCCAATAGATTGAACAAATTTATATTTATTACAAATAAATTTCTTTAAAACATCTAATTTTTGTCTAACTTCCTCCATCTTTTTTTCATCTGCTTGAGAGGGTTGATTAGGAACAGCAGCCTGCATTTCAGGACTTATATTAGGATTTTGATATTTTCTATCATCTAAACTTACATCCATACCTTTCTCTTCAGATCTTTCATTTTTCTCAGAATTTTTCTCTTCCACCATTGTCAAAATATTAAAAACACCTACCTTTTAAAGTTTATCCTTTTTACTAACAAAAAGTAATAAATAAACAATAATAAATAAGTTTTAATATTAGAAATAATTAAGTTTAAATAACCTAAATATTCATATTATTTATAAGGGCGTATAAGCTAGTGGCAAACTTTCTCGCTTACATCGAGAGCTCCCCAGTTCGATTCTGGGTACGCCCATGTTTTTAAAATGGAAAAGTTTATAACTCTTAATATACTGATTTAATCAATTAACACCATGGGCTCTGTAAAAGGATCCCATGATTTTTTAAAATGAATTCTAAAAGAAAAGTAGCTATTTACATTGATGGAAGTAATTTTTATTTTTCAATTAAAAAGACATTTGGGTGTAAAATTAATATTGAAAAATTCTGTAAAAAACTTACAAAGGGCAGGGATTTAGTTAATATTAATTATTATATCTCTCCTATTGCTCAGTTGAGTAATTCTGAAATGTATGCTGAACAACAAAGTTTTTTTGAAAAGTTAAAGAAAATAGATAAATTAAAAATAATATTTGGTAGATTAGAAAAACATAAAAGAGATGGAAAGGTATTTTATGTTGAAAAGACTACAGATATAAACCTTGCACAAGATTTGATTTTCGATTCAATTGATAATGATTATAATCAGGCATATTTAATTTCAAATGATGGAGATTTTTCAGGAGTAGTTTCTTCTATAATAAAAAGATTTGGTAAAGAAATTTTTTATGTGGCTATTGGGAATAAAAAATCCATTTCTTATCACCTTAAAAAAGTTGCTTCATCAACAATTAAGATTACTGAAAGTTTTATTTCAGATGTAAAAATTTAAAATATTTGTAAACAAAAAAGATTCCAAGTTCATCCTTTCACCACCACAATCTTAATAACATTAAATTCTATAAAAAAACATGGGAATTTTTGATTTTTTTAAAAGAAAGAAAATAGAACCAGAATTAGAAGAAACAATAAATTTTATAGAGATTAATGATTGGATTGAAAAGAAAAAACAATCATTAAAAAAAGAGCAAGAAGAACCTCAAGAAGAAATAGAACAACTTCTTTCAGATGCATTAAAAGACCTTGAAGAAGGTATTAATATACTTAATAACTTAGATCTAAAAGACAAAAAAGCTCCAGAAAGAGCAAAACTAATTGTAAAGCAAAATCTTTACAATTTTATTAATTATTTAGAAAAACTAATACAAGAATTAAAAAAATTAACAGATGAATCTTTTGAAACACTAATAAGCAAAACAAATTCTGTTTTTGAAGATTTTGAGAAAAAGTCAATAATGAGTTTTCAAAAATCAACTTTTTTAATTGGAGAAGAATTAGGAAAGATTAGGGATATTATTGGAAAGTTCTTCTCATCATTCAACAAAATAATAAAAGAAAACCAACTCTCCCTTAACAAAACAAAAACAATCTCAATTATTGGAAAAAAACTTAAACAAATAGATAACATAGAAAAAACAATTTCTGAAAATAAAACAGAAATTTCAGAAATTAATGTTAGAATTGATTCTCTTAAACAACAAATTCAAGTCTCAAATCAAGAAATAGAAAAAATAAAACAAACTCAAGAATATTTAGAACAAATTAATCAAAATAAAGAATTAAAAGAGTTAGATACAAAATTAGTAATTGAATATCAATCATTAAAAGAAATACTTGATTTTAAAGTTCTAGCTAAAATCTATCATTCTATTGAAGATAAAATGGATTTAATAAAACAATATAAAGAAAACTTTAAAGAAACTTTTGAAAAATACTCAGAAGAAAAATTCCTTGACTTAGTAAATATAAAACAAATAAATCAAGAACGAGTAGAAGAAAAAACTGATTCTATTAATACAATAAAAGAAAAAATAAAACATATAAATAACAATCTAAATCAAGATCCATCACAAGAATCAGAAACAGAAATACAAAACCTAAACAGAAAAATAAGAGAACTCTCCCCAGAAATAACAAAAAAAGAAAAATCAATTCAAAAATTCAAACAAAACAAAGAACAAATCAAGCAAGAAATTATTGAAAAATTAAGTGAAATTAAAATTATTGTGGAAGATTAAAAATCTTTAAAAATATTAACTAACTTATAAGGAGAGTTGATAAGAGAACCTTGGTTCTCTTATGCGGAATTGGTTTAGTGGTATAATACTTGCTTGCCAAGTAAGTGGCCCGGGTTCGATTCCCGGATTCCGCATTTAATAATTAGTGATTGTTTAGTATTATTTTTTATAATTTTTCAACCACAATTTCTTAAACCAAGGTAAAGTTAAAGTTGATAACATAAATGCAACAGCAGGAACAATCGCATTTAACCAAGGTTTAGGAATGTTAATAACTTGAAGATAAATTCCTATAGCTAAATATGTAAAGAATATAAGTAAGATTCTTCTTGTCCAACTTGTTTCCCAAGCTTTATCTGCTTCAACAAGTTTATTTCTCTTTTTTATTTCATCTACTTCTTTTTTTAGATTCATTTTGAAACCTCCCTCTTTTAAAATATAAAAAACTTCCAACTACTCCAACAATAAACAAAACCACCCCAATAACATTAGAAGATTGATGGGTTATATTAGCTATGGCATTTCCTGTTATATTAGACTGAAGAAATATTAAGCTAAGGACTAAACTTGGAAGAGCGATAAATACTCCTACTTTTTCTTCTAATTTCCCTTGGCTTATTTCCTTTCCCATCAACTCTCCAAATCTCTTAAATTCTGAAATTCTTTCTTTAACTCTTTTTCTATCTTTAGTGGTATTAACTCTCTCATACCCGCTATCATTAAACATTCTTCGTCTCCAAGGTCCTTCTTTTTCTTGGCTCTCTCCCAATCCTAAAGTTAAAACTCTTTTATAAGTTCCTAGTTCTTCAGCAGCAGACTTAACAGCCCAATAAGAAGCAATTAGTGTACGGGAA
>CEPX01197840.1_pt1 | contig 13249 bp, 8 predicted proteins | sample 361361 | NCBI WGS metagenome assembly CEPX01 (sample SAMEA2619974, study PRJEB7988) | marine metagenome | biome: marine biome (ENVO:00000447); feature: mesopelagic zone (ENVO:00000213) & marine oxygen minimum zone (ENVO:01000065); material: "saline water (ENVO:00002010), including plankton... | reverse complement strand
TTGCTGAGGTCCGCAACTGTGAAGAAGTTCATGGTGGGCTATGAAATGTTCGCCAATCCACAGCGAGACATTACCGCTGAGATGGCAGCTAATACGTTGAGATCACTTTCTGAAATACACTATAAACAACAATGAGTAAAGTATTAGTAACAGGAGGAGCAGGATACATCGGTTCACACACCGTACGTATGCTTGTTCAAAAAGGCTACGAAGTAATAGTATTAGACAACCTGGTATACGGTCACCCGGAAGCAATCGTTGATGATTCAGTAGAGCTGGTGAAAGGCGATATTGGAGATCAGGAGTTGTTGAATACACTTTTTGAAAAACATCAATTTGAGGCGGTATTGCACTTTGCAGCTTATGCCTACGTAGGAGAGTCTGTTTCTCATCCTCACAAATATTATGTGAACAATGTGGTGAAACCGTTGACTTTGTTGAAGACCATGGTAGATCACGGATGTTTGAAGTTTATCTTCTCTAGTACCTGTGCTACCTATGGGAATCCTGAGTACATGCCATTGGATGAAAAACATCCACAAGTGCCAGTAAGTCCATATGGTAAGAGTAAATATGTATTGGAGCAGATCATCAAAGATTACGAAGTTGCCTATAACTTGAAATATGTATTCTTAAGATATTTCAATGCTTCTGGAGCATCTGAAGATGGAGCGATTGGTGAGGATCACGATCCTGAGACTCACTTGATTCCTTTGATTTTGGATGCGATCAATGGAGATCGTCCAGCTATCAAAGTATTCGGAACAGATTACGACACACCTGATGGTACGGCTGTAAGAGATTACATCCATGTGAACGATCTGGGTGATGCGCATATTAAAGCACTGGAGTACTTAGGAAAAGGAAATGATAGCATCGCTGTTAATCTGGGAACTGGAGTAGGCTACTCGGTGAAGGAAGTGATTGATGCAGCGGCAGAGGTTACAGGTAAAGAGGTTCCTACTGAATACGAAGGAAGACGCCAGGGTGATGCGACTAAGTTGATCGCTGATGCGAAACTTGCTTTGGATAAGTTAGGTTGGGATCCTAAATACAAAGACGTAAAAGAAATAATTAAAACTGCCTGGGCCTGGAAATCAGGAGAGCGCAAAGGAAAGTATTAAAGATCATCATTTTTATTGGGTTAAAGCCGAACGAGTTTCTTGTTCGGTTTTTTTGTTTTTAGCGGTTTGGTCTTTTGTTTTTGATAAAATGATAAAAAAGCTTCCGATTATTCGTGTTTTTTTGTTAAATTTATAAGCGTAATACTTACGTATATGTCCAGCCTTTCCCCCGATCATCAACCAAACGCTAAGGAAAGAACCTTGGTGATGCACCCTAATTCTGATAGCTATCAGGAGAGTGAGGATCTTATCTGGGAACGATTCAAATCGGGAAATGAAACAGCACTGACTTATATCTATCGTACCTACTCCAATGTATTATTCAATTATGGTTGTCAGTTTGTTGATGACCGAGATTTGGTACGTGATACCCTACAGGACTTATTTATTGATTTAATTAACTCTCGAGAGCGTTTAGGGGCCACTTCTTCCATCAAGTTTTATTTGATGAAGAGTTTTAGAAATAAACTCGTCAAGGCGATTAAAAAAACTCAACGTAGGAGAGCAATGGAGGATGATTCCAGTAAAGATTCTTTCTTGGTTACTATTTCTGCTGAGGCTCGATGGATCAATGGTCAATTGGATCAGCGAAAGGAAAAATTGATTCAGGAAAGTCTCAATCAGTTGCCAGCACTTCAAAGGGAAGCTTTGGTATTATACTTTTTCGAAGGGTTGAAGTATGAGCAAATCGCAGAAATGCTGGGAATCAAAGTAAAATCTTCTAGAGCATTGATCTACCGATCTACCGAATCTTTGGGAAAAATTTTAGGTCCTCATAAAGAGGAAATTCTCACTATGCTATCATTATCATTGTTAGCAAATCAGTAATTAAATTATTGTTTTGTTGATTTGTGTATTGAAGAATGTTTGGATCTATTGAATAGATTGTAAATATTTCAATAAACTATGGACATCTAGGAGTTTTATTCCTTTTAAAGGTAGAAGGAAGAAAACCAGATGGACTACCGCAATTACGATATAGAAGATTTTTTACAGGATGAGTTCTTTGTTAGTTGGGTGATTAACCCAAACAAAGAGAGTGATCATTTCTGGAATCAATGGATATCAACATATCCTGAAAAACATACAGTGGTTGAGCAGGCTAAAGAGCTGGTGAAATCTATCAAGTATAAGGAAGAACAACGTCTTTCTGAAGCAGAGTATACGCAAGTTTTTGAGTCAGTACTCAAAGCCAATAGAGAAAGAAATAATCGATCCTTCATATGGCAGCTTAAGCATACCATGAGATTGGCTGCGACTATAGCTTTGTTGATAGCTGCAGCGATTGTTTTGGTGCTTAATCCTGTATCGTCAGGTGATGTTCAGTCAGTGAAAATGCTCGTAGCTAAAACGGAGCCAGGTCAGAAGCGAACAATCAAGTTGTCTGATGGAACTACTGTCATGCTTAATGCAGGTAGCTCATTAGTTTACCCTGAGCTCTTTTCAGATTCTAGCAGGATGGTAACGCTTTTTGGTGAGGCCTTCTTCGATGTAGAAAAGGATCCATCAAGACCATTCGAAATTGAATCCAATAACTTAACAACCCGGGTATTAGGTACCTCTTTCAATGTACGAAGCTATCCTGAGGAAGCAACAGTTTCTGTAGCTGTGATGACCGGAAGAGTGGAAGTGAAGGGAGAGACAGGTAAATCCGAAATCTTACTACCCGAAGACATGGGGATATTTGATGTTGAAACAGGAGCTATCGAAAAGTCTCACTTTGATGAAACCGCCTGGATTGGATGGACTAAAGGTATTTTGGTATTTGACAATCAAACATTACCTGAAATATTCAAAGAATTAGAAAACTGGTACGGTGTTAAAATAGAAGTTCAAAAAGGTATGAAGCTGGAAGGACGCTACAGTGGCCAGTATCTCAATAAATCCCTCGAAGTAATACTAGAAGGGATTAGTTACACCTCTCATTTTAAGTATTCAATAAACCAAAAAACTATACTAATCTATGATGAAAAATGACCTCTTACAGACCTAGACTCTGTTGAGTCTTAACTATTAACCTAAAACAAATAACCCTCGCATCCAAACAGTTGGGGAACTCCGGTTGCAAGGGTTAGTTCTAGCAATCTAATTATTCACTAAAACACCTTAAAAGTATGAAAAATAATCTACTGAGGGAAATATTGATTATGTCCAAACCCCTATTTAACGTCATATTTCTACAGGTACTTTTCGCTGGCATGCTGCATGCAGGAGCGGGCATGGCACAACACAAGAGCTTGTATGAAATTAATATCGATTTAAAAAAAGTTGAAGATGCTGATATTATGGCCATCTTCAAAGAGATAGAGCAAGAGACAGACTTTGTCTTCACTTACAATGATAAGTTCGTAAAGAATAAGAAAATCACCATCAGTACATCTGCCAATTTAGGAAGCGTGCTGGAGGAGATTTCTAAAAAGGCCAATGTTCAGTTTAAAAGAATTAACGAACACATCCATGTTGATAAAAATCAACGTACCAAAAATGGAGTTTTAGAGTCATTTGGAACCCAAGCCGATATAACAGTGACTGGAAGGGTGACTGATGAAAATGGTGAAGGCTTGCCAGGAGCGACAGTTGCTGTGAAAAACAGTAGTGTTGGTACCATTACCGATATTGATGGAAGTTTTTCAGTTAAAATTCCAGATGATGCACAGACATTGGTGTTTTCTTTTGTTGGATACCAAATGCAGGAGGTAGCTTTCACAGGTCAGACTACATTCGATATTCAATTAAAGCTCGACTATACGAGCTTGCAAGAAGTGGTTGTAGTAGGCTATGGTGAGCAGAAAAAAGCTGATTTAACCGGAGCTGTTTCTGTTGTTGAAACCGAAGAAGTTCAAAAGCGTCAAGCAACAACTGTAGCAGAGGCTATGCAAGGTTTGGCAACTGGTGTGAACATCCGAGGTGGTGGTCAGCCAGGGAGTGAAGCACAGATACAAATCAGAGGTTTAAGTAATTTCTCTGGTCAGCCTCCTTTGTATGTTATTGATGGGATGATTACTACTGCCAACAGAGATTTCAACCCGAATGATATTGAGTCTATTCAAATATTGAAAGATGCATCAGCTGCTGCCATCTATGGGTCACGCGCAGCAAATGGAGTTATCATCATTACTACCAAGAAGGGTAAAGAAGGCCCTCTTCAGGTAAAATTCGCTGGTAAAACAGGTGTTCAGCAAATTCCTCGCTATGATCTGGCTAATAGAGATGAATTCATCGAAATCAATAACATGGCATATGACAATGCCGGTGTGACACGACAAGATCATGATGTGACCAATGATACGGATTGGCAAGATGAGACCTTTCAAACAGGGAGAATTCAGGATTATAACTTGTCTTTCGCTGGCGGTGGACCAAATGGAACGTACCTCATTTCTGGGAACTACTTTGAGAACAAGGGTACTGTCATCAGTACTGGATTTGAGCGATTGAGCTTCAGAGTCAATACCTCCGCTAAGAAGGGGATATTTAGTGTCGGGGAAAACTTGGCAATTACCAATGCTCAGGCGGATGAAATGTCTGGAAATCCAATCATAGACGTAGTTCGTTTGCTACCAACCATTCCGGTTTATGATGAAAATAATCCGGGAGGTTATGGATATGGAAGTGAGTCACGTGCGAGAACATTTGGTACCAACCCTGTTGCTTTAGCTGATTTTAGTGATCGAATGAATGAGAATTTCAGAGTTCGTGGCAACTTCTGGTCAGAAATCAAGCCTGTAGATTTTCTGACGTATCGTTTGAATGTGGGTTACAACGCGAGTTTTGATCATTACCAATTCTTAAGAAAAGAGGGTAACTGGACTTTGAACCAGCCATATGAGCCTGCGATTGCAATAGAAAATAGAGGGACTTCAAGTACCTTGTTGGTGGAGAATACTTTGAATTTTGATAAAGATTTTGGTAAGCACAGTGTGAATGTTCTACTTGGGCAAACCTACCAGGATGATAAGTATGAGCGTATTGAGGGAACCAAAAGAAACCTTCCTCAGAATCCAAGCACAGGAGAGTATTATACCGTATTAGATCAAGGAGATCAGGCGGTTGTAACAGGTTTCCGTCAGGAAGCGGTATTGATTTCTTACTTGGGTCGATTGAGCTACACCTTTGATGACAAGTACATTTTCTCAGCAATCTTCAGAAGAGATGGTACTTCTCGTTTAAGTCCAGACAATAGATGGTCAACATTCCCTTCAGTAGCTGCAGGTTGGAGAGTGAGTGATGAGGCATTCTTTAATAGCAGCTTGATTTCCAACTTGAAATTAAGAGCAAATCACGGAACACTGGGTAGTGCTAATATTGGATATTGGGATTATCAACAGCGTATCAATACCTTCCCAACCATTGCAATTGGTACAGATCAACACATTGAAGGTGCAGCGGCGAATGTACAGTTAGCAAACAACAACTTAAGATGGGAAACTTTGACGCAAAGCAACTTCGGTGTTGATCTAGGCTTCTTTGATGACAAGTTGACCGCAACAGCCGAATACTATATCTCCACCACCGACGATGTTTTGACACAAGCACCTATCGCTATTACTACAGGTAATGATGGAGGTAATCCATTCGTGAATGCTGCGTCATTGAGAAACACCGGATTTGAGTTTACCATTTCCTATACTGAAGCAGCTAAGGAGTTCAAGTACAACACTTCTTTGAATATCACGACCATCAAAAATGAAGTGTTGTCTCTTGGCTATGATAGAAATGACATCTACGTTGGTAACACCGTAACAGAAGTGGGTAACCCAATTGGAATGTGGTATGTGTTGGAGACAGATGGTCTTTTCCAAGGCCCGGTAGATGTGTTGAATTATACAAATGATGAGGGCCAGGTAATTCAACCAACTGCTCAGCCAGGTGATATTCGTTTTGTAGATCACAATGGAGACGGACAGATTACCAATGACGACAAGGTGGTAATGGGAAGTCCCTGGGCAGATGTAGAGTTGGGATGGAACTTCAATGCATCCTACAAAAACTTTGAGTTCTCTATGACTTGGTTTAGTTCACTCGGAGCTACAGTTTATAGTGCTGCCAATTCAGTGATGGGAAGATTTGATGACAACTCAAACTATCAGTCTGGCATCAAACCTTGGACTGCAGAAAACCCTAATACAGATACGCCAAGAGCTTACTATGGTACTACATTGAATTCTAGAGGCGATACTGACCGTTGGTTGGAGAGTGGCAATTTCGCTAGAATGAAATTCATCAGTCTTGCTTACAACTTGCCAATTGGTTTCCTTGAAAAAGCAGGTTTCCAAACTGCACAAGTATCTATCTCTGGTCAGAATTTAATTACGCTTACGAAATATTCAGGCTTAGACCCTGAATTCAGGGGACCAACAATCTATGAGAGAGGTTTTGATTTGGGAGCATTCCCGAATGTTAAAACCATGTCTGTAGGATTAAACTTTGGATTCTAATCTTAAAAATCAAAGCGAAATGAAAAATCTTAAATACATATTTCTACTGATGGTTGGCATGACACTATATAGTTGTGATGAAGACCGTTTGAATGTTGAAAATCCCAATACCTTAACTGAAACGCAGTTTTGGTCAACAGCAGATGATGCCAGATTAGGTGTCAATGCGATTTATGCTATGCAATATAAGCCGGGACTTTGGAGTAGATGGATCTACTTTAGATATGACTTGACCTCAGATATTGGTTATAGCAAAAGTCCATGGATTGAATTAGGTGACTGGACAAGATTCCAGTATGTGAACTATAACTTCTGGGAAGGACAGGTGATCACCTGGAGAGATCATTACAAGGCGATCTATAGATGTAATCAAGTATTGGCTAATGTGCCGTCTATTGATATGGATGCGTCTGAGAAGGAATTGATCTTAGCGCAAGCTAAATTCTTCAGAGCATTCTATTATTTCAATATTGCTGTTCTTTGGGAAGATGCACCAATCGTATTGGAGCCATCTAATCCAGATGATTTGCCAGCCAAAAGAACCATGGAAGAGATCTTCGCTCAGGTAGAGCAGGATTTAAATGAGGCCGTAGATGTACTTCCTACTACATGGGATGACGCCAATGTTGGTCGTCCTACAAAAGGAGCTGCTTATGCATTCTTAGCTAGAACCTATATGCAACAGCGCATGTGGCCAGATGCGAAATCCGCACTTGACTATTTCATCACTGGTGACGGTAAAGATTTGTATGATTTGGTTTCGAACTTCAAGGACAACTTCACACACATGAATGAAAACAATGTAGAGTCTGTATTCGAGATCCAGTTCTCTGATGATAATTACGGAGGTGGTGATGGTGAAGTGCCTAACGCTAGTATGGGGAACAACAGAGCACAATTCTTCGCACCTGGAGGTATTGGTTGGTCTGATGGACAGTTGAGATATTGGGTGATAGAAGAGTTCAAGAAAGAACTTGATCTGGATGGTAATCTGGATGAGCGTTTGAGACATTCTGCATTGTATTCTGGTCTGGAAGCTGATTTTGGTGACAAGACTTATAACAGAGACTGGCAGTGGGGTGATCAGGATGCGTACTTTAGAAAGTATCAAAGAGATTACTACAGAGACAATGAGGATTACTATTCACAAGTGAATCTTCGATTGATCCGATATGCCGATATTTTGTTGTCATATGCAGAGGTTTTGAATGAGTTAGGTAGCACAGCTGAAGCTTATCAGTATGTGGATAGAGTACGAGCAAGAGCTAATATGGCTCCTTTGGCAACAGCTTATCCTACTATCGGTAATGATCCGGATGCATTCCTTGATCGATTGAAAATGGAGCGTGTTTTAGAGCTTTGTGGTGAAAGTACAAGATGGATGGATTTAAAGAGATGGGGTGATTTGGATTCACAATCTAGTGTTGATGAAATCGCTCAAAGAGATCCAGACTTCTTCAATTTCGTAATAGGTAAAACACATCGTCTACCGATTCCACAGGTTGAGGTAGAAAACAATCCTAATCTGGATCAACATCCAGAATACTAAAATTCTTCTTCATACATTTTGACCATTTGTTAGGGCAGCAATTGCTGCCCTGGCAGATGTTTGGCCAAAATTCAATAAAACGTTATTTAACAAATACTTCTACAGCTCATGAAACACATTATCCCGGTCTTACTAATAGCACTATTGGCAGCGTGCAGCCCTAAAAAGGAAACTGCCGAATCTCCAGAGAAACCATTTGCCAGATCTGTATGGAATAAAGAACAAGCAAATCAATGGTATCAAGATAAACCCTGGTATGCTGGAGCTAACTTTAATCCAAGTACAGCGATCAATCAATTGGAAACCTGGCAAGCAGATTCTTTCAATCCAGAAGTGATTGATCGTGAGTTAGCCTGGGCAGAAGGTATTGGAATGAATCTAATGCGGGTGTATTTACATCACCTGGCATGGGAGCAGGATCCCGAAGGATTCAAAAAACGAATGGATCAATATTTGTCAATTGCAGATCAACATGGCGTATCTACCATGTTTGTATTCTTCGATGATTGCTGGAATAATACGTATGCTGCAGGAGTACAACCAGATCCTAAAGTAGGAACGCACAACTCTGGATGGGTACAGGACCCAGGGCAGTTAATCTATGATTCGCCTGAGAAGATGATGGATTTGGAAGCTTATGTAAAGGATGTGTTGAAGCACTTTGCGGATGATAAAAGAATCCTCCTTTGGGATTTATACAATGAGCCAGGTAACTCTGGATATGGTGATCGCTCTATGCCACTTTTGAAAAATGTCTTCCAATGGGGGAGAGAGGTTAATCCATCACAACCCTTATCTGCAGGTGTTTGGAATTTTAAATTGACCAAACTGAATAAATTCCAGCTAGAGAATTCGGATGTCATCACCTATCACAACTATCAGGATAGTGCAACTCATGCACAGATGATTGACTCCCTACAGCAATACGGAAAGCCACTATTGTGTACTGAGTACATGGCAAGAACTAGAAATAGCACATTTGAGGCAATCATGCCAATGCTTAAAGAAAATAAGATTGCTGCCATTAACTGGGGTTTGGTAGCAGGTAAAAGCAATACTATTTATGCATGGGACACCCCGATCGAATCTGGTGAAGAGCCAGAAGTGTGGTTCCATGATATTTTCCGTCAGGATGGTTCTGTTTATAGTCAAGAAGAGATCGATCTAATAAAAGAATTAACCTCCGCTGAGTGATTGAGAATTGCAGGTGTGACTTAATCAATGTTTCATTAAAACCACAAAATGATGAGAAAACTCACATCACTCATTCTATTAGTAGTCATGAGCATGCATGCATATGCTCAGGAAGTTCTGTTAGAGGATACAGACTCATTTTATCCTCGTTTAATTCGACTGGCAGCAAATGGAGCTGCCAATGGTCGATTAATTGCCAGTTTCGATGTAATTGGTGCTGGTCATATTTATCAAAGTACGGATGATGGTATTAGCTGGTCTCAAATAGCTACGATAACTGAAAATAGTTTTACGAATACTTGCTGTAGTGAACTCTATGAAATGCCAGTGAATATGGGATCTACTGCTGCAGGAACACTTTTTTGGGCAGTAAGTGCACATAATGGAGCCCCTCCGGCAAGTAGAGCGATTAAAATTTACAAGAGTACAGATCAAGGGAATACCTGGTCGTATTTTTCTACCCCAGTTACAGGAAATACTGGTTTGTGGGAAGCAGAGTTTGCGATTGATGATTTTGGTCGATTGGTAATGTACTATGCTTCCGAAGAACACAAAGGGTCTGGATACAATCAGCTAATTGCTCATAAGGTGTCAATGGATGGTGGCGCCACCTGGAGTGGGGAGACCTTTGATATAGGGATACCAGATAATGACCAGAGACCTGGAATGCCTACAGTAAGCAAGTTGCCAAATGGCGATTACGTCATGGTTTATGAAATATGTGGTCCAACTTATAGTTGTGATGCGTTTATTCGGTCTTCTGCAGATGGAGTCAACTGGGGGGCTGTCTCCGCTGTAGGGACCAGAATAGAATCTGTTTCTGGAAATCACTTTTCGCATGCACCTACTGTTACATGGATTAATAATGGTACTCCGAATGGTGAATTACTGGTCGCGGGACAAGTACTTCGCAATGGCGCTAATGTGAATGTTGCGGAAAATGGCCAGAAATACATGGTCAATTCTACCAATGGTACAGGGCTTTGGGCTGAGCGATCTGCACCTTTGTTCACACCGAGTGATGGAACTAATCCATGCGGCAACTACAGTTCACAGTATGTTTCTCGCTCAGGTAGTTCAGAGATTATTCAACTTTCCAATAAAGAATGTAGAGTGTTCTCAGGTATTGGTCCTTTCAATACACCTTTTGCTGATGGAGTCTATCGATTGACTGCCAAGCACAGTGGAAAAACACTGGATGTCAGTGCTTGCAGCGATGCCGATGGTGCCAATGTGCAACAGTGGCCCTGGGCTGGTGGGGACTGCCAGAGATGGAAGATTGAATACCTAGGAAATCGGGAATACAAGATCACTTCACAGCTAAGTGGAAAGGCATTGGAAGTAAGTAGTTGCTCTACTGCTAATGGCGGGAATGTGCAACAATGGCCCTGGAATGGTGCTGATTGTCAACGATGGTATATCGAGCCTACAGGAGGTGGCTATTTCAGACTGGTTTCTAAGAATAGCGGTAAAGTTCTTGATGTTGATGCTTGTTCAGATGCTGATGGTCAGAATGTTCAGCAATGGGAATGGTTAGGTGGAGACTGTCAGCAATGGAAGTTGGAAGCTGTTAGTCCTAATGAGATTCCTTCTGGATCATATAGTATTACATCGAAAAATAGCAATAAGGTTTTGGATGTTTCCGGATGCTCTACATCTGTAGGCGCCAATGTGCAACAGTGGCCTTGGAATGGAGCAAATTGTCAACGATGGACCATCAATGCAACACCCGATGGATACTATGAAATCCTGAGTAATGTCAGTGGTTTGGCTTTGGATGTAGATGGTTGCTTGTCTACTAGTGGTAGAAATGTACAAACCTGGACAAGTTCAGGGGCGAATTGCCAACGCTGGGGATTTGAGGAAGTGGAGCCCGGTTACTTCAAAATCATTTCTAAAAATGGCTTGAAAGCGTTGGATGTTTCTGAATGCTCCACAGCGGATGGTGCCAATGTGCAGCAGTGGACTTGGCTTGGTGGTGACTGTCAGCGATGGTCATTACAATCGGTTTCTCAAAGTCAGCGTATTGTGACCGCCGTTAAGGAATTAGAATCAGAATCAATATTGTCAATTTATCCTAACCCTGTGGCTGAAGAAGTTCAAATACGATTTGGTAATGAGCGTTCCCAGAAAGTAGAATTAAGAATTACCAACACAGCGGGTCAGGATGTTTATCATGAAGAATTTCAAAGTACAGCAGGGAGTAATAATCATATACTGAATCTAAGTGGTATAAGTGGAGGAATCTACTTTATTTCCATTTCTTCAGATGAATTACAGTTCACTCGAAAGCTTATTAAAAAGTAAATCATATAACCGCAGGTAAGTTAATCTGCGGTTTTTTAATGGATAATCTATGAAAAGAATTAACCTGATTATTGCACTAGTATTGTTTTCTGCATTGAGCTTGTCTGCTCAGAAAACGTTTACCAATCCTTTGTTATCTACTGGCCCAGATCCATGGATTGTCTTTCAGGATGGGTATTATTATTACACCAATACCCTTGGTGATCGGCTAAAACTTTGGCGGACAAATTCAATTGGTCAATTAAGTCAGGCAGATACCATGACTGTTTGGAGAAAACCAGATGAGGGGCCCAATTCTGCAAATATCTGGGCTCCTGAAATTCATAAGATAGAGGGGAAGTGGTATATCTATTATACCGCCACAGATGAATCTGATGATGGTGATCATAACCGATGGGTATTTGTGTTGGAAAATTCCAGTGAAGATCCTTTCCAGGGAGTTTGGGTCGATAAAGGAAAAATTAATACCAATTACAGTGGTTTGGATGGATCCACCTTTGAGCATAATGGTCAGCGATATTTTGTTTATTCGGCATACATAGGTTCTCAGAGTGTTCTTTGCATTTCTGAAATGATCAATCCCTGGACAATTAGTGAATTTCAACCAGAGCTCGCATTTCCAGAATATGAATGGGAAAAACTAGGGGGTCGCCAAATATTAGAAGGGCCACAGTTCTTGATAGGTCCGAAAGACAAGAAGTTTATCATTTATTCAGCCAGTGCATGCTGGTCTGATAACTATAGTTTGGGAATGCTCACCGCTCCAAAAGAAGCCAATCCTCTGGATCCAAATTCGTGGACTAGATCTACTGAACCAGTTTTCATCAAAGCTCCTGAGAACAACGTCTATGCTACTGGACATAATTCATTTTTTAAATCACCAGATGGTACGGAAGATTGGATACTCTATCATGCCAATACAGGAGCAGAAAGGGGTTGCGGCTGGGAGCGCTCTCCAAGAGCACAGAAGTTCACATGGAAAATTGACGGCACACCTGATTTCGGAAAGCCAGTTAAAGCTGGTACAACCATGAAAGTACCTTCTTCTAAGTAATACCTAACATACGATTATGCGATTCACACTGAGCTCTATTTTAATTCTATTATCTGTTATGGCTTTCTCAAATGTGGGAATTTATGACCTGACAGTTGAGTATAAAACGAATCCTATCGGAATAGATGAAGTACATCCTAGGTTTAGTTGGAAACTGAATGCGGAACGGAATAACACCATGCAATCCGCTTTTGAACTTCAAGTTTCATTGGATAAGCAGTTTGAGAAGTTGGAGTGGGGCACAGGAAAAGTAGAATCAGATCAATCCATATTAGTGCCGTACGATGGCCAGGATCTCGTACCAAATCAACGCTATTATTGGCGTGTCCGTGTTTGGGATAATTACAAAAAGAGATCAGATTGGAGTTCTCCTCAATATTGGGAAACAGGAATGATGGATCCTTCCAACTGGCTAGCAAAATGGATAGAGCCAGTGCAGGAAGAAAAGCATTCTGGTCCAGCAGCAATGGTCCGAAAAGAATTTTCCCCAGCAAAAAAGGTAGTTTCAGCAAAAGCTTATGTTTCAGCTCATGGATTATACGAATTGCATATCAATGGAGAAATTGTTGGTGATCAGGTGTTT
>CEPX01088676.1_pt1 | contig 13270 bp, 19 predicted proteins | sample 361361 | NCBI WGS metagenome assembly CEPX01 (sample SAMEA2619974, study PRJEB7988) | marine metagenome | biome: marine biome (ENVO:00000447); feature: mesopelagic zone (ENVO:00000213) & marine oxygen minimum zone (ENVO:01000065); material: "saline water (ENVO:00002010), including plankton... | reverse complement strand
TCCGAAAACCACAATGCCGAGACTAGACTTATCATAAACTATAACCTGTACGACCTAGATACCGCTATACAAATATCTGAGGAGGCCAGAGACGCAGGCATAGGAACCATAATACCCTCTAGTGGATTTAGCAATGATGACATATTCGACAACTTGCTTTTTTGTAACACCATAGAAGAAAAACTAGGAGTCAACGCCATTTGCAGCGGAGGAATGTGGCTCAAAAAGCATTATGACGCCGCAATAAAATCAAAAATATTTGGACTTAGGCTCTATTCTTTGTATAATCAATTCGATTTAGGTGTAACTAATTGATAGGACAGGACCTAAAGTGTTTGGAAATACAGGAATATAATTCACCTCTATAATAAAAAAAAGAGGTTATATTATGGCTTTTGTTACTAATCTTGCAGGTACTCTTTACTACAATCGTTTTGTGGACGGTTACCCTAGTGGGGTCGACAATGATCAAGGAAACATTCGTGCCGGAGGAACCATTGCCGAAAGCAATTTGTTTACTTCTAGTGCGCTTGGAGAACAAGATCGTTTTGTTATCCTTTCTTCTGGGGCGGGCGGCACCACTGGTGTCATAGCTCCTAGCACGGCGACCACCTTCAATCAGTACGATCAACTTGGAGATATTGTTAAGGTTACCACCACTCTAGCTGGAGTTTCTAATACTTCCCTATTGTTTGGTGCTAGCGATTCTGCTGATCAGCCCAGCATCCACCAGAGAGCTGTCATAAGAAGTCTTGACTACAAGACATCTATTGTCGCAGGCAACTGGAATGCTTTCAGTGGAGCGTTTAGCCCAGCTCTTTCAACCACCATAGCGGGTGGATGGAACATCATAGGTGGAGTTGAACAAGGTGGCACACTGGTATCAGACAAGACTGATAAAGCTGCGAACCCATCGCAAGAAGAACCGGGACACCTTGCTTACATGGTAGGCAACCCAATCCCAACAACCGGTCTCTACGCACGTAGAACCAATTGGTAGTTCCTTAACGCACCCTTCCCCCTCCGGGGGGTGGGGTGTTTTTTTTACCTCAAAAACGAAAGGCAATCATGAAGGGAGCTTTGCTAGCATTTTTACCTCCGTTGCTGGCTGCCGCCGATGCGATCCCCGGCTTTCAGTGGGGAACGATTTCTGCAACGGGTCTTCTGGGCTGGTATTTGTGGTATACAACCAAGGTTGTTTTCCCTCACCAACGCCGAGAAGTTTCCGACATGCAAGAAAAATATGTCGAACAGCTTGTCTCACAAAGAACCCATTACGAAGGGTTACTAGAAGACTTGCAGTCTCGACACGACGGGCGTCACCAACAGATAGTAGACACTCTTGACAGAATAAGCCAATGCTTAGAAACAAAAAAGAGAAACCGGTAGTATAATTAAAGGTACAGATTTTTTAACCTTATAAGGAGAATCAGAGATGACAGATAAGATCAAGGCGATGTTGAAGTCTCGTCGATTTTGGACGGCCGTAGGCAGCGTCGTAGTTATATGTCTACAAGATACTCTAGGTATTCCCGAGGGAACGGCTGACACCATTGTTGCCGTTGGCGTCGCATGGATAGTTGGCGACTCGCTCAGGGCAACAGAATAAAATGGATTTTGCATAAAAGAGGGGGGGGGACTTTCGTCTCCTCCCCTTTTTTTGTTCTCAACCAAGATTTTAACACAAAAATGACCCTAGGACTATCCTAATGATTACTCTGAGGTGTATAATATGTTAGATCAGAGAGCATAAAGAACAGAAATCGCGCTTTTCGAAGCCGACCTCTTGTTAAAGCGGCACACCTCTGATTTTAAGGGCCATACTCCGAGCCACATAGTAAAAGATAGAACGTGGATGTAATACAGTACAGCGTGCCTCGGTAGCATGGCAAAACGTGCCGCTTTTTTAAATCTGTTAAATGACGACTTTTAGAGGAATGACAATGTTCGACAAGGAAAAGACTGATCCGTCACCTAAGTTTGAAGTAAGCTTTATATTAAGGGATAAAAACGGAAAGTCTACCGGAAAAACAAAGACCTTCTCTTCTGAAGAAGGTAACGAATTGGCTAAATTCTATAATAGGCATCAGGCCTACAGAGCCAAGGGTCGGAAAGGAAAGGGCGGCAACGGAGGAGGAAAGGGTAAGAGGTAGGCAAGGAAGCTTTCTCGAAAATTCGATATGGATCTCGTGGTTTGTGTGGTAGTTGGTGGGAGTTTTTATGAGGATAATGATGGATGTCAGTTAAATCTTTAATGGATTACAGTTTCGTTTCTAAATATGCAAGGTGGATACCAGAAAAAAGCAGAAGAGAGACTTGGAGGGAGTCGGTCGACCGAGTAATGAACATGATGTACGAAAAGTACCCCGAAGTGAATGGGGATATTGCTTGGGCGTATAGCATGATGCATAAAAAAAGAGTCCTTGGTTCCCAACGGGCGCTGCAATTCGGCGGCAAGCCAATCTTTAAGCACAATGCTAGAATGTACAACTGCATTGCTTCATACATCGATAGGGTAAGATTTTTTCAAGAATGTATGTACCTGCTTCTTTGTGGCTGCGGAACTGGATTTTCTGTTCAACGACACCATATTGATAAGCTTCCCAATCTAGTCAAGGCAAAGTCCGGAACAAAAAAGTTTACCGTTCCTGATAGTATAGAGGGCTGGTCTGATGCCGTTGGAGTACTTGTTTCTAGCTATTTCCAGCAAAAGGATTTATTCCCAGAATACAAGGGTAAACACATAAGCTTTGATTTTTCTCAGATTAGACCGGCGGGGTCATTTTTAAGCTCTAGCTCAGGAAAGGCCCCCGGACCAGACCCCCTCAAAAATGCCCTCTCCAACATAAAAAGGGTTCTGGATAGGGCGATCAAAGAAAGCTCCCCCGGATCGAGGAGACTAAGGCCCATTGATGCATATGATGTGGTTATGCACAGTGCAGACGCTGTAATCAGCGGTGGAGTTCGACGCAGTGCAACGATATGCTTGTTCTCCCCACAAGACAAGGAAATGGCTACGGCTAAAACGGGAAATTGGTTTCACGAAAACCCACAGAGAGGGAGATCAAACAACTCTGCGCTCCTCCTCAGGGGAAAGACAACCCAAAAGCAGTTTTCCAAACTGATGCAATCCGTTCGTGAATTCGGGGAGCCGGGTTTTGTATGGTCAGATTCCACGGAACTTATCGTCAATCCCTGTGTTGAAATTGGACTCTATCCGGTAGACGAAGAAACTGGAGAAACAGGCTGGCAAGCGTGCAATCTCAGCACAGTCAACTGCTCTAAGATAGAAACAGAAAACGACTTCTACGAATCGTGTCGAGCCGCAGCAATCATAGGAACGCTTCAGGCAGGCTTTGGCAGCTTTCCATATCTTGGTGAAGTTAGCGAACGCATCATATCAAGAGAGGCCCTACTGGGGGTTTCTATGACAGGAATTATGGATTGCCCCGGAATATGCCTCGACCCAGAAGTTCAAGTGCGCGGCGCCAAGGTGGTAAGAGATGCCAACCGAGAGATAGCAAAAAAGATAGGAATAAATATAGCCGCCAGAACAACTTGCATCAAGCCAGAGGGAACAACGTCGTGCGTGCTCGGAACCAGCAGTGGCATACATCCTCACCATGCCAAGCGATACATAAGACGAGTTCAAGCAAACAGAATGGAACCGATATACCAGTACTTTAAAACAGTAAACCCAAGGGCTTGCGAAGAATCTGTGTGGTCTAATAATGACAGCGATGAAGTGGTAGAGTTTTGCATAGAGGTTGCTCCGGGGTCTAAAACAAAAAACCAAATCAGCGCGTTAGAGCTATTGGACTATGTAAAGTCGGCCCAAAAAAACTGGGTAATCCCCGGCACAAACAAAAGTAAATGCGTAAAGCCTTGGATTACACACAATGTATCCAATACAATCAACGTTAAGCCCGACGAGTGGGATGAGGTAGAGTCTTTTATATACAAAAATAGAAACTTTTTTTGTGGCATCTCGCTTCTCCCGATCACTGGAGACAAAGACTATCCCCAAGCACCGTTTACCGCAATTTACTTGCCAAGCGAACAAGTCGGACATTATGGAGATGCGTCATTATTCGCTAGCGGCCTAATAGAAGTGGCCTTGGATCTATGGGAAGATAACCTGTGGGCTGCCTGTGACACCCTTCTTGGCCGAGGAGAAAGAACAAAGGGCGCATCTAAAAAGAAGTGGGTAGCAAGATGTAAAAAGTTTGCCGATAGATACTTTGAGGGGGATGTGAGGAAGCTAACTTACTGCATGAAGGACGTTTACAACTGGAAGGAATGGGTTGATCTCAACAGGGAGTACAAAACCGTGGATTACACGCAGGTAATAGAAAAAGAAGACAATGTTGTGCCGGAGCGGGAATGGGCCTGCGCCGGAGGGACTTGTGATATAATTTAATTATTTCTATAGGAAAAACTCAGCATGATCGTCAGGCCCCCGTGGGATCAATATTTTATGGGGCTTGCCCACTACGCCTCTATACGAAGTCACGATGAACAAACCAAGGTTGGTTGCGTCATTGTAAATAATGAAAACCATGTCCTAAGCATGGGATATAACGGCTTTCCAAAAGGGGTTGACGACTCCGATCTACCCACCAAAAGGCCCGAAAAGTACCCATTCATGGTGCACGCAGAGGAAAATGCTGTATCCAATCTGGTTGCAATTACCGGGGATGAACTTAAAATATACCTCACTCACTACCCATGCCATCGCTGCGCAAAGCTTTTATGGCAAAATAATGTTAAGAAATGGTTCGTCGAAGAGAAAAATCTGGTCGCTTCCCACACAAACGACGACAGAAAGGTGTATAATTTATTGGTAGACAACGGTTTAAAAATCGTTGAGATATGCACACACCCCTCTTTAATTATAGGAAGTTAAAATGCTAGACTTTTTTCACAATAGAAGAGATTTTTTAAGGATTGGTGGTATCGGAGCAGGAATGACGGCCGCTGGCCTTTCCGACGCAGCTTTTGCCCAAGATGGAGCGCCGGGCTATAAGGACAAAACGGTTGTATGGATATGGCTGGGAGGAGGCCCAACCCAGTTTGAGACTTTCCATGCACCCAATGATACAGTTCCCACAGAATGGCAGCCGGTAAACGGAACTATACATGACGCAAAGACCAACATAACTCTTGGCGCCGACTGGAAGGAGCTTGCAAAACATACAAACAAATTAAACGTAGTCAACTCATTTAGTCACAAAGATTCATCTCACCGTCAGGGAACTCACTTTGTAATGACGGGGCATTACAACCCAGAAAGGGCCAACACTTCCACAGCTAAATACCCTTCCTTCGGCTCTGTTATTTCTGCTTGCTACGGGGCCAATCACCCGGACAACGGAGTGCCTACCTATGTTAAGCAGGGAAAGATCGAGGGGGACGAGGGAGCATGGCTGGGAGGAGCATACAAGCCCTTTGACCCATCAAATAAAGACAACCTGACCCCCCGAATAGACCTCACACGATTTACAAACAGAAAAGATCTATTAAATGCAATAGATAGCACAAGAATTTCCGGCAACGGGGCTGAGTCCGCAGAATTTTATAAAGGACAAGCATACGATGTAATTCTCGGCTCAGCTAAAGACGCCTTTAACCTCGAAAAAGAAGATCCAAAAACGCATGAACTCTATGGCAAGGCCGCCATTGGGCAGCAGCTTCTTTTAGCAAGAAGGCTTGCCGAATACGGCACAAGATTCGTAACCCTTCATTATGGGGGATGGGACATGCATGGTAATATATCAAAAGCCATACAGGGCAAGGTTCCACCCTTAGATAAAGCTATCTGTGGCTTCCTTCAAGATGTTTGGAGTCGCGGGCTAAACGAAAAAATTATGCTTATCGTGACAGGCGAATTTGGAAGAACAAAAATTAATGCTAACTCCGGTAGAGATCATTGGCCCTCAATAACTCCCATGCTCATGGCTGGCGGAGAGTATCAGTCTGGCAGAACCATTGGCACATCGGACAGGTCATACAGCCCAGTAGATAACCCTGTTGGCCCCCTAGATCTTCAGGCCACCCTGTTTAACCATTTCGGAATAGACAAGGGCATCATGAGGGTAGACAATAGTGGACGGCCCAGATATCTACTGGAAGGTGAAGCAAAAGTAATTTTATAATGAATAGATATATACAAGCTATTTTTGAATATGTAAAATCTAAGCGTTACTATGCGTATGAAGACCCCAAGACTGGGGAGATTTATTATTATAAAAGAAAAGGTGTGTATAGAAAGAATGGACGAACTCTTGTGCCAGCAAGGGGCTCTGATGATAATTAAACTAACAGAAACTGCGGCAGCAGAAGCCAAAAAATAAATTGGAGATATACAATGGCAGAAAAAAAGAAAAGAAGTAAGCTTAAAGTTATTCTTATAGCGCTGGGAATTGCTGCAATTATAATTTTTAGTAGTCCAGAATACAAGGCGAAGTTTCTAAAGATAATCGGAATGGGTGAAGACACTTCCAGCGAAGTGGAGACTCCCGCCGAAACCACAGAAAGCGAAAATAATGAATAAAAGAAATCTATTGATGTCAATGTTTGGGGTGTTTGCTATGACCATAAGCCTTTTGGGTGCGCCTCCGGAGCATAGATCCAGAAATGCCCAGCCATCCTGCAAAAAGTGCGGACCAAGATGTAAGTGTGACTGCAAAAGGGAGTGCAAGTGTAGGCCCGGATGTTGTCAGTCGCAACCCCAGCATAGCAGACCCCAATACCAAAGGGGCGCCCCGAGCAGCAGACCTCAGTACGATAGGCCGCAAGACGGCAGGTCTCGCGGAAGAGGGTTCGGGCGAGATCGCGGAGAACACCAACCGTCTTCTCAATACAGAGAGATCATAAGTAAGTTTGATAAAAATCAAGATGGCAAACTGGACGAAAAAGAGAGAGCAGAGGCTAGGAAGTACTTTATAGATCGTTATAGGCAACAGCAGCCACAAAGGAGATAAGTTATGGTTAAACTAGGAGACTGGCTACAAAGAACGGAGTGCCCACTTGTAGGGAAAGAGCCCTTTGACTGACACGAATATTCTATCGCACAGGTTGTGCGTATTGACAAGGAGTGTGTTGAAGTCAGCTTTGCTTGCAACTGCATGACCTTCGACGGCAGTAATACAAAAATGTGGTATCATGGAGAATATAAGCCCATCGACGACGAATCTTATGTAGCGCATAAGAAATCCCACGATAGTTGCTGCTTATTCAACAAAGAGCTAGAGATTGAATATGCAGCGTAGAAATTTTATCAAGCATTTATCGCTTCTTCCAACCATACCCTTGGCGGAATCCATACGAGCCAACCAGAAGGATATGAAGAAGAGAGGTAAATCTGCTATTCTTTTATGGATGGGAGGTGGTCCGTCTAGTATGGATATATGGGACCTGAAGCCGGGAGCCCCCACTGGGGGGCCATTCAGGCCCATTTCGACTTCTGGAAATCTACAAATCTGTGAGCATATGCCCCGCATGGCAAAGCAGATGCACAACATGTCCGTAATTAGGTCTATGAGCACCTCTGAGGCCGATCACACTAGGGGTCGCTACTACATGCACACAGGCTACAAGCCGAGCCCCACCATGGAGCACCCAAGCTACGGGGCCGTGGTGTCTCATGAACTAAAGCCGGAGAGCTTAAGCATACCTCCCTTTATATCAGTGGGTGGCAATAGTCTAGGTGGGGGCTTTTTGGGTGTTCGACATGCCCCTTTCGTGGTAAATAGCGACGGCCGCATCAGAAACCTTAACATGAAGGTAGATACCCGCTTTCACCAAAGAGCATTCGCATTAGATGTCCTTGAAGATAACTTTATTAACCAAAATAGAGGATCTCTAGCAAAAGACCATAGAGATATCCTGAAACAAACCTTTGAGGTTCTTACGAGCGAACAAATGAATGCCCTAAAGGTGGCGGGGGAGCCAGAAAACGTTAGGGAGAGATACGGTGACCATAGCTTCGGGAAGGGATGCTTGATGGCAAGAAGACTTGTTGAGGCAGGCGTTCCGTTTATTGAAGTAAATCTAGGAGGATGGGACAATCATCAGAATATCTTTCCAACGTTAAAGGACACAAAGCTTCCAATGCTAGATCAAGGCATGAGTGCCCTTATTGAAGACCTTGAGCAAAGAGGTCTTCTGCAAGACACTGTTATTATTTGGATGGGAGAGTTTAGTAGAACCCCTCGCATCAATGGCAATGCTGGCAGAGACCACTGGGCTCGAAGCTGGAGCCTTGCGGTGGGGGGTGGCGGAATGAATACTGGCATTGCAATTGGAAAAAGCAATGAAGATGGAACAAGGGTAGAAACCACGCCATATATGCCACAAGATATTATGGCTTCCGTATGCAAGGCCCTCGGAATACCCCTAAGCACAACCTTTACCAGCAAGAACGGAAGACCCATGAAGATAGCCAATTCAGGTAAAATTATTGGAGATTTATTTTCATGATAGGTACATTGAAGTGCGCTTGCGTGGCGCTAATACTATTTGCATTCTCCGTTGATCATTTGAGTGCCCAGCAAACTCAAGACGAAGTTCGCAATGTAGTTCAGCTTAAGATGATTCAGGCCCAGCAACTAAACGCGCAGGGCAATGAAGTCAAAGCCAAACAGCTCGTAGACGAGTCTATCTCAATTATGCTTACGGCAATACGAAGCGGCCATTCGCAGCCTTGGATGCGCGAAGGCTTAAAAATAGCAATGCAAGCCGTTCGCACTCCCCCTCAAGAAATTGAGCGCGTCATGGACGAGGTTGATTTACAGGTGGAGATACGCAAAACCGTTCAAGCCATTAGAGCCGTTACAAGACCAAAAGAAATGCCCGATAGATCTAGTCTTATGCAGGAATTCAAAAACTTAGAATATTCTCCGGCCGCCAGAGAGCTTGCGGTTGCACGGAAGAGAGCGTCGCTTGATGGGAGGTTTCTCGGCCAAATGAGAAACACTGTTGGCTATCGTCCCATTATCTCTTTTTTTCCACAAGGAGACATGATGACAGCAGGGCCCGTTATCGTTTCACCAGATCGTCGATATGTTAGAATAGGCATTTCAGCAGCCAGAACAGGCATAGGGCATGTTCACACATTTAATTTCTCTACAGGAGAATACCAGAGACTAGACAATAGAGCACCATAAAAAGGCGAAAAGCATGCGCAACAAACCAATATTTTTTTTACTAATGGTAAATCTTATTACTACTTTAACAGTTGGCTACACTCTTTACCCTGACGATTCCAAAGACAAGGACTACGAACACTTTAAAGAGAACGTATACCAAGCTATGGGGATGTTGATGTCGGGCCAATCCCAGCTAGGCGTCAACCAAGAGGGATTAAATATGGCCCTGTATCGAGTACATCATTTTGTGAAGCCTCACGTAGAATTACATCCGAATTGCCCTGAATGTGAGATAGACAAACAAAAAATTCTGGAGGAAGAAAAGGACAACATCACCGCCGACTTGGGGGGAGACTAATGGACTTTTTAAATGTTACTAAATTTTTAGTTATCCTTGTCTTTTGTACCATCTTCATATGGGATGTTGCGGTTATGTTTTTTGCCAAAGACTTAAGTGCTACAATTAGTTATGCAATATACACAATATCTTGCGAGCACCCCATTATAGCCTTTGCAATTGGTGTTTTATGCGGCCATGTTTTTTGGCCTCTCAAGTCGTGAGAAATATATGATTAAAGTCGGCGTAGTCGGATATGGAACAATAGGAAAGCGCGTAGCTGACGCAATACTGCTACAGGACGACATGAAGCTTGTCGGTGTTACCGCGAATACTTATAATTATAGAATTAAAACGGCACACCAAAAGGGAATAAAAATATTTCCAATTGATTCTCCCCCACCCACGCCTTGGTATGGTATAGAAATAGCTGGCGACTTTGATGATCTAGTTAAGCTATCTGATGTTGTTGTAGACTGCACACCAAAAGGCATTGGATATAACAACAAAGAACGATATAAATATTATGGGACTAAAGCCATTTTTCAGGGAGGGGAAGGCCCTGACATTGGCAAAAGCTTTGTTTCTCAGTGCAACTATGATGAGGTTGTTGGTTCAGACTTCATTCGGGTAGTTAGCTGCAACACTACGGGACTTTGCCGAACTCTTTATCCCATTGATCAAAGCTATGGCATAAATAAAGTCCACGCAACTATGATCAGAAGAGCGGCCGACCCTTGGGATATATATCATGGCCCCATCAATGCTCTTGTTCCACACTTGGTAGTTCCATCGCATCATGGGCCGGACGTTAGAACTATTATTCCTGACTTGGAGATATTTACCACATCCATATCTGCCCCCACAACATTGATGCACATGCACAGCATTGCCGTCGACCTTGATAGTGAGCCCACTGTCGACGAAGCTATATGGCTATTTAAAGAAACACCAAGGGTTCGTGTGGTACACAATTCTGATGGAATAAGATCAACAGCCGAAATCATGGAATATTCTAGCGATCTCGGCAGAAGCAGGGGCGACATGCCGGAGGTGTGCGTATGGAGCGACACCATTGGGGTGTGGGGAAAGAAACTTCTATACATTCAGGCAGTTCACCAAGAAAGCGACGTTATTCCAGAGAACATTGATGCAATCAGAGCGTCCATGGGAAGTTGTAATAAAAATGAAAGTATTAGACTAACAGATTCCAGCATGGGTATATAGGAAGATTAGATGGCACGAAAAAGTAACGGCTCAACAGAGCACACCAGAAGGAAACAACTAAAGGCAAAGACACACAATCAGGCCAAATACATCAACGCAATGGAAGAGTCTTCCGTAACACTTTGCTCCGGGCCCGCTGGGTCAGGAAAAACAAGCGTAGCGGTTGGGCTTGCTTGCAAATACTTGCTTTCAGGAAAAGTTCAAAGGATAATAATTACTCGACCAGTAGTTGAATCTGGTAGAGGTCTTGGGCACCTTCCCGGCACGATGCTTGAAAAAATAAACCCCTATCTAGTACCAATACTTGAAGAAATGAGCATGTATTTAACGGACAAAGAGGTTCGGAATTATATGGAAAAAAATATAATAGAGCTTTGCCCCCTTGAGTATATGAGGGGAAGAAACTTCCATGAATGCTTCATGATTCTTGACGAGGCCCAAAATGCAACATTCGACCAAATCAAAATGTTTGTTACCCGAATAGGAAGAAAGTCGAAAGCAGTTATCAACGGGGATCTCAGACAATCTGATTTAGGTAAAATGACTGGAGGTCTCCACACCTGCATGGATCGACTGGGGGACATTGAGGACGTAAGCATCTGCGAGCTTGACTATTCAGATATAGTCCGCAGCGATGTCGTTGCTAAGATTTTAATGTCTCTAAATAATATTCCCCCCGCATAATTTTTTTGGCCGCTATTCCCGTTTCAGTGGTACAATACTGTATAGAGTCTTTTGATATTGGAATAGATATATGCCGGAATATAGTTACTTGTGTGAAGGCTGTGATCATAAATGGTCTGTTTTTACCACTCTTTCCAAATACAAGGACAGAACTAAGTGCCCTAGTTGCAAGAAAATAAAAAACGTTCACAGAGACTTCTCCGAAGACAACGTGTATGGGGGGTATAGTTATTCTCTCAGCGAGACACAAACTCTGGGCCATTATGCCGACAAGCAAACAAAAAAATATGGCAAATGGAAGTGCGAAGACCTAAAAAGAAACTTTAAAACAAAGAAAGTTGAAGGGGGCGCAGAGCTACCAGAAGGAATGAGTCGCGTGGAGAAACCTAAGGACAGACCTCAATGGACAAAGAATGAAAAACCAAAAAAAAGAAGGAAAAAGAATAGATGAGTAATTTTAAGATAAATCCAGACAAGCCTATGGAAATAACCAACGGTGATACCGAAGAGAGTGTGTCAGATCTTTATTCCATCATGGGCAAGCATGACTGGCTTGATGAAGAGGGCTTCCCAAGACTAAACTCAGAAAATGTTGATGCCGCTCAGGTTCATGCCAAGGTGGTCAAGGACAGCAATAGAAATCCAAAGTTCTACGCAAAAAGAGGCAGGCACGGCAGATTTTTTAACCCCATCGGACTTTACAGCGAGGGCACAGAGTACAAACAAACACGGCACGCTGGGCACCCAGAGTGGGAACTCAAGTCAGTTTCCCAAAAGGCGTTCAGTTTTTATATAAATTTCTTAAAGACAAAAAACACCGCTTGGCTTAGCAATGCAGAAAGGGAAGTTTAAAATGGGTAAGTTATCTAAAGCAAAATCTCTCACCGAAACAGAAAAGTATTGTGTAGAGGGCATGTTGTACAATGGAATGGACGCTTCAGAAATTTCAAAGGCGCTGGGAAGAGACGAAGCTCTCATAGAGGAATTCATCAAACAAGAGGAGGAGAGCGGTGGCCCAATGACTATCAACGAAACCGCCTCGGGCAACAGGGGGGTTAGCATCATGACAGAAGCTGGCTCTTACAGAGTAGATGAAGCAAAGAAAAAGGATTTACCAAAGCCCGACACCGAGGGCAAAATCCATAAAATTCATGAGTAAAAAAAGAAGCGATAAAAGTAATTATCCCTCTAGATATTCTCCTCAGGGGTGGGTTTCTGCGCCTCAATACATAACAGAATTTGTCTGCGAAAAAAAGGCAAGAAAAGATAACATAGATCTCCCCATAAAATTCTGGGAGATTAAGGAATGGAGAAATTATTTCCGTTATCAAATCACCCTAGCAAACAAGCTCCTGAAAGAGTTTTCTGAGGAGGCCATCATGGCTGCGCTCAAGGACAGTAGGTGCTGGAAGACCTATTCTCTACGCTCTCCGTTTCTCCGCAGTATAATTGAAGAGAAGCAAGGCGCGATCAAAGAAAGGCACGCAGCAGATTACGAAATTGTAAACAAGCAAGAAGTAAAGCACAAAACAAACAACAATAAGAAATCCATCATATCAAAGCTAAGGGAATTAGATGAATAAAGACATTATCAAAGAATATGGTAATGTTCTTCATGACGCCAGCTCAATTACAGAGAGACCTCTAGAAGTAATCTCTGTGGGGCCCAAGCTAGACATTGCCTTGGGGGGCGGGGTGCCCGAGGGGTCTCTCTTTATCATGACGGGCCCAGAAAAGGTTGGGAAAACCGTTACTGCTTTAAGTTTCTGCGCAAACGCCCAGCAGCACCATCAAAGAGAAGTATATTATGCCAACATAGAGGGCAGATTGCGAAAGCGCGATCTGGAAGGAATTTCCGGCCTTATCCTTGATC
>CEPX01198242.1_pt1 | contig 13282 bp, 20 predicted proteins | sample 361361 | NCBI WGS metagenome assembly CEPX01 (sample SAMEA2619974, study PRJEB7988) | marine metagenome | biome: marine biome (ENVO:00000447); feature: mesopelagic zone (ENVO:00000213) & marine oxygen minimum zone (ENVO:01000065); material: "saline water (ENVO:00002010), including plankton... | reverse complement strand
TTGGTCAAGCTGTAATAAGAAACATAGCAAAACTTTCATCCATTTTATTAGTTCTCGACACATTATACATGTTAATCAAGAAAGGCAACCAACGTTACTCTGAAGTCTTAAGTCAAACTATGGTACTCGAGGTTAAGAAATGAACAGATTATTCAAAGTTTTATTATTCCTAGGCTTCCTTTGGGTTCTAAGTTTTGGCATAGCATCATTAATGACCAGCGACAACTCAATAAAAGTATCCAGAGACACAATAGCAGTCATCCCTATTGAAGGGGTGATCACTCTCAATGGCGGTTCAAGTTTCTTATCTTCATCTCTTTCCGCAATAGACACTGTAAACAAAATTAAAGACGCTAACAGCAATGAAAACGTTAAAGGCATTGTTCTAGAAATTAACTCACCAGGAGGCACAGTAATGGGAAGCAAAAAGATTGCTGATGCATTGAAAGAAGTAGAAAAACCAACTGTAGCAGTAATAAGCGAGTACGGAACATCAGGCGCATACTGGGCGGCATCACAAGCAGATTTAATTGTTGCAGATGAGTTAAGCATTGTAGGCAGCATTGGAGTTATAGGCTCCTACTTAGACTTCAGCGGATTCTTAGATGATCACAACGTAACATATCAAAGGTTAGTTACCGGCACATACAAAGACATTTCATCACCATACAAAGAACTTACTGAAGAAGAAAGCGATTTAATCCAAGAAAGACTAGAAGGAATCCACGATTATTTTGTTAAAGATGTAGCTGAAGGCAGAGCTATGGAAATTTCTGAGGTTGAAGCTTTAGCTGAAGGATTATTCTACCTAGGCATGAACAGCGTGGACATTGGTTTGGTAGACGAATTAGGGGATAGAGAAGATGCAATAGCATTTGCCGAAGAACTTGCAGGAATCTCCGATGGCACAATCTCTGAATATATTGAAGAAGAATCTTGGTTCGATAGCATCTTCAACAGCTACGGAGCATACTCTTCATTCTACATTGGTCAAGGTATCGGTACTGCCTTAGTAGCAGGCGATGCTGAAGATCTTTCTATTCGAGTTTAAGCTAACACAAAGATTTATATAGCCCTGAATATTCACCGAATTTGGTTATTATGACAACAAGACAAGGCAGTCGGAGACGGAAGACTAGGCACAAACTGAAAAAGAACGTTAGCGATAAAGGTAAGGTTCGTATTAGTGATGTTTTGCAAAGTTTCAAAGAAAACGACAGAGTAGCTTTAGTAGCCGAGCCTGCTGTACAAAAAGGTATGCACCATCCCAGATTCCAAGGTCACATTGGTGTTATCGTAGGCAAGCAAGGTACAAATTACAAAGTAAAAATCAAAGACGGGAACCTCGAGAAAGTTCAAATTGTACATCCAGTACATTTGAGGAGACAATAAATGGCAGAATTCACAGTATTAGAAGAAAACCCAATCTCTATAACAGAATTGAAAAGCAGACTAGCGACTATTGAAGAAGAAGGAACTTTAAGTTTCCGTGGAGAAAAAACCAAACAATATTTAGAAAACTTCGCAAAGACTGAAATGAAAGATTTAGAAAAAGTTCGTGAAGAAATTAAAGCTTTGAACATTCCACGTCTAAAAGACAGACACATTATAAAAATATTAGACATCATGCCTACTGACTTAGACAGCATAAAAATGCTCCTTAGTGGTGAAACCTTGACAATAAGCGACGAAGATTTGAAGAAAATAATAAATGTTATCCCACAATAGATTACAAAATGAAACAAGAACGCGAAGAGTTTGCAATAGTATTAGATTTCCTTCCGCACGGCTATCCCTTCGACAGTCGTCCAATGCACAGGAAGACTCCAATAGTGCAAGCTATTTCGCAACATAATTTTTCTCTATTAGAACTAGTTCCAAAGAAAGGTGTAACTTTACAACCACACCAAAAGGTTTACATTGGTGAAGGTAAAAGAGAAGAGATTCATCACGTTTCTGGTAGGTTAAGTATAGACAAACTTACTGGCACTGCACAGAGCGAACTAGAACACATATTAGAAGTGCTAGTCAAAGAAAGAGAATCAGAATTTGTAAACTTCTTCAACAAAGCAGGACCGATAAGCACACGTAGACATCAGATAGAATTACTTCCAGGTATTGGCAAGAAACATATGTGGGAAATAATTGAAGAGCGTAGAGACAAACCTTTCGAGAACTTCGAAGATATTAAGAATAGAGTTTCTCTAATTCCTGATCCCCTAAAAACTGTGATCAGAAGAATTATTATGGAAATGAAAGGTGAAGATAAGTTCAAGATTTTCACTCGATAAGCTCTAAACCATCGATACCTTTTTAAACACAAGGTTTTTCTAGCGATTGAATGACAGAAGCGAAAGGGAAAATTATTGTACGTCTGTTAGGTACAGACATTCCCGGCTCTACACCTTTACGGCAAGGGTTGCGCAGGATCAAAGGCATCGGCCACAATCTATCAGCAACCATCTGTCAACGCCTAGGTTTAGATGCTGGTAAAGCAGTGAATACTTTCTCCGATTCTGAAATTAAAGCTATGGAAGCTAAGCTAAAAGTTATGGGAAGCGTAGACTCCTGGCAACTAAACAGACAAAAAGATTACGATAGCGGAGAAGACAAACACCTACTGACTACAGATCTTAAACTACAGCAACAGTTTGATAGAAAACGAATGCAAAAGATTAAATCTTATCGTGGATTGCGGCTCTCTATAGGGCTACCTGTTCGTGGCCAACGTACCAAAGCTCACTTTAGAAAAGGTGGGAAAGCTGTTGGCGTGAAAAGGAAAAAGAAGTAAATAAACAATGGGCGATCCTAGAAAACAACGGAAGAAGTATGATAGACCACCTCACCCGTGGCAAAAAGCTCGAATAGATGAAGAGAAATTACTTTCTGAAGAATATGGTTTAAAGAACAAAAAAGATTTATGGCGCATGACTTCCAAACTTGCTAGGTTCAAACAACAAGCTAAAGCCCTTATCGCAAGACAAGGCGAACAAGCTGAAAAAGAAAAATCATTATTCCTAACTAAATTACACAAATTAAATTTAGTACAAGAAGCTGCAACATTAGACCACGTTCTAGATTTATCCGTTAAAGACTTACTAGAAAGAAGATTACAAACAGTTGTATTCAGACAAGGTTTATCCAGAACTATTAAGCAAGCAAGGCAAATGATAGTCCACGAACATATTATGGTGAACAATCAAAAAGTTAACGTTCCTAGTTTCTTAGTTACAAGCGCAATAGAATCTTCTATAGAATTCCACGGCCGATCTAATTTCATTGACCCAGAACATCCTGAAAGGAAACAACCTGAGCCAGTAGTTGAAGAAGTTAAAGTTGAAACTAAAACAGAAGAAACTAAAGAAGAAGTTAAAGCTCCTGCAAAGGAAGAAGAAACCAAAGCACCAGCTAAAGAAGAAGTTAAAGAAAAAACTGAGGAGGCAACCGCATAATGGCAGAAGAAGTTAAAGCTCCAGCAAAGGAAGAAGAAACCAAAGCACCAGCTAAAGAAGAAGTTAAAACGGAAGCCCCTAAGAAAAAGAAAATTATCAAAACTAAATGGGGCGTTGCACACATTTACTCCTCTTACAACAACACAATTATTCACGTTACTGACTTAACTGGTGCTGAAACAATTTCAAAAGGCTCTGGCGGAATGGTCGTTAAAGCTCACAGAATGGAATCTTCTCCAACTGCAGCAATGGCAGCGGCTAAGCTTGCAGGCAAAGGAGCACTTGACAAAGGTGTTAACGCTTTACACATCAAAGTTAGAGCACCTGGCGGCCATAATGGTCCTAGCAATACTGGACCTGGCAGTCAAGCTGCAATAAGAGCATTATCACGTATGGGATTACGCATAGGTACAATCGAAGACGTTACCACAGTACCTCACGACAGATGTCGAAAGAAAGGTGGAAAGCGAGGAAGGCGTGTATAAAATGAAACTCAAACTATTATCAAAAAAAGACAACGGAACAGTACAGCTCTTAGTAACTGAAACTACTCCGGCAATGTTGAACATGTACAGAAGAATGATCTTAGAAGAAGTTCCTAGCATGGCTATCGACACTATTGACGTTAGCCAAAACTCTTCAGCACTTTATGACGAAATGTTAGCACACAGAATGGGTTTGCTAGTATTGAAGACAGATATTGAAGCAAGTTTCTTGAAAGACAATAACAAATACAAAGTTAACCTAACTCTAGAAGCTGAAGGACCTTGCATTGTAACTGCAGACATGTTAAAATCTAAAGATCCAGCTGTAGTACCAGTTCACGGAAAAGCTCCATTAACTAAATTATTGGAAGGCCAGTCTATAAAACTAATAGCTACTGCTGCAACTGGTTCTGGCAAAGAACATGTTAAGTTCTCACCTGGTTTAATGTTTTACCAAAAGTTTCCTTACATTAAAGATGCTAAAAAAGCTGAAAAGATTATGAAATCTTGCCCAGTTGACAAAGAAAAAAAGAAAGTTGAAATTCATAACGTTTGTATGGCTTGTCGTGATGCATTTGAAGAAAGCAAAGCTACAGAAACTAAAGACACAGACTATTTCCTAACCCTTGAACCTTGGGGACAATACACAGCTTCAGAATTATTTGATGCACTAGGTCGTGTTGCAAACGCAAGATTTGAAGAGTTTAGCGTTGCATTGAAAAAACTAAAATGAAATCCAATATCCAAACTCGGAAACTTGTAACAGATTTGAAGAAAGCTGGTAAAGATGTTTCTCTTTGGAAAAGGATAGCTACAGAGTTAGAAAAACCTACTAGACACATGTGCAGTGTTAATATTATGAAGCTAGACAAACATCTTAGGGAAGGCGAAACAGCTATAGTTCCTGGCAAAGTATTATCATTAGGAGCATTAAGTAAAAAAACCACAGTAGCAGCTTTCAGTTTCTCTGACGCAGCTAAAGAAAAGATTAACAAAAACGGTGAAGCATTATCAATCTCAGAATTATTGAAAAAGAATCCTAAAGCAAGTAAAGTGAGAATAATCAAATGAAAGAACAAAAAGCAACACTAATCGATGCCAAAGATTTAGTAGTTGGTAGACTATGCAGCAATGTTGCTAAACGTTCTTTGTTGGGAGAGAAGATAGACATTATCAACATAGACTTATCCATTATAACAGGCAGGCCTGAAGAAATATTTGCACGTTACCGTCATAAAAGAGAACGTGGAAGACCAACTAAAGGTCCATTCTTAGGAAGAAGCGCTCAAGAATTATTCAAGAGAAGCTTGAAAAGAATGTTACCTTACAAGACTTCTCGCGGACAAGAAGCTTTCGCAAGGATAAAAGTATATAAAGGAGTTCCTGCTCGCTTCAAAGAATCAAAGACAGAAACTATAGCTGCTGCGAATGTTGCTAAAGTTCCAAACTTAAAATATTTAAAATTACAAGAAGTAACTAATCATCTTGGAGGAAAATGAAACCAGTACACGTATCCGGAAAGAGAAAAAGAGCAATCGCTCGTGCTACCTTGACTAAAGGTAAAGGCATGGTTCGTATTAACTCTTTAGCACTTTCAGCTTACAGCCCTAAGATGGCACAACTTATGATTCAAGAACCTTTAACATTAGCTGGAGACATGGCTAAGAAGGTAGATATTTGTATTAATGTAAGAGGCGGCGGTTGGCATTCTCAAGCTGACGCAGTTAGATTAGTAGTTGCTAAAGCTTTGGTAGAAAGTTCAGAATCTGCTGCACTGAAAAAAACATTCCTAGATTACGACAGACACTTATTGGTTGCCGATACAAGACGAACGGAACCTTCAAAACCTAACGACTCTAAACCAAGAGCTAAGCGTCAGAAGTCCTACCGTTAAAGGAGTACACAAAAATGATCATACCAATGCGATGCTTTTCATGTTCGAAACCAATATCCCATTTGTGGGAAGATTTCAAACAGCGAGTAGCAGATGGAGAACAGCCTAAAGAAGTAATGAACGATTTAGGTTTAGAAAGATACTGTTGCAGAGCTCAGTTCATGGGTCACGTAGACTTGCTTGAAGAAATAGGTCGCTTCAAGAAAGGATAAATTTTTTATACTTCTTTTTCTACAATTATTTTTCATGAGAGACGACCCTTGGCTAAAAGATAGACTAGAAAACATTTGGAGCTTACTATTCCCTGATGTAGAACGCCTTAACGAAGTTAAGATCAGATTCAAAGGCAAATGGAAAAACAAGTTCGGCCACATCCAAATGAAGAAAGATAAAAGTTCTGAAATAGTAATCAACGGCCTATTCAAAGATCCAAGAGTTCCTGAAAACATTATAGACGCAACAATTGCGCACGAACTCATCCACTATATGCACGGCTTCCAAAGCCCTCACAAACAACGATACAAACACCCTCACGCTGGCGGTGTAGTTACTAGAGAGCTAAAGAAGAGAGGCTTCGCTCATTGGCTAGCTAGAGAACGAGACTTTGTTAGAAAAGAATGGCTACCAATTTACTTAGAACTAACTGGCAAGAAAAAGAAAACTATATTTTCAAGAGTTTTTGGCTAAAGCAATCCTACTATACTTTTTACAACTCTTACAATAAGTAATCAACTTACCATTTTTAGTACGCCTTGTAGCATTCACTCCAAACCTTAAGTATTTGTAACAATGCTTACAAAATTGACGTTGATACTTTCTAGGCAAAGACAAATTAATTTTCATAGCCAACTTACGCGCCATTGCAACATACCTATCAGCATACGAAGGATTTTCAGCAGCCTCACTAAAAAGAATATCAATCCTCTCTTCAGCTATCTTCTTTTCTTTCTGCTTATTACGTCTCTTCATACTAAACACTAAGCTAAAGCTTTACTTAAGCCTTACTCTCCAAGAAATTCTTAATCACTTCTTTGATCTCAGCTAAAGACAAATTAGCTACCTTCCTAGTTTGCAACATAGGTCTTATAGTCAAAGCAACTTTTTCTGTAGCCTCTCTCTTAGTCATACCAGACTTAACCAATATCTGCCTCAAAGCATTCTTAGTTCTCTTATCATACTGCGAAAGGAACTCTCTCAAAAATAGATTACCTTTCTTCTTCCTCAGCCTAATAATTTTAGAATAAACTCGTGGTCTAGGTTCAAAAGCTTCTGGTGGAACATCATCAAATATTTCTAATTCATAGAAAGCATCAATAACAAACTTCAACCTAGATTCTTTTTGTCCAGTCAACAGCTTAACAAACTTAGCAGGTACAACAAAGACCAAAAGTTCATAATCATACCTAGTCATCTTCCAAAGCAAAGGTTCACATATTGTGTAAGGCAAATTACTCACACACTTAGTAAACTCAGGAAACTGCATCTCCATCGCATTACCTACCATAAACATAACTTTCTTATGATGCGAAAACTTTTCATCAAGAACCTGAATATACTTCTTATCTTGCTCAATCACATAAACTTCTTTAGCAATCTTTAACAAATACTCAGTCAAAGCACCAGCACCGCCACCAATCTCTAGAACGGTATCAGTCTTGTTAAGATCAGCCAAGCTAACTATACGAATTAGCATATCTTTGTCTATCATAAAGTGTTGATCACGCATTCTTTGACGTCCTTAAATTTTGCGTCACTATACGTTTCCTTATAAGCCTTTGCCTTCTCCAAAATGCCCTCAATCCCAAAATATCGAGCATAGAACTGCGCTACTTGCGTAACATTCTTAGGCCTTTCTGTCAACTTACACCTTTCAAAATCTATCAACACTGGTTTATTCTTAGAAACTATCACATGTTTGAGAGGATGATGCATTTCAAATTTAGAAACTTTAAGCTTATCCATAGTCCTACATTGTTCTAACAAATCCAATAACACTTTCTTCAACTCTCTCTTAGAAGCCTTTTTGGAATAATCCATAATTTTTTCTCCATCAACAAACTCCATATAAACTTTATTTCCAACTCTCTTGATAAACTTAGGGCCAATACCTTCTTTATTCAAACGCTTCAACCACTTAGCTTCATTAGCGATTCTCTCCACTGCTTGAATATCTTCTCTCTCAATTTTAATGATAACATTTCCATCTTTGTAAACGATAGACCTTTTTCCTTTAGCATACACTTCCATCATTGCATCGGAGATACTTTCTACTATTAACTCTTTTGTTTGGGCAAATGAACATACACCATTAAACGCAATTAAGATTAGGTTTTGAAAAACCAAAATTATTAAAAAACACAATGCTCTTTTGATAAAATATGTCAGAACCATTAATCAGAAGAGATCATTTAGCAAGAGATAGAACTCATCTTGCTAATGAACGAACACTCCTAGCATACTGGAGAACAGCCTTTTCCTTTCTCATCTTAGCAGGATTCATATTTAAATTTTTTTCAGTAAGCTATTCTACAACCATTGCTATTATAAGTGCTATTTTTGGCGTCTTAATATTTATTTATGGAACGATAAGCTTTCACAAATTCAAAGAGCATATCGATGAGAGATAGTCAAATCTTCCGGAACTTAACTACATTAAGTGCTATTTTTAAGAAAAGTTTATATTCCTAACCTCAACTTAAATCTAGTCAACAACCCAACGGAGCAGAGCTCAGAGGTATTAAACCCAACAAGGAATAAAATCTTTAGAAACATTTATAAAATAATTGCCCTTATATCCCTAAAGTAAAGAGGTTGCTATAGATGTTAAAAAAAGGTGTGCTAATTGTTCTATTCACTATTTTACTAACATTCTCTGTCAGCGCTGCAACAAACTTTTCAGCGCAAGACGGTTATGATTGGCTAGCAAACGAAGTCAGCAGCGATGGCTCTTTCAATAGCGACGTATTCACTACAGCTTTAGCAATCTTAGCCTTAGACGATCAAAGTTACGACACAACAGAATCTCAAGATTGGTTAATCTCAGAAATGGAAGAAACTGACTTCTGTTTACCAGGCTCAAGTTGTACAATAGAAGAAACTGCAGCAACTGTTCTAGCTTTTAATGAATTACAAGATGAAACTTATTTTGATTCCTGGGAATCTTGGTTCTCTGAATCACTAGACAACGCAGACACTGGCGGCACTTGGGCATTAGAAGTTGTTACAACTGACTCTGGAACTTGCACACTATCCTACGAGATTGGCGAAGAACTGAAAGAAGTAGACATAGAAGTTGAAGAAGGAACATTCCCTTCTTGCGACAATTCTAATTTCTTAGACTTAGACGAATGCGTACAAAGCAATCTTATAACAACTAACCCTGGACTAATATTAGATGTAGACTGTAGCGCTTTGGAAAGCAGTTCAGTTGTACTAACTTTAGTTTACACTTCAGACTCAACTTTTTTCATAATAGACAACCAGAACTCAGACACTGGCGACTTCCAAATTAACAATGGTTGCTTTGGAAAAACTTCCGGAGCAAGCTGCAACCTAGACTCTTCACTTTGGGCAGGCTGGGCTTTATCTTTATTGAACAGCGACATTAACACGCTAATCTACATGAAAGAAACTTATGACGACACTGACCCCTTCCAATCAGCTATGCTATACTTATCATCCAAAGATGAATCTTATTTAGAAGATCTAACAGACTCGCAAAAAAGTGACGGTTCTTTCGATAGAAACGTTTTCACCACAAGCTTAGCAGTATTAGCTTTAAGCGATAGCACTGACTACAACGAAGAAGTGGAAGACGCTAAATCTTTTCTTAGAGAAGAACAAAGCGATGAAGGTCACTGGGGCGAAAGTGTTACAGACACAGCAATAGCACTTTACGGAGCATTCGCAGATGAAGATGTAACAGCATCTGAAGTTAGTAGCGATGATGGCGAAGCTGACGAATGTGAAGCAGACAGCGATTGTGAAGAACTTTACGGTGACACTTACACTTGCCAAGATGGTCTTTGTAGCGTTGATGAAGAAACAAGCACTGATGGCTGTGAAAGCGATGACGACTGCGACTCTGGAAACGTTTGTCTAGAAGATGGTTCTTGCGTTGAAAGCGAATGTAACTATGACGGAACTTGCGAATATCCTCAATGGGACGAAACTTCCTACAGCTGCGCTTCCGATTGTTACTGCGGCGATAATGTTTGTGACGACTACGAAGAAAGCGAAGGCACTTGCTCAGAAGATTGTGGCGAAGTAGAAGAGGTGGAGGAAGAAGAAACTGAAGAGGAAGAAGACACTTCTAGTTCAAGCAAAGAAAGTGATGAAGGTGGTTCAGGTTTGATAGTATTCTTAATAATATTCTTACTCTTAATAGGAATTGGCGCTGGAGGATTCTTCGCGTATAAGAAAGGAATGCTAGACTCTATACTAGATAAATTCAACAAAGGCCCTAAAGGTCCAAGCGGAGGTTTAGGAACAAGACCAGCTTACAAACCTTTCACTAACAGAGCTACACAGCAACCTGGCCAAAATTTATTCAAACGATAATGAAATGGAAAACCTTACTTTTTACAATAGTCTTTTTGCTAAGCATTAGCTTAGTTACAGCTGGCGAACTAAACATTCTACAAGACACTTACTATCCTGGAGAAACTTTCCAAGCACTAGTATCCAACACAACCATAACATCTTCTCAAATCTCTTTATTAGACAACGACTCCAATGCTGTTGCTGTCAGTCCCTTAATCGGCGACACCAGAGAAGACCAATACTACGTTTACTTCCCTTTATCCAACAGTCTTGGTGAAGGCACTTACACATTCCTTGCAGGCTCAGAAAAAGGCAACTTCACAATGTCAACAAGTCCGATGTCAGTGCAAATGAAACCAGCCTTTGTAGTGCTAAAAAAGGAAGAAGACAAATTCATAATCCAATTAATCAACACAGGGAGCGCAACAACAGTACTCATAAGCAGCAGCGACAACGCAATCTCTCCATGGAAAAGTTCAGTTTCTTTAGGCCTTGAAGAAACTTCCAACTTAAACGTAAAATACGAATATAATGACATAGCTGGAGACGCAGAGCTTAGCCTAAGCTACAGCGACAGAACCTTTAGTGTCCCTTTATTCTATCTTGAAGAAGTTAAAGAAGAAACAAACACCACTATTGAAAACACAACAGAAACTAACATTACGCTAAGCAACGAGACTGAAGAAGTCGAAGCGCTTAGATTCATAACAGACGCAGAAGAAGCCCTTATAGAAATAAATGAAGAAGAAACTTTTGGTGGTTACTTAGACCTAGAAAACTTATTAGACGAAACGCTTACAGATTTAGAATTCACTCTCTCTGGAAACTTAGAAGAAGTAATCACGCTCAACATAACAGAAATAGAAACGCTCGAAGCAGAGGAAATTATTAGCCAATACATTTGGGTTAACCAAAATAACGACAGCGAGCTAGGCGAGTATGAAGGCGAGCTAACACTCTTCAACGAACTATACTCTGTTAGCCTTCCAATAACTGTAACTATATCCGAAGCAGAGATAATAGAATACGAGTGCGAGATAGACAGCGACTGTGAAGAAGCTTACGAATGCACTGACAACGAATGTGTAATCAAAGAAGAAGTCGAATTTGACGAAGTAATCTTCAAAGAATCTGAAGAAGAAAAAGATTCAAACGGGGCACTATTAATCGGCAGCATATTAATAATAATTTTGCTTGCATTCTTCATACTTATCTACAGACAATTAAAGAAAGGTAACGAAAAACAATTCAACAAATATATTGAAGAAACAAAGAGAAGATAAATTAAAAAGAAAATAGTTAATTATTTTTTCTTCTTAGTATGTCCAGTCATTGCCAAACACTGAGGACAACTTCCACTACCCCAAGCTGTCAAAGCTGCCAAAAAGAAAACTACTGTATACCACTGGATCCCCCAGAAGCTCCATACGCCTAAATCTACAAGCAAGAACAACAAAAAAGCTAAGCCAAGCAAACCTGCACACATTTTAGAACATTTATGACAAATCATTGTAAGATAACAATACCTTGCAAAATTTATAAGCTTAACTCTCTAAAGGCAACAAATACTTGTGAGTAAAATTCTTCATAACCTTATGTTCAATCTTTTCATCGCTAATCTTAAGGTAACCAACCTTTCTACTATATTCTATAATTCCACCCATAGCCATTGTAGTTACAAACTTCACATAGCGACTATTATTCCTATACTTATTTATCTCACTCATTCTTGTTTCCCATAATGTTTTAGTCTTCTTATCTAAAATATACTGCTTAGGCAAATGCGTGTGCGATGACACTACAATTATATTCCTTTTAGACTTAATCAAAGTTCTCAAGAAAAGCCAACCATTGAAAAGGAAAGATCCCATGTTAAGTTTATGTTTCACTTTAAGAGCAGAATAACTATGCCAACCAACCTTAACTTTCTCCAACTTCTTCAAAGAAAAGAAAGCTGGTGCATGTATAACAACTATACACTCTTTTCTATTTCCTAACTTAAGCGTTCTCTTAAGCAATCGAAGTTGTAAAGGATTCAAACCTAAAGTCATTGGAGGATCGCTATACATTGGAAGCAAAGTGTTCAACTTAAGATAATTCCCCCATCGTGTTGCAGCATCTGGTCCAGTGTTAAGAAAAACTAAATCCTTTCCAGGTATAACAACAGCATAATTCCTTTTATGCCTAAACTTCTTAAGAGAATTAAACTTATTCAGATTCACCCACAAACATTTTATCTCACCTAAAAATCTAAACTTATGGAAACCAATTTGTTTTCCATACTTTCTCCTTACAGAAGAAGAAATGTTAACATGCTCCAAGCCATATATTGAAAAGTTCCATGCATACTTCCTATAATCATGATTCCCTAAATTCAAAAAAGTCTCGCCTTTACAATTGTTGATTATCTCATAAAACAAAGCCCAATTATTTCTATCTTTCTTAGGAACATAATCAGAATAATAATAATCTACAAGATCTCCATTCAAAACTAAATATTCATTCTTCTTAACTTTAGATATTAACTTCTTTAGCTGCTTATTCGGGTTCAAAAAATTATACTTCCTAGGTATTTCTTCCTTTATCTTTTCCCAAACTTCCGCTACATGCAAATCTCCTGCTATAAGCAAATCACCACTAGCCATTATTTTCCTCAAGGGCTAAACTTTTATATAGCTTGCGTGACAAAAACAATTTATGTTCAAAGAACTTATCAAAGATATAGAAAACTTAGCCAATCCAGAAAGAGCTAAAATAAGTCAAAGATTCTTCAAAACAGCCAAAGGCCAATATGGAGAAGGCGACATATTCATTGGCCTAACAATGCCACAACAAAGAACCTTATGAGAATTTTTTCATTTCCTTTTATTTATAAGTTTTGTCTTAAGAAATAAAGGTCTGGACAGTGG
>CEPX01192004.1_pt1 | contig 13284 bp, 26 predicted proteins | sample 361361 | NCBI WGS metagenome assembly CEPX01 (sample SAMEA2619974, study PRJEB7988) | marine metagenome | biome: marine biome (ENVO:00000447); feature: mesopelagic zone (ENVO:00000213) & marine oxygen minimum zone (ENVO:01000065); material: "saline water (ENVO:00002010), including plankton... | reverse complement strand
TGTTTTGTTAATGATGAATCTGAACGGATTCGTTTGTGCTGAGAGTTAGTCCTTTGTTTTGGGATCTACTACGTTCCTTGGATTAAACTCTTCCTTAATTACTTCCCTTACTGGATATCTTGGCGATGCTGATTCCTCAAATCCTTCCCTTATGGAAGCTGTTGTTTTAATTGACTCTGCTAACTTGAAGGAGAGATCGATTTTTGTGCTTCCTATGTTAATTCTTGGGACGTTTAATACGAGTCGGTGTTCGATACTTGCGCCGACATAATCCATATTCTTATACCAAGAATCAAGAGTTATTGGGATGTCGGAAACTCTGAACTCTGTTCCTTTGAGTTCTTCGATGATCTCCTCGATTTGTTCTTGGGTTCCGATTGCTTTGAGGTCAATATCTCTGTAATCTGCTTTTCCTTCCTTGACCGAACCCTCTAAGGAAACTGTGAATCCTTTTTCGATTAGGTAAAGGAGGATTGTTTTTACGTTCTCGCGGTCTTCTTCTTTGATGATTGATTGTAGGTTCATAGTGATTTTCCCTTTGTTAGTCTTTGAGTTAACTGATGAATCTGAACGGATTCGCTTGTTATCTTGGCTCGACTTTTTGAAAAGTGAATATTTTTCGAGCTTCTGATATGTCGTAAACTTCGGATTCACGAACATACTGTTCATTGAGATGATGTCCGTCCTTAACATCTTTTTCTGTAAACTTATTAAATACCCAGTGTCGATCTCCTTGAGTCATTATTGCAACTTTCACAACCTCTGACCTAGTGGGATCTAAATAGGCATATGTGCAAATTTTCACAATTTGCTCCTTCCATTCGTTGGTTGTTAGAGTGATGATTACTTCTTGAATTTGTTTATGTGGGTTCCTTGATTTCTTCTTCTTTGTTTTCTTGATGACTTTCGTTTTCTTTTACTTCCTTTTGTTTTGGACTTGCCACGGAAGTGATTGTTATTATGACTTTGAGGCATGGCTTTTCCTTCGTTAGTTTATTGGAACATGATAAGGGGTCGGACCTTAGCGTTCCGAATTGTTAGTTGCCGTTGGAATCCTCTTCCTTTGAGGATTTTCCTCCGGGCCTAACGCGTTCTGTTACTCGATCTGCGTTGACGATGAGATGAACTGCGAACTCAAAGTGGTCTTCGAGTATTCTCTTCTGTGCCATGTAGACATCAGAAGTCTCATCTGCCTGGAGAAGGGATAGCGCCATTGCTGCGACTGCTTCGGTGTATTTCATGACGTAAGTGTCGCGGTCTTTTACTTTGTTTGCGAATAACGGATGGCGGGAGTTAATTGTTAGTACCCCGTCATTCATGTTCATCTCGAAGACGTCACTCTTTGAACTCATGTTGTCAATGCGAACCATGAGTCCTGTGGAATTTGAGCGAACCCATTTACGCTGTTTCCCATCCGGACCTCCCACTAGGGCAGGATGATGATTCGGATGATCTTTGCTCGGAGGTTTTGGAGGAGAGCTAGGTTTCTTCTTGCTGTGCTTCTTCTTCTTGGGTCTTTTCTTTCCAGGAGATCCTTGGACAGCTTTAGCGGGAGGCTTGTTTGATTCACGACCGCCAATGTCAAAGTGTCCTTTACCTGTAGAACCTATCTTGAACTTATCGAAGAGATTTCCTAGATCCATCGCCTTGATCATTTGATCAATTGCTTTCATTGATCTTAGGCCGAGCTCTTGGTAACGTCGCTCTTGGGTTTGGTCCTTGACTTCCTTGAATATCTTGGATCCAACTTGCTCGAACCAAGTATTAATGCAGATGCACAAACCGGCGAGTGCGTCGTTTTCTAGGAATTGCTTCCTGTTTCCGTGTAGCTCGGCTTTTTCGGAAAAGATTTCTCCTTCGAAAATTCCGGACCTGAGTGCTGTAACTACGCGCTCATCAAGAAGGTTTCCCACAACCCTTGTGAAATCTACAAGGCGAATCCTTGAATCGTCTCCGATTTCTCCTAGGGAGACTTTTCCTTTTTTTGCCTTGCCCAAGGCGTTTGTGGTTGTGAATAACTTGAAGATGGTTTCTCCAGAATCATCTGTGGAGTAGGTAACCTCTTTGAGAGGGGCTCCTCCGAATTCTGGGGCGGTGACGTGCATGTCTTCGTTTGACCCGTCTGCATGGGTGTAATTGATCCAGACGTTGATGCCTTGTTTACGAATTGCGACGCCGTAGCGATCGATGAGGGCTTGGGCCAATGTTGCCATGCCAAGACGACTAATTCGTTTGTCAGTGGTTACGCCTTCGACTAGCATTCTTGAACGCCACTGGATATATTCGTGCTTTCTTCCACTTTGGCGTTGATCCCTTGCGAAAGTTAGCCGTGGGAGTTTGATTTGAGGGATCTCTAGATCGTGTGCTGTGTCGGCAATTTTTGTGCAGTCAAAGATCCACTGAGCGTATCCTTCTACGCGGGCGTTTCGCTTGGGGCAGGAAGTGAAACTGAATCTTCGGCATTTTCCCGCCGGAGACATGATTCCGCGTCCGAATCTTCCGAGCTTGTCATCTCTTTTCTGCGAAACCCCGATGTTGTCTAGGACTGTTTGGAATCTTGAGACAGAGACTCCTTCTCCGTCGTCTGTGACTTCGATATTTCGGGAGTTGAAGTTTGCGTCAATTACGATCCAAGTTGGTTTAGAGTCAATTGCGTTTTGCACCATTTCTTGACAGCATTCAAGTAGTGTTGGGTAACTTTCCGCGACCATTAGGATGGCGCGACCTGCGTGAGCTCTAAGTGAAGTTTTTTCCATTGTGCTTCTCCTTGTGTTATCGATTGTTTAGGGACTTGAGGAAGGTCTTGCGTGCGTCTTCGCTGCAGAGACCGTTGAGCAGATTTGAGGCGTCGAAAACTCCGTAGCCGGGTTTTATTCCGCCTTTTGTTTTTTCTCGGAGGAGGTTGCGTTGTTCTTCTGTGAACTTATCCGAGATTAGTGCTTGCGTCATGGGAATTATTGCTTCGATCATTCCTGCAAGCATTGCGACTAATGTTTCTGGAGGAAATTTTAGATATTTGTTGTTTGCGTCTGAAAGTGAGGGAGTTGAGATTGTGCCCGGAAGGGAATAAATTTCTTTCCTTGAAGGCGGAGTTCTTGTGATACGGTCAAAATCTCTATCAGATATTTTCTTAATGCCCTCTTCGATTTTTACAGGGTTTTGTAGCTTTACTCCTCTGATTATCTGGATCATCCTTTCGTTTTCATATTTTGCGAAGGAGTAAGTAGCTCCTCTTAGTCTCCTGAGTACGCCGTCTCTTGTTATGCCAATACTTATTGCGATATCTTCTAGGCTTTCAACATTCAAAGCAAACAAGACAGCGATCTCGAATGTTTCGGTTGGCATGTTGTTGAGTTCTTCGACGGAGTAACCTTTGAAGAAAAGGAATATCCTTAGGCGTATTAGGTTTTCTCCTTTTGTTTTTATGTTTCCCTTAAGGATCCTGCCTAAGTGATTCGAGGAGAGGCCTATGAATTCCATCATTGGCGCTCTTGCCTTTGCGTTTTTTCGCAGGCCTTGAGGAAGAACTTTTTCATAATAATGCTTGAGGCATTTGTCTGTATCTCCTCGTATTCTACTTGAGAGATTCTTTTTTCGGAGCTTGATCAATTCATCCCACATTTTATGCTCCTTTCATATTAGTCTTTGAAAAGCCAAGCAAGAAGTGCGAGGCCTGTGAAGAAAAGTGAAACTGGCCAGATGACCAAGGTTCCATTTGTGAAAATGAAATTCAGTACTTCTCCGAACATCTGTACTCCTTTTCTGTTGTGCAAATTTCCTCGGAGAGGAAATTTGTTTTGTTAATGATGAATCTGAACGGATTCGTTTGTTATTTGATGAGGGTTAACTGCCTTGGGTTTCTTCGTAGTAGAGGTTTAGGATTACCTCTGGAGTAGGTGATTTAGCTAAACTGAAAGTAATAATCGGTGTATCTTTGTTCCTCTTGAAACAATTTACCTCCTTCATCAAGTTCTTTATATCCTCTGCTCCCTTAGCCCAAAAAGTCTTTAGTTTAAGCATTGTTTTCTCCCTTATTTTGTTGAAGGAAATCTTGATGAATCTGAAGGGATTCGTGGCTGTTGGTTAGTTGTTAGTTCCAGAAAGAGGTGAATGCAACGAGTGCCATGATAAAAATGATTGTGAGAAGTATGAAAGCCTTTTGCCATTTCTCGCTCATGGGTTTCTCCTTGTCAGGGGCTAGGTTTTACCTTTGTTGGAGTGTTCTTCGTTGTTTAGGTCTAGGTTTTTTCGAACTTCTTCCAAAATTTCCTTGTCGGTTTTGTGGAATAATTCTTCACAGTTTTTTATTATGACTGTGAAGGGGATTTCGAGTGCTCTTGAGATTGTGAAGAGAGTGTTGATGTCGTTTACTCTTCCTTTGAGGGCTAATTTGAAAATGTCTTCGGTGATTTCTGGATCTAAGTCAGAGACTTTTTGGTAGTATTCTTCCTTAGATAGAAAGTCTGCTTCACTTTGTTGTTTGTTCATCATCTCTAAACGCAGACGAGTTCCTACGCTGGATGAAAATCCTGTGGGATGTTTGCTCATGATGGGTGTCCTTTCTTTCCCGGAGGGAAATTTGTTTTGTTAATGATGAATCTGAACGGATTCGTTGTTGAGGTTATAGTTTGAATAAACGCCAGATGAGGATTCTTGATGCTATTGTCATTACAACAAAGGTTATTCCGAAAACCCAGAGAATGTCCCAGTTGAGGGATGGGAGAAATGTGTCGATGATCATTGTGCTCACCATAGTGATTCCTAGACTTACGACACTACCTATTATTGCTGAGACGAGCATTAGGAATCTGGAGAATGATTTGTCTTCTTTTGTTTTCATGAGGGGTTTGCTTCTTTCTTAGGTTGTGCAAATTTCCCGAAGGGAAATTTGATTCCTTAACTGAGTTAATGATGAATCTGAACGGATTCGTTGTTAGGTGTTAAAATGGGGGTGATGTTTCTTCGAGTCTCTCTTCTATGTATGCTCTTTGAAATTTAAGTCCTTCGTCGAGAGTCATTGGTTTTCCGCAGTTAGCGCATGCCCAAGAAATTTTATCCTGCCTCATACCCTGAGAGTGTTTGCAGTTATCTATGGGTATGCCTTCTAAGAGATCATTCATGATGCGTCCCTTTTTGGGTTGTTGATTCTTTGAAAGAGGTTATTTCCAGAGGATGTTTTTGAAGTATGAGATGAATTGGGTTAGGAAGCTGGGTTTTTCTTCGATGCCGTCCCAAGTTGGGGATGTTCCGTCGCTGTCGTATCTTGGGTCGAATGACTTTTTGGTTGATGCTAATGTAGAGGGTTCTTCGAGTAAGCCTACTCCTCCGTTTGAACTTAGATGGAATGGTTCTTCGGCTAAGTCTGCTTTTGCTTGAAGTGGTTTTGGGGGCGCGGTTTCGTTTAGGGTTTTTGACTTTGAGGAATTTATGTGTTTCTTGTTGATGATCTCTTCAAGAATGTCTACTTCTTCTGGAGGAGTTCTATCGAGATTTGTACCGCACATGTGGCAACGGATGGAGTTTTCTTCTACTTCTTCGCCGCAACTTTGATTTGGGCAAAACCATTTTGTCATGACTTTCTCCTTTCTTTGTGAAAATTTCCCGAAGGGAAATTTAATCTTCTTTGGGTTAATGATGAATCTGAACGGATTCGTTGTTGTTAAGTGTTAGATTGTTGAGAAAAGATGTTACTCTGGGTTAGCTTGTTCCCAGAGATTTGCTTCGGGGTTTTCCTCTGAGTTTGATAGGAGATCTGATGGCGAGATTGTGTATTTTTCCACTAGGTCTTCCTGGTTTTGTTTGTGTTTTTCCATTAGGTCTTTTTGGATTTGTCCGTATTCTTCCGAGATGGTTTTTAACTCTTCCTTTTGGAGGTCTTCGAGGGAGACATACTTTCCATCTTGATTAGCGAAGTTAAATTCTTTGTTCTTTAGATGGATGGTGATGCCTTCGAATTTTTCGGTTTCGAAGCGGGTGACTTCGCGGACCAACGCGTTTTGGGAACCGAAGTTATTTCCGAAAAGCATGATAGGGAAGCTTAAGATCATGGCTGACATAGTGATCTTACCGAATACTCTTGTTATATTCAGATCATGACGGCGTATTCCTATGATTAATCCAAAAGCAGAAGCAGAGGCAAGAGCGATGGCAGAGGCAATGGAAGACAAAGCAACAGCAATAATAAGTAACATAGCAATCGCAACAAAAATGACGGTAGAAATAAGGGCATCTGCAAGAGTAAGACCTGCCATAAAAGCTATGAAAGAAAATATGGCAAGAAAAAGAAATTCCATTGCCCCTTTTTCGATTCCGAAGATTGCGAGAGAGATTCCTATGAGGATTCCTAAGAGAGCTCCCACTACGTACAGGAGGGCGGGTGGGAATGATTTTGTTTCGATTGATTCGGACATGGGTTTTTCCTTTTGTTTTGTGCAAATTTCCCGAAGGGAAATTTGATTCCTTAACTGAGTTAATGATGAATCTGAATGGATTCGTTGTTGGGTTGTTGAGGGATTAGTTAAGTTTGACTTTTTCTTCGGAGAGTTCTGGAGGTTTTCCGAAAACTATTGCAACAAGGTTTTGGCTGGTTAGTTTCGGGGATGGGGCAACACCTGTTACAAAAAGAGGATGACTTAAACCTAGGCCTAGGCAAAGTGCAAGAAGATATACTGATTTTGTTACTTCTGAGGGTGGGAATCGTCTGTTCATTTCAGGCAAGACGCTTTCTAGTTTGTTGGTTAATTCGTCCTTGTTCACTTCTCCTTCTGGACAGTTTTCGATCAGAAACTTCAAACATTCTGGGTCTGACGTCATGCGAAGATGTGCTCCAATAATCTTCTCTTTGAGAAAGTTTTTTATTTCTGCTTTTTCGTTAGGGCTTTCACAGAATATGCACATGGTTTTTCCTTTCGATTAGGCTACTTGTTGTTCGAGATATTGTGTGCGTTCTTTTGCGATGAAGTCTCGTACTGACTTGCGGGTTTTTTCGCTGAGAGTTAGGTATCTTGTCGTGTATGTTTCTGTGTTTTCGTCTAGGTAATGTGTATAGACGAGAGTGGTTTCAGTGAGTCCTGTGTTGATGAAGATGTCGATTGTGTTCGGGTTTAGTTTTACTGAGAGGCTTAGAATCATTGTTTTTCCTTTTCGGCTTGAGGGATGGTTATGTTTTCGTTGTAATGAACTTCTTTTCCGGATTTGATGTCTTCGAGCATTAGCTCGAATCTTTCTTTCATGTCTTTCATGTGATGCCTTAAGAAATGATTTTGCGAAATTTCTTCTTCGTATTTGGCGATGAGAATTGGAAGTCCTTGTTCCATGGCTGATCTGATTTCGTTTACTGAGATGGGAGAGTCATACCAAAGTAATGTTCGAAGAGAGACTCTTGTTATATTCCCATCTCTGATTTTTTTGAGGTGGTTTTGGAAGTCCATGGTGAAGCTCCTTGTTGTGAAAATTCCTTTCAGTAATTTGATCTTGTTGAGTTAACTCTGAATCTGAAGGGATTCGTTGGTTGTTGAGAGTTATTATTTGAGTGAGCGATAGAGGATGATTGCATATGCCAGTGTTACCCCAATTGTCATTGGTATTATCACTATCATTTTTGGGATGCCGAAGATTAGTGTTGAGATAAGTAAACCGAATAAAAATCCGGCCAGTGTGGGGAGTATAAGTAACATCATAAAATGAGCTACTTTATCTCTTGTTTTCATTGGTTTGTCCTTTCTCCCGAAGGATGTTTGTTGTTGTTGAATCTTAAGGGATTGGTTGTTGGGTTGTGGAAGGGGTTTTCTAGTTGATGAATTTGAGGATGAGGAGTACTATTGCTGTGAGGAGGACTGTTGCATAAAGGAGGAACGAGACTGCGTTTGCTATTCCTTTTTTGAGTTTGTTTGTGTCAGCGATGTCGTTGTTTTTCATGAAGATAGCTTTCCTGTATATGTGTTAGTTGATTTCTTCTGCTTCGGATTGTTTGTTGATTGGATCTTTGTTGATTCGGTTTTTGATTGCAGTGTAGACCTCTTTTAGTTCTTGACTGGCGTTTTCTTGAACTTGGTCTAGATCAAGAAGGGTTTTGTCTGGTTGGGCGAGGAGGACTCCTTTTTCTCCGGAGTTCATTGTGTAAACTACGTCTTTGAGACCGTCTTCGTTTAGGTCTTCGAAGTATCCTGATTGAATGGTGGTTCTTTCTGCTTCTTGTGTTATTCCTTCTTCTATTCCTGAGGTTATTCCTTTCTTTATTCCGTAGTCCAAACTGAAGGCCATAAGGAGTAGCGCGAAAAATGCAATTCCTAGGTATCTTAGGCCTTCTTTTTCTATAAACAGAGAGGAAACTCCTATTAATATGAGAGCGAGGAACATGTATATGTTCATGGTGTTTTCCTTTCTTTGAGAACGTTGTGTTAGTCCGCTACGCCGTTCTCCAGCATTTCATTGATTTCTGCGGGATCTAATCCGGCGGCTTGGATCATGGAGTCTGATAATTTGCCCCATCCTTTTGGAGTCTTGAGGGGTTGTTTTGTGTTGTCTTTTTCTGAGTTGATGTTTTGAGGGTTCATGGGTTTTCTCCTTTGCCCGAAGGGCGTTTTGTAAATTTCCCGAAGGGAAATTTGATTACTTGTTTTGTTAATGATGAATCTGAACGGATTGGTTTGTTGTTTGGTTTTTGTTATTTGGTTTTTGTTGGGGGGTTTATTTGTCTTTGTGGAAGTAGATTCCGAGGGCCATGGCTATGAGTGCTAGGAATAGTATTCCTGCTACGATTATTTCTGGTACAGAGGGGATTGTCATGATGTTCCTTTCCGTTGATTCTTTTGGTAAGGCCAATTCATGTGTCTCTTTAATACAACAGCTCCGCCTATTCCTCCAGCGTTTACGGTGTAGACATCCCAACCTGAATTTGCTAGAGAGGTTGCCAGTTTTGCTGCTAAATCTGCTAGAGAGGTTGCCAGTTCGGTTGCTTTTTCGACTGATAATTCTTGGACGACTTCGTATCCTATTTCTTTTAGAGAATGGATGCGATATTGGTGGTAGTCTGGTTCTGGACAGTAGAGAAGTTTCTTGATTCCGCGAGGTTGGATTACTACTTGTGTTCTCATGGTGGTTCTCCTTGTTAGTTGTCGTCAATGACGTAGATGGGGCAGATGGTGTTTCTGTAGAAGCCTCTAACCGCTCCTGTTGCAAGGCCGATGAGGGTTTCTTCTTCGGGGTCTATCTTCCTGGAGAGGTTTCCCATTAAAAAATAGTAGAGTTTCACTAAAAAACAGAAGAGTTCAAAGAGAGCATAAAGAGCAGCGACGCCACCTATAAGCACTAGTGGAAAGGCTGCTGCAAGAAAAAGTCTATATAAGATTTCTTCTAACCTGGAGTGCTCTACTTCAAGCCATAATTGGTTTGTAAGGGTTGGTTTGTAAGGGAGAATAGATATATTCCTGCCAGGATTACGTATCCTGGGAGTGAACGCCATTTTTCGTTCTCGATGAACCAGGGTTCTAAAGGGATGAAATCGTTTTTACTTGTGGAGTCTACATCTGTTCCGTCAAATCGCAGGAAAAACCGGTAGCCAAAAGGCATGGCGAGCACATTGATTAGTGATATGCCGAACCAATGAAACGGGTTGACAATGAAGGTTGCGAAGACTAGTGTCCAAAACAACTTGCATCGGCTGACGTATTTTGGTTTTGATAGGAATCTGTATGCGATTTTGAACCAGTAGTTGTTGGCGCTGATTTTTCTTGTTTCGGCGGTTGTGTTCATGGGGGGTTTCCTTTCGCCCGAAGGGCGTTTTGTTAATGATGAATCTGAGGGGATTGGTTGTTGTTGAGTGTTAACGGGGAAGTGATTTGAGTAGTTCTATTATTTTTTCGTTTCCCTTGCAGAGTTCGAGTGCGCCTTCTAGATCTGGGTTTACTAGAGGGTTGGAAGTTAGTTTTTCCATGACCCAATCATAGACGCTTTCCTCTTCCAGTGGAACTTGGATTTCTTTGAAGGCATCCTCTTTTATAATAGTTGAACTTTTGGAATCCAAGATGCGCCAAAAATTGATTAGTATATTCAGGCATTGATCTAAAAAATTCATTCGATCTCTTATTTCGGAGAGAGTGGCATCCTTTAACAAGCCAAAATTGGAATTTTGAAAAAGCATTGGAACATGAAGTCCTGCTCCAGGTTTTAGTTTGTCTTCGTCTTTTTTCATATGCCAGAGTGGTTGATCTTTTCCGAATCTGGCTCCGATTTTGTAAAGTGCGGCATCACTTGCAGAGACGAGTGCGTTGAAAGTTTCGTCTTCTGTTGGTTGGGCTGTTTCGTTATCCATGGCGAGCTCCTTTTTTCTTAGGGGTTTGTTGTTTCTTGTGTATGATTAACGAGTGATTCTGAACTTCCTTCTGACTTCTTCTTTGCGTTTGTTGAATTCTTGGGTTGTTGTTTCGATTACGATTGTTAGTTCTTTGTCGATTTCGCTTAGCTCTGCGTCTCGGACTTCTTCGAGGAGGAGGTATTCGCCGTCTGTGTTAATGAAATAGGTTTCTTTTCTTCTTGAGTGGATGATTATTCCCTCGTGTGATCCTAGTTGGAAGGGAGTTACTTGTGTTGTTTTCTCGTTTGCCATGACGTCCAGTCTTCCGAATTCGGTTGCAAAGAATACGGCGAACTGAACCGAGATGATGATGAGGATAAACTCGAGTGCGGGGGTGTTTTTTGAGTTTATCTTTAGTGTTTTGTAGATTGCTCCTGTGACAACGCAGAGAGTTCCAAGCATCCAGCCCATAGGATAGTGAATTGAGACTGAGGTGATTACTACTAAGGCAAATACAACTGTTATGGGAAACATTATGTAATGCTTCTCTTTGATGAATATTGCCATCAGATATCCTGAGGCGAACATCAGGAAAGGAGTAATGAAAAGATGGAATAGTAGATCTCCTTCCTTCACTGCCTGAGTCATGCAATATAATGTGGAGAGTCCGAGGAATGACCCGAGAGTGATTGTGGATAGGTGAGTAATTAATTTGATGCTGAGTTCTGTGTGGTCGTGGTTTTCTTTTGTTTCGGTTTTTTGGTTCATGGGGGTTTTCCTTAGGGGTTGTGCAAATTTCCCGGAGGGAAATTTGATCTTCTTTGAGTTAACTGATGAATCTGAACGGATTCGTGATTAGAATATGAATCTTGGGATGACTTTGAAGAGGATATGGTCGAAAAGGGTTAGGGTTGTGAAGACTGCGAGGAATATTAACAGGTCGTATGGGATTGTGTTTCTTTTGTTGTTGTTCATGGGAGTTCTCCTTTGTTGTTTGTTTGAGTTACTTATTCTTTAGCAAGATGAATATCCAGCTGAAGAAGATTGTGAGGGCGATCGTGTCTACTAGGGGGTTGATTAGCGCGTTCTTCCCTATGGCGACTATGATTCCTGCTATGGCTGTGGCGAGGACGACTAGTAATAGTTTCAGGAAGAATTGGACGTAGACATTGGGTTTGGTTGGAGGGGCTTTGTTATCGGGCATGGTAGGTCTCCATTCATGAAAGAGGTTGTAGGAGTTCTGCTCTTAGGTTGTTGATTTTTGCGAGAGACTTCTTAAAGAGATTCATCCATATGAAGAGTCCTGGTTCGGGTTCTTTTAGAAGGGCGGATAATTTCTTTCCGGCTTCTTTGAACTCTTCGAGTTTTGCTTTGTCGAGTTTTTGTTCGCTGGGTGTTTCTTCGAGAAGTGTTTGGTTTTTCATGATGTGTTCCTTTGCCCGAAGGGCTTTTGTTAGTGATGGATCTGAACGGCTTCGTGTTTGTTTGTTGGATTATTGTTAAGTTAGTTGCTCGGAGTCTTCAATTTCTGGAATAGGGAATTTTCCGTTCCACATAATTTCTTTTCCGGCTTTGAGATCTCTTAGGTCTTTTTGGAATTCCCTTATAGCCTTCTGCCAATCGAGAGCTTTGAATTCTCCGATTTTTATTTGGACTCCGAAGATTAGAGCTTCGCGGATGGTTTTGAGAGGGTGTTCTCCTAGGACATGTAAAAGCCAGATGTCTGAGAATTGTCCGCTTCTTAGGGTTCGGATGTATGAGGGTTCTCTTTTTTTTCTTTTCATGAGGTGTTCCTTTTTGCCCGAAGGGCGTTTTGCAAATTCCCTTTGGGAATTTGATCTCTTGTTTTGTTAATGATGTGTCTGAACGGCTTCGTTTGATATGGAGAGGTTAGCTTTCTGCGAGGTGTTCTTCATTTCTTCCGAGGGTTATGTGTTTGCCTATTTCGATGTGAGAGATGGTTTTTGTGTTGAGGAGGAGTTTTGTTTTCCACCATTTTTCCAAAACTAAGAACATGTTTTCGAGGTTGCTTAGTATTAGCCATGTTCCGAGGACGATTACGCAGAGCGAGGTTGTGAATTGTATGTCTGGAGGGTGGTTGGCGTATATTGTTAGTACGAGCCATTCTACTCCGGCGATTGCGAGGAAAGGAATTATCCATGTTCGCAGGATTGCTAGGCGCAGGCTCCAACGGAATTTGTTGAGTTCTTGAGATGTTAAGAACATTGCTAGCTGTTTCATGATTGTCCCTTTCTGTTTAGTCTTCTATAAACTCGGCATCGGAAGGAGTTACGTAAATTCCAACTAGATTCATTTCCTTAAGTTCTTCGACGGAGTATCCTCCTGTGACTTTGGGGTCTCCCTTTATGTATATCTTGCCATTAAATCTTGAACCTTCTTTGCTTTCGAGGAATTTTCTTGATGCGTTTTCGATCCATACTAATCCGTGATGCATTGCTTTTCCTTTCTTTTTTGAGAAGAAATTTGATTTTGTTTTGTTAATGATGTGTCTGAAGGGATTCGTTGTTGGTTTAGCTAGGCTGGAAATCGACCCAGTTCTTGGCCTTTATTATTGCTTCTTCCTTGGAGGAGCAGGAAGGAGTGAGGTGAATTGGAGAGCTCCCTTTACCGTAAACTTGGACATAGTATAAAACGCGATGTCGGGAATCAGTGGCAGAAGATCTTGCGATTGCTGTTTTTTCTAAAAAGATGTATCCTTTGTAGGTCATGAGGGTTCTCCTTTTGTTAGTTAGAGAGGAGCACCCTGCCCGAGCTGTCTCACTTTGCTGTGGGTTGGGGAGGAGTGAGACCTGGGAGGTGAGGGCCCAGTGCTCTAGGGCAGGGTGCAAAAAGGTTAGTTGTGCCTTGTGATGAAATCTAAGCAGCTGCTGAGTTTCTTGCTGGTTTTCTTAGCTTCTTGAAAACGATCTTCGGGACTTGGATTGGATTGAAGAGTCTGGATTGATTAACTCTCATTTTCTTTTTCTTTT
>CEPX01174570.1_pt1 | contig 13291 bp, 15 predicted proteins | sample 361361 | NCBI WGS metagenome assembly CEPX01 (sample SAMEA2619974, study PRJEB7988) | marine metagenome | biome: marine biome (ENVO:00000447); feature: mesopelagic zone (ENVO:00000213) & marine oxygen minimum zone (ENVO:01000065); material: "saline water (ENVO:00002010), including plankton... | reverse complement strand
AAGAGACCGAATAAAACATATCACGTAGTGCTAACCTCGAAAGGTTTCACGGGGGATTCCCCCTCTAAGAAAGCGATAGAGGATAGGGTTTGGGCCGCGATACTTGCGAGCCCTAAGAAATACATAACGCTGTCCACCCTAGAGATAGAAGAGCCGCTCGGAATATATCCCGGCGATGAGGAGCTTATTGACATTGTGGACTTGCACCACCTGAACTAAGGAGCAAATGAAAGTTAAACATGTAGAAGAGCATAATGAAGAAAGAATACAGCCCTGATGGTAATGAGATCACGGATATAACGGAGGTTAAGGGTTAGAAGGGCAAGGGAACTTACATAATTTAAGGCGAGTGCCTTAAGGCTAAAGGGGGGAGCGAGTGCTCCTCCCTTTTTCTATACTAAACAACAAACAATAAGGAGAAAAAGCAATGGCAACAGCAACAGCAACTAGAAAAAATAAAAGGAACGGTACATCAAAGAAGCTAGGTATGAACTTAGGCAAGTTCAATATTCTTGAGCGTACATGGTTCGATATGGCCGCTTGCATAGCAGGCTTGGTACGCATCGTACCTCGCGCTATGGATCAGAAAATATCTGATGATATAGCTATGAAGCAGGCAGGGAAGGCCACCAAGTCAACGAAGGATACGCCGCGTGACTTCATTGAAGAAGCATACAGCGGGTTGTATAGATTCGAGAAGGTCATCACTGATGAGGACACTGGTGAGGAGATAACAATGGGAGCACCTTGCGATGGTACTATCTATGGTATCAAGGCAGTGGCACTCAAGAAGGCAATCGTTCGTCCCTTCAAGACGATAGATAAATACTCAATGCAAGATGCAAAGGGTGGTTTCCATATTGAGGGAGCAGCTAAGTGTTGGAGGGGCAAGGACGACCTCATCCCTATCATCGCTGATCCAGTCAAGCAACTCAGTTACACCGAGAGGGAGGTAGCCAAGATGCTGGACATGACAACGAAGGAGATGGAAGTAGCTGTTCATGAAGCACACAAGTACGGTGCAAATATGCGTGAGGACATAGTTCGCATTCAATCTGGAGCATCCATACCTAGATACAGAATGGAGTTCAACACATGGAAGATTCCGTTTGTTGTCAGCTTCAGTAAGGACTGGACTAGCGAAGAGATACTAGTCAACGCCATCGATAGAGCTGGCAGGGAAGTAGGTCTATGTGAAAACAGGCCAGAGAAATCTGGAGATAACTGGGGAACATTCCAGTTAGTAACCGAGTAACAACAACAAAGGAAACATATATTATGAAGTTTGAAGTAGTTAGAAGAGAGGGGCGTGGAGGTCAACGCCTCGGTAAAAAAGACCCAAGTAAAATGTATGAAAGGTTGGCTCAGATGTACGAAGAGAACGGCGAGTCTCTTAATGCAGAAGATGTACTAGCTGAGGCTAAGCACAAAAGTAGTCCATTCCATAAATGGTTTGAGTGGGACAACAACAAAGCTGCTCATCAGCATCGACTGAAGCAAGCCCGTGACCTCATTGGGTCAGTAGATATAGTCAGGAAATCCGACCCTCGTGCTGATAAGAATGGCCGAATCCGAGCATTCGTTCATCTAACACGAAATGTGGTGGATGCTAATGGAAATGAGTCTGTAAAAAGAACTTATGTCCCTACTGTAAAAGCAATGGGAAATCCTGAGCAGAGACAGCTATTACTTAATCAAGCTCTGGCTGACTTTGAAAACCTTGAACGAAAGTACGGTGCGCTTAGTGAGCTAGCTAAAGTCTTTGCTAGCGTAGCTAAGGTAAGAAATAATATTGTTGTAACTGTTGAGTAACAACTCCTTGAACATGGCAGGGCGGTACGCGGAGAGGTGGGGTCTGGCACGGTGAGGTATGGAGAGGTACGACGAGGCTTGGTGTGGCGGTACGGAGTGAGGTATGGCAAGGTCGGGACGGGCGCGGTATGACAAGGTGCGGTAAGGCGGTACGTGGAAAAGTAAGGTGCGGCACGGTTTGGCGCGGTGCAGCTTGGCGTGGCGTGGCGTGGCGAGGACGGGATTGGTACGGTCAGGCAAGGCGGTACATGGAATGGCGGTACGTGGTTAGGCCCGTCAGGGTGGGGACAGGCTCAGTGTGACTCGGCGGGGCTGGGTATGGCGGTACGTGGCATGGCAGACAAGGTTCGGAGGGGTTGGGCTCGGAATGGCAGGGTCTGGCGCGGCGAGGTTTGGCGGTACGAGGTAAGGCGAGGATGGCTGAGGAGTGGCGGAGACTGGCAAGGTATGGTTCGGCGGTACGAGGCGGGGCTGGCCGTGGTGCAGTACGGAGTGGCGAGGTGTAGCAGGGCAAGGCGGGACGTGGTTCGGCGGTACAAGGTTAGGCACGCACAGGCATGGTGGAGCAAGGCGCGGTGTGGTACGGCGGTACAAGCTAGGGCGAGGCGCGAAGTGGCGAAGCGCGGTCAGGACGGCTAGGGTTTGGTAAGGCGGTACTAGGCAAGATGAGGCTAGGTGTGAACTGGCACGGAATGGTCTGGCGGTACGGGGTGAAGTCAGGCGTCTATTGACATCTCTAGAGATAACAGAAATAATAAGGAATAATGAGTACGCTACCAGAGCACACCCCTGACAACTCGGACATCCTATCCAGTTATTTGGACTCAACTGATGAGTTTGAAATCATAGATCACAAGGATGGCTACGTTATTTACACTGACCCTAAGCAGGCTAAGGAAGACCCCGACCCTGAGCAGCGCAACGTCTATAAAGTCTTGAGTGATACTCAAGTTGCCTTCGCATCTATGGGCCGCGCAACCAGTGAGGGCCTGATGTCAGGACTCGGGCCACCTCACTTCGATCACAGCATACCAGAAGATATTTGTAATTGGTTGAATGAGGCCCAGTAAGTGCCCTTGCTATAAAGGCTATGCTGTTAGTATCACCTCTGCTGGTGTCCTTCTTCAAAAGTGCGGAAAGGGGTTGACAACCCATACCCTATACATAGTATATATAAACATCGTTCTTACGATGTGAGGAATAGTTATATGTTTTGGGTCCGACTAGATAGATACCCCCCGGTTCTGTGCCGCTTACTTGCAAGAGAAAAGCGTGGTCGGCCTCTTACAACTGCGGAGATTGCTGAAAGATCTAGCCTTCCCCCGGCCAAGGTCGAGGCAATCTCCGCATCAATTTCTTGGAACGGTGTAGAAGTAGACGAGATGAAAAGATTCATACAGGCCTGTGGGTGTGATTTCGACAGTCAACCCCACATGAGGAGAGTCGAGGACTACCTACGGAAACACCCTAAGTTTACCTACCTAAAGAGATCCCCTCATTGGGAGTCATACTACTACCCGCTGGTAGTTAAGTGGATGGAGAGCAGGTAGACGTGCAGTACGAGGTCCCCAGAGAGCAGCTAGAATCTGCGTTCGATGAGGATACACCACTGCAAAACCTTCTGGAAATGCAGCAGGAATCCGAGGAATCTTGGGAGAAAAAGCAGAAAGAAAGGGAAGACACAATAGCAAGGCTCAAAGAGGAGCTGGTTGTTGAGGCCAAGGAATCCAGAAAGTTAGCTGGAGCAGTCAGGGTAAAGCGCAATCGGGTTAAAATTTTAAGTAAAAAGAAAACCCCGCCATCGTTAGCTAACCTAAAAAGGCGCATTGTCAGGCGCAAAGCTACGATACGGGACACATTGTTAAGGCAGTTCTTGTCCACAAAGAAGGAGGATTTCCTCTTGAGGTGGAAAGAAGCACACGGGGAAAACGAAAATGAAGTTAGTAAAGAAACCTAATGGGTACTATTATGCGAAGATAAAGGGTGCGGACGGTAGACAAAAAGAAGTGTCTACCCGTGTCAAATCCAAGGCCAAGGCAGAAGAAGTGGTAAAGGAGTCAAACATCGAAGCATTGGAACTAGCGGCTCAGGCTCAGGTCCTTACCGCTGATACCATTACCCGCATCGTTGCTGGTAAGAAGGTGACACTTAAGCAGGCTCTTGAGAAATGGAAAGAGAGAATTAAAATTAAAGGTAGGTCCAGCAAGACAGAGCATAACAGCACTCTATCTGTGTTGAGATGGTTATCTGACATGAAGCTGAACAGTAGGGCTCCTGCTTATGTAGATATAGGGCATGTATCTAAATGGATAAACAATCCCAAATCGAGTATCATGGCCAGCACAAGGGGCACGTATCTGTCTGCTATCAAGACATTTATGGAGTTCTGCGCTGACGAGGGTTGGCGTGTGGGCAATCCGGCTAAAGGGGTAGATGTCTCCAGAGACAACCTTAGCCACGCCCAGAAGGAGAAGCGTGAGGTGAAACTATTCAGTGAGGGCGATGTCCAAGCTATAGTTGCCGCAACGGACGACCTGTTCTGGCGGTTCGCCGCCTCCCTCTCCTTCGATACGGGGCTCAGGCTTGGGGATATATGTTGCCTTGAGTTGGATTGCTTGGATGGTTCCGAGCTTACTGTGTGGACAGACAAGCGTGATAAGAGGGTTGGCCCCTTCACTCTGAAAGGCAGGACGCTGGCACTGCTGAGATCAATACACATATACAGCCCTAAATACCTGTTCCCTGATAGGCGTAAGATATACAGGTCAAAGACGAGGAGAGCCCTGCTTTCCGTGCAGTTTAAGAAGATTTGTTGCAAGGCAGGGCTTGAAGGCCATACCTTTCATGGGCTGCGTCACACCTACGCATCACTCACATACAGGGCTGAGAAGGAGAATTTGATCCAGCGGCTACAGGAAGAGCTTGCCGAGCTTAAGGTAGCCGAGGACATGGGCCACAGTAATACAAAGACGACGAGAGGGTACATCCATAAGTCCTGAACTAAAATCTAAGATAGACACAGCAATTAAAGAGGCTGGCTCCATAAAGGGTGCAGCCGTATTGCTGGAGATGGGCTATAGCGGACTGAGAAGTTTGATTCACAAAGACCCTGAGCTAAGGGCTAAGCACACACGGAAGAAGGGAAGGAAGCAGGAGTCCAAAGATATAGATGAACCAGTGGCTCAATCTATGGTTGAGCTAGGGAGGCAGCAGGGCATCAAGGCCTCTGAAGGTGAGGTTTTACTGCAAGATAGGCAGGTTGCCGAGGCCTTGAAGAAGGAGGATGAGAACCTAAAGGATGGGCTGACCAACATAGGGCTGTCCCCTCTGGCTGTGAAGAGCGCCGACGCCTTGCATAAGTTCCATAACACACACTTCACCAAGGCTGTGGAGATCATCGGCGGGGGCATGACCAAGACTTTTGTGGAGATAATGGCGTGTATAGATGATATTAATGAGCGACTAGAGGGGGGTGGTTTGACGTTGGAAGAGGAGCAAATGCTCCGACAAGATAGATCAAGGCTGCTAGAGATACAGGGCCGTACCTATGATAGATCGCTTAAGGCGGCTATGACTCAGGCTGTTATCCAGCACAAGCTACAGGAAGGTGCGGCCAACGGGAACGCGGCAAGGGGTAAGCCGGGATTCAGGCCGATAGTTAATGCCATCAAGATTGAGGCGGACAACGTGAAGGTATCATCAGATGGGTAAGGAAGAGGAGATAGATGCCTTTGTTTCGGCAATAGACAGGCCACCAGAGAAGCCGTCCGGTAACGCCGATGGCGACTGGTTTCCAGACCTGAACACCACTCAGGCTAAGATTTTTGAAGATTCCTGCAGGTTCCTTCTAGCCTACGGGGAGAAGGGTAGCGGCAAGACAATGGGACTACTATATAAGTTGGTACGACACTGCTATGAGAACGAGAACGCTCTGGCCCTGATTGTTTCCCCGTCGATTAGGACGGGTAAGGAGGGAGTGATGCACGACATGGAGGCTCTAGTCCTACCGAGGTGGAAGGAAGGCATGGGGCTTGAGTACACCAGTGCTAAGATGGACCCCAACACCAAGGACAGGCATCTGTGGATAGGCAATAGATTCAATGGATGGTCCAAGGTATTGCTTGTGTCCATACCTTACGCCGAGGCGGTAGAGCCCCGCATCAAGGGCATGTCCCCCTCATTCATCTACGTGGATGAGCTAACCAACTGTAACGGTAGGGAATACTTTACCTACCCAGCGGCCCAGCTAAATCGCCGCTCAAACATCAGGGGGCCACAGCAGTACACCGCTAGTTGTAACCCTGAAGGCCCGTCGAATTGGGTCTATCGTGTATTTTTTGAGGATGTCTTGGACGAGGAGACGGGTGAGTCTGATCCAGACTTCGGAGTTTATCACGTCCCAATCTCCGAGAACACCCATCGCCTCCCTGAGACATACCTCAAAAGTTTGTATCAAATCCTGAAGAACGACCCTGTTGAACAGAGGAGGCTGATACACGGGGAGTGGGTGGATAGACCCTCAGGAGAGGCCCTGTTCAGGGAATACTACATGCCAGAAGTACACATGCGTGGCAACGCCTTATCAGGCAAGGGGCTGCTGCCAGTGAAAGGCCACCCTATAATTGTGGGATATGATTTGGGCCAAGTAAATTCAGCCGTAACCTTTCTTCAAAGCATACCCACAAAAGACGGTGCTATATGGACAGTGTTTGACGAGGTGGACCATATCGGGGAGAAAATTCTCTACAAACACCTAGTAAAAGAGATCATTGGCCGCATGGACTACTGGAATAGGAGGCTGGATCATAAGTTTAAGTTCCACCATATTACCGATGAGTCAGCCGTCAACCAGTGGCATCCGGGGGGCGAGGGAAGCTATGATGCTTGGGACGTGGAAAGGTATTCAGATGGTCGCATCAAGTTGATTAGCTGCCCCAAAGGCAAGGGGAGTGTCGAGGCTAGGGTCAGGCTGCTTAGCAACAAGCTGGTGCAGGATGAGTTCTACGTTTCCGCCACCTGCCGGAATGCAACTGAGATGCTGCATCAGTTAACGGGCGACAAGAAAGATCCATCAAAGCCTAAGCGCTCACGTTATATACACAAGTTTGACAGCATTACCTACCCAATGTTCCGCATGGAACTATCAGGCAGGAATTACTTGAGTGTTCAGGAGGTAAGGCCCAATCTCATAAAGTGTGGCGTCGATTAAGACCTATACCCTACTTTTAATATATTATGCAACTAAACGACAAACTATCACTGGACATCTCGGATGATACTGAGATGAAAGAATACCTTGCAACGAAATCATCTGGAGATGAGTGCAGTCTCACTGTCACCGTGTCCCTCGACGAGAACACTGGGGATCAGGCGGTGTTCTCTGTAAAGGATATAGAAATTAACTCTTACCGCGAGTCTGAAGAGGCTCCCGCTGATGATGAATCAGAAGAGCCATCCATGCCTGTAATGATGATTATGGGTTCCAAGTCCAAGAAAGGTGGCGATTACTAATCTACACCCACTGGAAACAGGAGGATCTGTACGGCTTAAGCATTACTATGACCGTAGGGGAATCCCCGGCACATGGGATGCGGTGAGAGTGAGAAGACTATGCAAACTTTTGAGCCTATCGGAGCTGGAACTTGGGGCTATGTTCTGCATACATCACAACCTTATGAAACGCTGGCTAAAGAAAGACAAGTTTCCGCCCTACGTAGCGCTCCACTTCGCGCTACTAGAGAACTGGCTGGCTTGCGAGAGAATCACTAAACAGGACCCAACAGTTAAATTCCCATCATGATTGATTACGACATCCTAAAAGAGGCAGGCACTACAAACGACAGGCTCAGGGAGATACTAACGTGTGTAGATACTGAATGTGATGACTTTGAAAAACGTAAGAAGATTGAGGACACCATTGGTTCACGAATGTCGGAGCATGTAACCTACTCCCTCAGAAACCATCAGCTATACAGTGCTGTAGATTTGGCTTGGGATTCCAGCCCCATTAATAAATCTACAATGCCGTTGGTAATGTATGCCCAAAAACGTATCGACATGCAGGCCTGTGCTCAGGCACTGGACGGGGTGAAGTCTCTTAAGGAATACGCCAAGCGTGACGAGAGTGGGAAGATAGTTGACATAGACCTTCCCAAGTTCTTTGAGGTCAACGTCAACCTCATCAGGTCATTCATCACTAGAAGGCTGGCAGCTCAGGTAAATAAGTACAACAACCTCTATCCATTCTTCAGGTATGAGAGCCGAACCACTGGCCCTGTTGGGAAGTTAAGGGCTGACGCCCTCTCACAACGCATGGATGTAATGGCTGACCAGTTTGATTACAGGCATTTCCAAACCCAAGCCATCAGGGATATGTTCCTGTATGGTCACTCCGTTGCCTTCCCGCGTGCATCATGGGAGAGGGAGGTTCAGTGGACCAAGGACCCAGTGGCTGAGGAGTTTAAGGTTGATGGTAGCTTTGAGGGTAAGATACCAAAAGTATCCAGAATAACTAAGGAAGGTATTGGGTGGATTTCCCCCCATCCTAGCCGATTGTTCTGGGACAACAGCCATTCCCTATCCTCATTAAACACAGACAGTGGATGTAGTTACTGCGGATTTTGGGATGTCGTTCGCTATGAAGAAATTTCCTCTAACCCAGCGTTCTTTAACCGGGATGTTGTCGGCTTCAGTGAAGCAAAGGATTCAATTTACACCACGTTTTCTGACTATTTTACACAGCATTATTCCAAGATTACCCCAGCCTCAACTATTGCCGATCCATCAGCGTACAATGATAGGGTGAATAATGTAGGAAGGTACTCAAGTAAAATGGCAGAGGCTTCAGTTATTGTTGGTGAGTATTACTGGAAGTGTGTGCCGAACGAGTGGGGCTTGGGTGATTATCCTTATCCTATATGGGTACACTTGAAGGTTGCTGGAAATAACACAGTTATCTTTGCAGAGATCATGCCCAGCACGCCTGCTGCAGTATTCTCATTCAACGAGAATGACTCACGTATGCTCAACTTGTCAGTGGCTCATGAGCTAATGCCTTATCAGGACCAGATGACTAACCTGCTATCGCAGCTCCTTGAGACAGCGAAGGCGGACTTGTTTAGTGTTGGGATTATTAACTCGGACATCTTTCCTGACACTGATGAGGGGGTAAAACTTCTTGAAGAGTTCAGGAATACTATGGCCGGGAAAAACTTCTATGCCTCGACGCATGTGCTTGAGGCTAGTTTCCAGAAGCTCAGGGATTTGGGTATAGATCCCAAGTCAGACAACATATTCAAGATAGTACGAAGCTCACCAAACACCGCCATCACAACCATCTTTCAGTCGATGCAGCATCTCCTATCCACCGCTGAGAGGTTGATGGCTTTGTCGCCACAGGAGCAAGGACAGCCTGCCCCTCGTGAAACATCGGCAACGGAAGTCACCATAATAAACAACACCACTGAGTCGGTATATAATTTCATTAGTGAGTCGATTGATGAGGCTAGGTCCTCGATGAAACGTATTTGCTATGAGGGCCTTGTTGCGAAGGGTAGCAAGGAGGTGTACCTGCCAGTGGTCAACAGGTACACGGACGACGTGATAGCAAGGGCTGGATTCCGTTTCAACCCCGATGAAGACGAGTCTTTAAGCTCAGTGGGGACACGTAGAACCATCATAGGCACTACGTCGAATCTTGTTCATGACTACATCTTTACCAGCAGGGATGGGTCTGAGCGTGCGTTGAACACCATGTCAGCCCAGAATCTTATTCAATTATTCCAAATCATTACGCAGTCCCAGATGCTACTGCCTAGTATCCCTAAGGATAAGCTCTTTGAGATTGTGAATGAAATATTTAGATTGCTTGGGGCCACAGACCTCAGGCTGCAGCCGCCTCCCGGTGAGGAGGGGCAGAGTGTAATGGAAGGGGGAATGCCACCTGAAGCTATGCAACAGATAGCCCAGATGGTTCAACAGAACAGTGCAGATATCCAACAAATCGCTGGCGTCATCCAAGGACAGGGCGCGGCCCAACCACCACCACCACAACCCCCAATACAATGAGCGAAGAAGCAACTGTAGAAGAGCAATCCACCACCACAACTAACGATCAGGCAACCGAACAGGTTCCTGAAAGATTCGATGCCTCTAGGACTAGAGAGGCAACCGCACCACCGGATTCAGTGGACATCGACGACGAAGGCGGTCTTCAGGATATGATGGTTAAGCGCCTGTATGAAGACATGGGCCATATTGTTGATGATGAAAAGGCTAAGTCAGAGCCGGAGCCAGAACCAGAGGTGAAGGAGGAGCCGGAGCCGGAGGTGAAGGAGGAGGCAGAGCCTAAAGAGGAAAAGGTTGAGCGTCCGAGGACAACTGTTCAAGGGAAGGATGAGTTCGCCAAAGACTTCATGAGTTCTATCAGGGATGTGGTGCGTGATGAAGCCTCAAGGGGACAGAGGGCCAGCGATTTACCAGTTCCTCCAGAGCCAGAGCCTACCCCAGCCCCTCAGAAAGATGAGACAGAAGGCTTACTTGATGAGCAGAAGCTGGAGATAGAGCTATTTGGATTTGCTGAGCAGGAGATGCCTGACAAATATAAGGGTATCAAGGATAAGACATTGAAATTCTACAAGGAATTGGATGAGTGGATCTCAGAAAAGTCCAAAGAGAACGAGGAGTTTAGCTATGAAGATAACGCCGAGGAGATTGAGAAGTTTATAAAGAAAAACAAACCATCTGTATCCAAGGTGGACGAAAAGAAACTGGAACGCGGGATGATCCGCAAGGAGGCGCTTCAAGAGTTCCAAAAGGATTCCGACAGTAAGTTCAGGGAGCTTGAGAAAAAGACCAAGCTGATTGAAGAGCGACCAAAGATAAGGGCTGAAGCTGACGGATTCATAGGGTCTATCCTTAATGTGGAAGGTGTCGAGGCAACGAAGCTAATGCTAGATGGAAAGGCTCCAGAGGCTTCTGAGAAGTTCCCTATGGAAACGCAAGTAATTAATAATGTGGCCACACAGGCTGCTAAAGTGTACGAGGACTACCTTTACTACGAGCGCGGCCTCTCCACGTTCGAGGAATCCCAAGATACTCTAGCCTATTTGGATAGATTCCTTTCCGATCAAGGGAATTGGTTCGCCCAAAACGGTGGTAATGCACGGGAAAGGGACGGAAAGCAGTTTGTTCCTGTGTCAGAGTTCACGAACATGGCCAGCACTGACCCCAATACGAGCCGGAAATACTGGACATTTGACTCTATAGATGTGCGAGAACTATTAGCTGCCGATGCTAGATCGCAAATAAAAAGTTCCATTTCCCAGATGGAACAACAGATATCTCAATACGGTTTCGTAAGAAAGCCGACTGATTCCGAGGTTCAGCCGAAGGAGCAGGCTCAAAGCAAGGAACCTGTGGAGCCTGTCACTCCTCCAGTGGCTACAGTCAATACTGCACCGGGGCAAGGGGAAGGCAATGCCCCTGAAGACCCTAGCCACCCCGGAAACAATGTCATAGATGCCTTGGGACTTAGGGAGCAATTCCCTGATTTCGTGGAATAAAAATAATCACCATAAAACATGATGCGTATGCAGTCCTGTATGTGAATTTTGATCCTATGCCTTATACATTAAATCGTTATGGCATTTCCTACAAATAACTGTGACCCACGCTTAATTGTCGTGGACGACAGCACGGGTTGCACGCTCACCCGAGCGAACATCCGTGCCTTTACTAAACAAGACTTCGAGGACCAAGGGTTTAAGGAAGTTGGTATGGATCGCATTATCGCGCAAACCAAAGAGGCTCGCCTCGCTGGTGTACGTGAGCGGACCCTAACCGATCTACTTCTATCCCGACATGTGGCCCTTCGTGAGTCTAGCGGGGGCGGGAACAAGTCGGTCATTGCACCGTACACTTTGGTTCCACGTCGAAACGTAGTTAACGCAAGTTACTTTGCTATTGAAGCTGGCGCAGCCAACTCCGGTGCAGGTAGCGGTACTAACCACTATGGACTATGGGATCTCACCGTTAACACTGGTGTGTCTCAGTTCAAGTCCTCCTTGAAAAACTTGGAGAACTACTTCCTTCCGGGGATGAACATCTTGGTTGAGAACCTTGGAACATCCGATGTTGCTCAAACAATCCAGTTCAAGGTGGTTTCTGCAGCTAACGCAAACGCTGGTGGAGTCGAGAAAGCAACCGTGGTTGTCGAGCCAAACGTAGCTTCCGCTACATTTAATGGTTATGACAGTGCCGCGAAAGCTCCTTATCAGCCCGTCGCTGGCACGGTTCAGCTACTCGCTAACAGCATATCCGACTACGAGTCATGGTGTGAGCAAGGTCCTGCCGTGAACGATCTAACCTTGATCGAGTACTGGCAGCAGACCACTCGCTGGACCCATCAATACAATGATGAATACCTGAAAGCTCTTGAAGCTCCGCTTACCAGCCAATACTTCAAGAAGTTCCGGCAGCTCCCGCTCGCGCAGCAGCGCAAGCAACAGGAAATGCAGATGGAACAGGCGTTCTATAACACTGTATTCTATGGTCAAGAGATCAATGAAAAGCAGACTGTTGAGGGTTACACCGACCTGCCTCAAGTCATGGACCCCGGTAATACTACCTGTGCCCTTGAGTTTAAGGCTAATACCCTCGGTGTTCGCACACAACTCGCACGATGCGGAAAGGTTTCGGATAAGCAGGGTGCAGCCCTGAACCTAGACACTATCTTCGAGACGTGTTATCTGCTGAAACGCTACCGTGAGACAAGTAGCGGTTCGGTTGAGGTGATTGATGCGATGACTGACCGCTTCACTGCGGCCAAGATTCGTGACCTAATGCTCAAGTACTACGCTACTAAGTACAGCAGCTCTTCGCAGTTGTTCTACCAGCCCGGACAGAAGATCACCTATAACGGTGCTACTGTCTTGGAGTACAACGTGTACGACTTGCCGGACCAAGGTGTCCAGCTGGCCGTGTTTACCGATCCATACTTCGATGATCGTCTCGGAGCCTTCGCTACTGCCATTAAGAGCAGAGCCCGTGGCCTCTGGATGCTCGACTGGAGTGATATCAACATCAACGTGATCGGAACCAACAGTGCTAAGCGTCAGACTAATACGGCTGATGCCTTATATAACTGTGTTATTACACCAAATGTAACGCATTACATGCTCAACTCGAAAACATTCGAGGTGCGAGTAGGTGACACTAACCGTCATGCAGTAATCGAGAACTTCTCGGATGCTTGCCCAACGGTAACAGCAACTAACTGCACCGTAACCACGAGCTAAGCCTCAGGGGGTGGAGAAACGCAGAGTCCTTAGGGACGTTAGGAGGGGGCTTCGGCCCCCTCCATTTTAACTATTTAATAATAGAGTTATGGCAACAAAATACTATACAGCGGTAAACTGTAACCGCCTGTTTCATGCTGGCGAAAAGGAGATCCAGTTTGAACCCAACATGTTGATCGCTG
>CEPX01025157.1_pt1 | contig 13292 bp, 11 predicted proteins | sample 361361 | NCBI WGS metagenome assembly CEPX01 (sample SAMEA2619974, study PRJEB7988) | marine metagenome | biome: marine biome (ENVO:00000447); feature: mesopelagic zone (ENVO:00000213) & marine oxygen minimum zone (ENVO:01000065); material: "saline water (ENVO:00002010), including plankton... | reverse complement strand
GCCGTAGATAACCGTCTGACGGGTAAGCCGGCTAATTTGAGATATCAATAGTTCCTCTCCTCGGATTGTGTAGAAGTATTCTCAATTGCGTTGTGTCTGAAACGATATGCAAGGCAGGTCGGTTCCGCAATGTGAATATAAGGGGTGTAGGAGAATGAATCAATGAATCACGTCCGGTGTAAGGTTACAAAATTTCCTGATGTCTAAGGTTAATTATTTAGTTATTTTTGCATATGACATAATGCTGTATTGCACAATTATTTGCAACGAGGATTTGAAAAAGGAACTTAATGAGTAGTCGTATAGCAGCTGTTAAAGCACGGGAAATCCTCGATTCGCGGGGGAATCCTACAGTCGAAGTGGATGTTGAACTCGAGGACGGCAGCTCAGGCCGAGCGGCTGTACCGTCAGGTGCATCAACTGGTACTCACGAGGCGGTTGAACTGCGCGATGGCGACAGGAACCGTTATCTCGGCAAGGGGGTGATGAAGGCTGTCGATAATGTTAGAAGTACCTTGCAGAGTGCTGTGTGCGGTCTTGATGTTCTTGATCAACGCAATGTGGACAAAGCGCTGATTGAGGCTGACGGTACTTCGAATAAAAAGAAGCTGGGGGCCAATTCGATTCTTGGTGTATCTCTGGCTGCGGCCAAAGCAGGTGCTGATTACTCACAGCAGCCGCTATTCAGCTACATCGGCGGTGATGATGCTACCCTTATTCCTATCCCCATGATGAATATTCTGAATGGCGGCACGCATGCTGATAACAATGTGGATATTCAGGAATTCATGATTTTTCCAGTGGGAGCGGCAAGTTTCTCCGAAGCGTTGCAAATGGGAACAGAGACGTTTCATCACCTGAAAGAAGTCCTGCAAGGCAGGGGACTCAACACGGCGGTGGGGGATGAGGGTGGATTTGCACCTGACCTGAGATCGAACGAGGAAGCTATCGAGGTAGTGTTGGAAGCTGTAGCAAAAACAGGATATCAGACTGGCAAACAGCTTTTCTTGGCGCTGGATGTTGCTGCCAGCGAAATCTTTGATGCCGGTAAAGGCGTCTATCGATTGGAATCAGAGGATCGAGAGCTGACATCTGATGAAATGGTGGAGTACTATTCAGATCTCGTCTCCAAGTATCCTATCATATCTATCGAAGACGGACTCTCAGAGGATGATTGGGCAGGATGGGGGCTTCTAAACCGTCTTTTGGGGGAGAAGATTCAGATTGTTGGAGATGATCTAACCGTAACTAATGTGGTCCGTCTGCAGAGGGCGATAGAAGAGAGGGCGATGAATGCCATCCTCATCAAACTTAACCAGATCGGTACGATGACCGAAACGATAGAAGCTATCCGCATCGCGCGCGAAAATGGTATGGCAGCAGTAATCTCGCACAGGTCGGGAGAGACAGAAGATACAACCATTTCGGATTTCAGCGTTGCCACCGGTGTTGGTCAGATCAAGAGTGGATCGGCTTCACGGACAGACAGGATATGTAAGTACAATCAGCTGCTTAGAATTGAGGAGCTTTTGGGCGATAAAGCGTCATTTGCAAGCATGAATGTTCTAGGTCATCTGACAGCGTCCGTTGTAACCTAATTGAAGGGGTAGATGGCGTTCCGGGTGAAAAAAAGAAGGCGTCACCGCAGGCCAATACCCGCAAGGGGGTCTCAGAATCGTAACATCCTGCCGAAGTTGCTCATTCTCGTGGCCGCAATTCTCATCATTATTTTCATTTTAGGTGATCACGGTATTTACAGGCTGTACAGTATGAAGCGGGAAAAAGAACGGCTGTTGAAAGAGATCAACAAGTTGCGCGGAGAACAGCAGAAGCTACTAGCTGAAAAGGACAGGCTGGAGAATGATCTGGAGTATATTGAGCGCCTGGCCCGGGAACGTCACAGGATGGCAAAAAAAGGTGAAAAAGTGTTTAAGGTTCTGGAGAAACCGGAGCTTTAGTTATCTGTCTCTGCGTCAGAATCCAAGCAAAAAGAACACCTTATCCCCACCCATCACCGATTGAAAACTCATCTCAAGGTTATTCGGTGGGCGTGAGAATTTATATACGAGTTCGGAGTGTAATACTTGCCCCGGCTTAATGATACCCACGCTGTTAACACTCTCCATAAATTCAAGATTGCCGATATTTCCTTTTCCGTCTACTACCTTAAAGAGGAGTAATCCACTCATATCCAGATCTTTCTGACCGTTGTTCGTGATCTCGACGATGACAGTCGCCTGTTCATTTTTCAGAGAAGCATTAACCAATCTAATCCCGGCTTGCCCGGCCGTCTGAATTTCGCCGATCCCTTTGGCTACACGCCCTTCTTCAAGAGCATCGAGAGGGATGTAGAACTCCAATGTAGCTTTAATGAACTTTCCCGACGGATCCTTGCCAATCTTTATCACTTTCGTTCCAGAATTTACTCTTCCGAGGACAGCATCCTCATTGCCTGGCTCCTCGTAGATATCTGATCTCTTAATAGTTTCAGTGACCTGCCCGTTTGTAAGAGAAAGCAGTAAGATTAAAGCAAGACCTTGCCACAAGACAGCACCACTTCTGTGTGAGGACATAATTTTCTCCTCGTTAATTAGATTAATGATAAGGGTATAAACAGGTTTCAGCTAAAGCGTAATTGTCTGGGTGGTCAGGAAAGCATCGAGATAAATTTCAACACGGCGGTTGTTGGCGCGTCCTTCTGTATTGTCGTTAGAATCAACAGGCCGGAATTCACCGTACCCCATAGCTGAAAACTTTTCTTCACCTATGCCAGCATACTGACTCAGAAGCTCCACAATATTTAGCGCGCGAGCTGTGGACAGCTCCCAGTTTGATTGCCATTTAGTTTGAAGTTCCAGCGGCAGGGGGACATCGTCGGTATGTCCTTCGCACCTGATTTCAATGTTAAGGGTTTTATCACCCCGCTTGACGGCATCGATGAACGGTTTCAGTTCCGGATCCTGATTGACCCGTATGATGCGCGACATCTTGATGATCATGCCGATCTGCTGAATGAGAGGGTGTACTTCAGGTCTGAGTTCGGCACCACCCGAGCGGAACAGTTGGCCACTCGCCAGAGTTATTTTTACTCCTTTGGTTGCGCGTTCCACTGATACATAAGCGGAGTGAAGCTGTTCGTGTAATTCGACGTATGTTTGGTCCAGCAGCATGTTGATGATGCGGTCAATGTGTTTTTCGGCATCGTTCATGATAACGAGTAACATGATAAAGAACGTCAACAGTAAGGTGACCATATCACCGAATGTTACGGCCCACGCCGTACTTCTGGATTTGGCTTCGTTAAAGGAGACTTTTGAGACTTGCCGTGCCATTCAATCAGCTTTGCTCTTGGCGCTTGCTTTGGGGGACAAATGTCATCAGTTTTTCGCGCAGAATAATTGGATGGTCTTTTGCATGAATGCCGATGATTCCCTCTACTATGATATCTTTGACCATCAGTTCTTCTTCAGATTTCCGTTTGAGCTTACCGGCAAGGGGCAAGAAAACAAGGTTTGAAAAAAGCACGCCATAGAAGGTTGTAATGAGGGCGAGACCCATTCCTCCCAGTAATTCAGCAAAGCGCTTCGCCACATCAAACTCGACGCCGACGGCGCCACCGCTCTCTGTTGCCGAAAAATGGGTCATCATGATGATCAGTCCAAGTACGGTTCCCAGCATACCGAAGGCGGGTGCGTAAGCGCCCATGTAGAGAAAAATTTCCTGTCCTAAACTGTGGCGTCTGTCCATGTTGGAAAGTTCCAGTTCAAGGTAATTTCTCAGGCGGAGAGGGTCTCTTTCATTGATGGCAAGTTCCAGCCCATCCCTGAGGAAGTTGTCTGATACTTTGTCCAGTTCGGTCTCTAATGCCATAATCCCCTTTTTTCTGGCGAGTTCAGCCTTCATTATTAACTCTTCTATGACTTCCTGATGACCGACTTCTTCTTGCGTGAATGCTTGGCCGAGCACCTTAAATATGTTGAGGACATTTTTTAGGGGATAGTTGACCAGTGTGGCGGCGAATGTCCCGCCAAGGACAATGACGATGGCGTCGAGATCCAGAAACCAGCGTGGATCACCTTTATTACTGAGAATCCCTATGGTAACAAAACCGAGTCCCAGAAGTAGTCCAAGTGCTGTGCCTAAATCCATAAAGAATCCTCTTTGAAGATTATAAAGGTCGTTACTTTAAATTAATTGATGAGAAGTTAGTCAACTACGGGCATTACTGTCCAGAACGAAAGTGACCGGGCCGTCATTGGTCAATTTAACATCCATCATAGCTCCAAATCGACCCGTCTCTACAGGAATACCTTCGCTGGTTAGCAATTGTATGAACTGTGTATAGAGCTGTTCTCCCTCTGCCGGCGGTGCAGCATTCAGGAAGCTTGGACGTCTCCCCTTGCGCCAGTCGGCACAGAGCGTAAACTGACTCACAACCAGAGCAGCCCCAGCCGATTCTCTGATGGATAAGTTCATTTTGCCGTCGTCGTCATTAAAAATACGGAAATTGGATATCTTGTGGGCAAGAAATTTACAGTCTTCCTCTCTGTCACCTTGGAATACACCCAGAAAAATCAGTAGTCCCGAACCAATCTCCCCTGCTATTTCCCGGTCTATCAGGACGCTGGCTTCAGAAACTCTCTGAAGCAGGGCAATCATTAATCAACCCACACGTTTTGATCGCCGTAAATCCCTTTGAGTTTTCCAAGAAGGAGATCATCGGCAGATACGCGGACTTCGCGGGCCAGCATTTTCTTGCCATTCCCTTTTTCATCGTATACATGAAAAAAGAGGGGAGAATCCCCGGCGTGGTCCTTCGTGAGGCGAAATAAGGAGTCTACGTCCTCTTCCTTCATTTTGTCCACTTCAACTACTATGTTCACCGTTTTGGCATATCGATCCTGCACCTGATCAAGCGACAGAATTGATTCAGCGATTAATTTCAGTGTATCGTCTGTCAGTCGGGACGTAGGTCTCCCTTTGATAAAGATCAGTTTGTCTTCCTGGATTAGGTCTTTGTGGGCTTCAAAAGTGTCGTGAAAGATAAGCACATCAACTTTTCCACCGAGGCAATCGAGACTCAGGAATGCCATCTGCTGGTTTTTCTTGTCAAAATGATGTCTGATATCGTGGATCACTCCGCCTACACGAATTTGTTGTGTTTCTTCAACGGGACTGGAAAAGTCATGGTTGGAAAATCTTTCCAGCACAGCAGCGTGTTTCAGGAGAGGATGGCCTGTGAGATAGAATCCCATCAGCTCTTTCTCTCGTTGCAGTTTTTCTGATTCTGACCAGTCTGGAGCCTTGGGCAACCTGGGAATCGAATGCAAGGGGGAGTCACCCGAAGAAGATTGTCCAAACAGAGAGAATTGATCATCTTCAGCTTCAGCCTGAGCCTTTTGAGCATGGCGTAGAGTTGATTCGACGGCATTATACATCTGAGCGCGGTTGCCTTCAAGCGAATCCATGGCGCCGGCGGCAATAAGACTTTCCGTAACTTTACGGTTGACGAGCCGGAGATCCAGATGACGGCAAAAATCAAACAGTGTTTTGAAAGGCTCATTTTCATTCCGGACTTCCAGAATGTTCTCCAATGCTTTGACACCCACATTCTTGATGGCATTGAGGCCGAATGAAATTGTCTTTTCATCGAGAGTTCTGAAGTTAATTCCTGATTCGTTGACATCGGGCGCGCGGACGGTGATTTTAAGTTTCTGGCACTCATTCATGAGCGTAACGACCCGTGAGGTGTTAGTCATTTCGCTCGTCAGGTTGGCCGCCATAAACTCAGTCGGATAGTGAGTTTTCAGGAAAGCTGTCTGATAGGCGATGAAGGCATAAGCTGTGCTATGGCTTTTATTAAAGCCGTATTGGGCAAATTTCTCTATCAGTTCGAAGATGTCCTTGGCTGTCTTTTGCGTAATTCCTCTTTCTACGGCTCCGGTTATGAATGCCTCCTTCTGTCCTTTCATAAGGCGTCTTTTTTTCTTGCCCATTGCTCGTCGCAGGATATCAGCCTGTGCCAGGGAGAAACTGGCGATCTTGTTGGTGATCTGCATAACCTGTTCCTGATAGACGATAATTCCATATGTTTCACTGAGAATCGGCTCAAGATCGGGATGGGAGTACTTAATTTTTTTTCTGCCGTGTTTGCGCTTGATAAACTCATCGATGTGTTCCATTGGACCGGGACGATAGAGAGCATTCATGGCGATAAGATCTTCGATACAGGTAGGTTTGAGTTTCTTGAGATATTCACGCATTCCGGATGATTCGAACTGAAAAACACCGATAGTGTTGCCTTTAGCAAATGTTTGATAAACCTTCTGATCATCGAGCGGGATTTTGTCAACGTTGATGTTGACGCCGCGCTCTTTCAGTAACGCTTCTGTCTGCTTAATAACTGTCAGGTTTCGCAGGCCAAGAAAATCCATTTTGAGCAAACCGAGATCTTCTAGGCCTTTCATGTCAAATTGAGAAGTAATCTCACCCTGAGGGGATTTGTAGAGAGGGATATAATCAGTTAGTTCTCCCGGAGCAATTACAACACCGGCTGCATGGGTAGAAGCGTGGCGGTTCATCCCCTCAAGTGTCTTCGAGAATTTCATCAGGTTTGCGTGCTGTTCATTCTTGTTCTTCACCTGTTGCAGTTCACTGCTGATGGACAGAGCAGAATCGAGGGTGACACCGGGGCCGGCCGGGATCATCTTGGCAATGCGGTCAACTTCCCCATAGCTCATTCCCAGAACTCGTCCCACGTCGCGTACAACTTGCCGCGCCTTCAGTTTACCGAATGTGATGATATGTGTAACAGAGTTTTCACCGTATTTCTGTCTGATATAGTTGATCACCTCACCTCTCTGCTCGTAGCAGAAGTCGATATCAATATCCGGCATCGAGATGCGCTCTGGATTAAGAAAACGTTCGAAAAGTAGGCCGTGCTCAATGGGATTGATGGTTGTAATTCCGAGACAATAGGCCGCAAGACTGCCGGCAACCGAACCTCTGCCTGGCCCTACGGGAATTCCCTTGTCCTTGGCGTACTGGACAAAATCCTGAACGATGAGGAAATAACCGGCAAAACCCATATTCTGGATGACACCGAGTTCGTACTGAAGCCGGTCATCCAGTTCAGGTGTAACAGGATCGAAGAGTATTTTGAGCCCTTCTATGCATCGGGAGGTAAGATATCTGTTTGGATCTCTATCTCCAGTCTCAGAGGGAATAGGAAAGGTAGGTAGAAGGTTTTCGTTGAGAGGAATCTCAAGGTCGCAAGAGTCAGCAATTTGTCTCGTGTTCTCCAGCGCCTGTGGATATTCTTTAAAGAGATCCCACATCTGATCTTGCGACTTGAAATAGAACTCAGGTGTAGCGTATCGCTGTCTGTTTGGGTCGTCTCTGTCCTTGCCTGTGCCGAGACAGAACATGATGTCGTGTGCTTCCCAGTCTTCCTGTCGATTGTAGTGACAGTCGTTGGTTGCCACAAGTGGGAGGTTCAATTCACCGGCGAGCTTGGCGACCGTATTCCTTGATACCTCTTCCTCGGGAATACTGTGATCCTGGATTTCCAGGTAAAACCGCCCAGGAAAGATCTCGGCGTATTCCAGTGCTACTCTTTTCGCCGCCTCATATTTACCTTTAACAGCATATTCTTGAACTTCTCCCTTGAGGCAAGCTGAGAGGCAGATGAGTCCTTCATTGAATTCACGGAGCAGATTCTTATCGACTCGCGGGCGGTAGTAGAAGCCTTCCAAATATCCGGCAGTGACGAGTTTCATCAGATTGCGATATCCCGTGTAGTTCTGAGCGAGAAGCACCAGATGGTTATTGCCCCATCCACCATCCCGCTTAGGTGTTTTATCAAATCGGTCGCCTTGCGCTACGTAGATCTCGCAACCGAGGATCGGTTTTATACCCACATCTTTGGCAGCTTTGTAAAATGAGATTGCCGAAAACATGTTGCCGTGTTCTGTAATGGCAACGGTGTCCATAGACAGATCAGTCATCGTATTGATAACGGTGGATACTGACTGGGCGCCATCAAGTAGACTGTAATCGGTGTGGTTGTGCAGATGAACGAACTCAGAGGTCATTGCATATTAGCCTAAATAGACAGCAAACAATCCAGATAAGATACAGACTTTTAGAATCTGAGAAGAGGTTTTACAGGTCTTAATTGATGGTGATTTCACAAGCGAAGATACAATAAAAAGTAGAGGAATTTCAATTCCCAAAATAAGAATTATCAGGTAAGCATAACCGTAGATGTCCATAAAAAAGGGGATGAGAAAGCCTGATCCCATCAACAGGCAGAGACCCAGTACGAGGCGAACAGAAGGCTGAACTCCAAACTTTACGGGGAACGTATTAAGGTGTGCTGCTCTATCACCCTCGACATCAGCGATATCTTTCACAATTTCCCGCAGGAAGTTGAAGCCAAACGCAAGCAGGGCTGGAACCACAAGACCCTGTGGGTTACCAAAGCTGGTACCGGCAAAGAGAAACGCTAATCCAAGGATTGCGGCCACAACTAGATTGCCAATCAGTGGTCTCCCTTTCAGCCATATACTGTATATAATCATGAGGGGTGCCGAAATGAGAGACGCAATCACAAATGATGAGAAATTGATAAATACTGACAGGATAATTCCACACAGGAAAAGTATTACTGCGGCCATCAGAGCACTATTTTTGGATAGCGAACCGGAGGGGAGTGGTCGGTCGGCACGATTAATTTTGTCGCTGTCGAAATCTCGATAATCGTTGAATGCATTAGCTGCTGCATTCAGGGATACAACCGTCAGGACAGCTTTTACGATTGTGGTCGTGTGCCAGTAATGGAGAATGGACGCTGAAATCAGAACTGTAATGGTACCGAGAAACAGATTGAGAGGGCGGAGGAGCTTAAAGAATGCAAAGAGTGGTGTCACTCCGTCACCTGTATGGAGATCACCCTGTCATTTCCATTGTAGTCTTGGTGAGTGGTGGTGGCGACGAAGCCGGCATTCTCAAACAGGTGACGCACTTTTCCCGGATGTTCTCCACGGCCTGTTTCGAGTACCATGAAGCCTCCACTTGCAATCCAATGGCGCGCCGTAGCGCACAGGCGGCGGTAGAATGCCAACCCGTCGTAGCCATCGGTAAGAGCATGTATCGGTTCGTAATCTCTGACATCTGCGGGCAGGTGAGCCATATCATCGATTGGAATATAAGGAGGATTCGATACCAGCAAGTCAAATGAATCGGGGAGATTTTGTGTAAGAACATCACTTTCTTCAAATATAATCCTATCGGCCACACCGTTGCGGAGAGCGTTCCTACTGGCAAGTTCTAGGGCGTCCTCACTACAATCGAGGGCAAGCAACTGCACCTCCGGTAGCGATTTAGCGATAGCGATAGCGATACAACCGCTGCCTGTTCCAGCATCAACTATTGTTGCCGCCCGCGTTTTTCTGGCGTGATGGATGGCAACCTCTACCAATTTTTCAGTTTCGGGCCGGGGAATCATCACGTGCTGGTTCAACTGAATGGGAAGTCCGAAGAATTCTGTCCGTTGTGTGATGTATTGTAGCGGTTCACCGTTAATGCGTCGTTCTACCCACGAGGAGAGAAGCAGTAGTTTTTTCTCTGTGAGGCGTTGATGGCGGTTCAGATAAAGGTGCGCGCGGGAGCAAGAGAACAAGTCCATCATCAGCCATTCAATTTCACTGTGGGGGCTGTGCGAGTTGTTTGCTGAAAGACGGTGTTCAGCAAGTTTCATGACCTTGAACAAAGTGTCTGGCAAGTCTGCCATGGGTTGTTCTTCCACTGCTTTTTTATTCCACCGGTTCGGCTTTCAACTGCTCCAGCTGGTCTGCTATACGCAACTGCTCTATGAGCTCAAACAGATCTCCGTCCAGCACATTGTTCAGTTTGTACAGTGTAAGATCGATTCTATGATCTGACACACGACCTTGCGGAAAGTTGTAGGTACGAATCTTTGCACTGCGGTCGCCGGTGGAGACCATACTTTTGCGTGCTTCTGCCCGTTCCGCCCGCATTTTTTCGCCTTCCAGCGCCATGAGCCGGGAGCGGAGGACTTTCATTGCGGCACTTCTGTTTTTGTGCTGAGATTTTTCATCTTGACAGGTGACTACTAGTCCGGTTGGGTTGTGCGTGATGCGTACTGCAGACTCAGTCTTATTCACATGCTGCCCGCCGGCGCCCGAAGCGCGAAAGGTGTCGATGCGCAGATCTCCTGGATCTATGTTGACATCGATCTCGTCCGCTTCCGGCAGAACGGCAACTGTAGCGGCTGAAGTGTGAATCCGGCCGCTGGTTTCGGTTTCAGGGACACGCTGTACCCGGTGAACACCGCCCTCATATTTTAGTTCGCCGAACACGCTCTCTCCCTCCAGTGAGAATATGACTTCTTTGAAACCGCCACTGCCAATCTCATTGCTACTCAACACCTTAATCTTCCAAAGTTTCCTTTCGGCGTAACGGCTGTACATTCTAAAGAGATCAGCAGCGAAAAGTGCTGCTTCGTCGCCGCCGGTACCGGCCCGTATCTCCACAATAGTATTTTTGTCGTCGCGAGGATCTTTGGGTAGGAGTAGAAGTTTCAGTGATTCTTCGAGGCTTAAACGCTCTTCCTCGAGATCCGACAGCTCTTCGCGTACGATCGATTTCAAATCTTCATCATCGCCTTTCAGAATTGTTTTGTCCTCAGCTATCTGCTCCATCAGCTTGAGATATACACTGCCTTTTTCCACCACTGCTTTCAACTCGTGGCGCTGTTTTGCGATATCACTGTAACGGCCGGGATCCGATGCGATTTCCGGATCGGCGAGCATATCAGTCAGTGCCTCGTACTTTTCGACAACATCTCTTGTTTTATTTATCATAGCAGTCTAGGCAGAAAAAAACGGCTTCCTCTAGGCGAATGGCAAAGAAAGGAAACCGTTCTCTTACTGTTGTTACTGGTCTTCCTGAGCGTCCAGTTTATATTTCGTCCTGAATTTTTCTATCCGTCCGGCAGTATCCACCAGCTTCTGTTTCCCGGTAAAGAAAGGGTGGCACTCAGAACAGATTTCCACACGCATATCTCCCACTGTGCTTCGCACCTGAAACGTGTGGCCGCAAGCGCATGTCACCGTCCCTAACATGTAATTGGGATGTATTTCTGTTTTCATTACTAACCTCTATTCAAGTTGACTCAGCGTTTCTTCGATTCTACTGATTCCCTCAAGGAAGTTCTTCTCATCTGTGGCGTACGAAAGACGAATGTGTCCCTCACCGCCGAACCCGGCACCCGCTACTGTAACGGTTCTAGCCGAGTCCAAAATATAATCACTCAAGTCGAAAGAAGTTTCGATTTTCTTACCTTGGGTGCTCTTACCCAGGTAGGGACTGATGTCTGGAAAAGCGTAGAATGCGCCACCCGGGAGAGCACACGTAACACTCTCGATTTCATTTAATCTATTGATCATAAGGTTACGGCGAGTGCGAAACTTCGCTCGCATCTCTTCTACTGACTCCTGGCTTCCAGAAAGTGCCTCCACGGCGGCCTTCTGTCCTATAGAGTTCGGGCACGAGGTGGCTTGCCCTTGAATTTTGCCCATCGCTTTGATGATATCAGGACTACCTGCCGCATAGCCGATGCGCCAGCCAGTCATAGCATACGTCTTGGAGAGACTCTGTATTGTGAGGATTGTGGCACCAGTTTGATTGAGTTTCTCGATGCTGGTGAAAAGTTCGTCGTAGACCAGTTTTTCGTAACATTCGTCGGAAATTACAGTCCATTTCTGATCAGTTGCGTAGTCCAGCAGTCGTGATATGGTTGGTTTGTCCCAGACAGCGCCCGTAGGATTAGATGGAGAATTGATAATCATCAATCTGACATTGGGCGTGATTTTCTTTTCAAGATCGTCAAAATCAGGAACGAAGTTTTGTTCAGAGAGCGTATCGACCACGATAGGGGTGCCGTCAGCAAGCCGTATGAATTCAGGGAAAGAGACCCAGTAAGGCGAAAAAATGACGGCCTCATCTCCGGGATTGAGCAGCGCCTGACACGCTGTACTGAGGGAGTGTTTAGCACCGTTTGAAACAATTATCTGATCAGGTGAACAGTCAATTTCGTTATCCCTCGCCAGCTTTTCGCAGATTGCCTGGCGGAGTTCCAGAAGGCCCATCCCCGGAGTGTATTTTGTGAAGCCTTCATCCATCGCTATCTTTGCTGCCAGCCGGATGTTCTCTGGCGTGTTGAAATCGGGTTCGCCCACGCCCATATCGATGACATCGATCCCCTGATTGCGTAAAGCTGCGGCCTTAGCGGTCATTTCCAGCGTGAAGGAGGGTTGAATGCGGTGCACTCGATCAGAAATCATAGTAAAAGGATCTTTGGTTGCAGTCTAATGTGACCGTTTGTGGTATTTTGAGGTATTAAAATTAGGATCCTCGGTCTCCTTGGTTTCCTTCCCGGACTTAACAGCCCTTTTACTCTTGGGAACGTCATCGGGATCTATGGCGTCCTTTTCCCAGTTGGGTGGTAAATCTTCCACCGCCTGATTATTAGGAGTGTCTAACTTCAGTGCACTCTCATCAAACTGGAAATCAGCTGGATTGAAGTGGCTGAAAAGGACTCCATATCCTTTAGTGATACCGTTACCGATACCGAGGAAGTTGGGGAGGACAAAGTTAGTTTTGAATTCACCCTCGAATGCGCCCATGTGACCATCGTCCACGAGTTTAGGGTATAAAGATTCAAGTGTAAGCTTGACATAAACTTTTATCTCGAGCTTCATTCCCATTTCCTTGGCAAGGAAGGCAATGTTCTGACTCAGGAGCCGGCTAAGGAATTTGGGCCGCTCATCTCCGTATGCGAACTTGTATTTGCCCAGGTTAATCTCATTCAACGCAACCCAGGGAGTGAGGAATCTGTAACGAATCATTCTTGGCGATGGGACAAAGTGATCCTCTTCAACGTCCGCCTCAAATCCTTCAACCTCGAAGGTGATATTGCCAAAATTCATAGTTTTCAGCTTCTCCACCACAGAGAGAATAGGATCGACACCTTCCTTTATCCCAACCAGATATATCTGTTCATTTAGAATCTTGACCTGTACCCGGGGATAGAGGAATTGTGAGCGATAACTGCCGTTGATGAAAGGAATTATCCCTTCATCCGGAAAATCGTTCATTATGACTCCTTTCACTTGATAGGAAGTCTTCCGTACCGGTTTATCGGTTGCTATGCGAGCGACAATTGACTTGATTGGTTCTGAAACGATATACATGAGAAAAAGAGAATT
>CEPX01028541.1_pt1 | contig 13301 bp, 8 predicted proteins | sample 361361 | NCBI WGS metagenome assembly CEPX01 (sample SAMEA2619974, study PRJEB7988) | marine metagenome | biome: marine biome (ENVO:00000447); feature: mesopelagic zone (ENVO:00000213) & marine oxygen minimum zone (ENVO:01000065); material: "saline water (ENVO:00002010), including plankton... | reverse complement strand
CGCTGTCTAATTATGAAATGGAGTCGAACGTCCGTCCCGTAGATATGGGTACCACGGTATCTTTTGTTAGCAAAGTACCTGGGTATAGTAAAGTCTTTTCATTGGCACTACGTGATGTAGAACAGACGCCTATTGTTGTAGATATTAGTAAAGCTGTTCTTGAATGGCTACCGGATACGGTTGATTTTATGCTTACAAGTCCGCAAAACTCACTTGTAATGCTCATTGATCGTGATACATCTTATATGTATTCATACCGATTCTACAATAACGGGCAGGAAGATCTATTCCAAGCGTGGACTAAATGGCAAGTACCTGGTTACCTACAGGTTGCAGAGATTTTAAATGATGATGTCACTATTGTGTCTCAACATGAAGATCAATATACCTTAGGTGTTATCAGTCTAGACGAATTACCCTCAGGTAACATTGTATCTACATCTTCTAGCTATATAGGTAACGTACCTCTTGATATGGCAACACGTCCTGTCAAGCCACATACCTCTGTTAATGCTGTAGTCTATGATGAGACAAATGATATCACCAAGATCTACGTACCATATACACCTATTGATGATAAGGAAGCTGTGATGCTCCTGACTGTACCTACTGCTGATGATGGTACAGATGCTGAGCTAGACTCAGATCAAGGTTATTGGGCAACAGCTATTGAACGTATCGAACCTATCACTAACTACAGATACTTTGAAGTAAAAGGTAATTTTAGTGGTTATGCTGATGGTATCGTAGTTGGTTATGGTTATGATTTAGAAGCTACAATACCTAAGTTCTACTTCCAACAGGGTAAACCAGGCGCTGATTATACAGCAACTCTAACTATTAATAGAGTTCAATTGGCTACTGGTAGGACTGGTGCTATAAGGTTTAAGATCAAACCAACAGGATCTAATGAATGGAAGGATGTTCAACACACTGTTAAAGCTGGAATTTACCAGGGTGACACAAGTCCTGTAGTAAATGAACAGATATTTACTTTACCTATCCATCAACGTAATACTAATTTTGAACTTAAAGTGACAAGTAATTTTCCATACCCTGTATCGTTGGTGTCAATGATGTGGGAAGGTAACTATTCCCCACGTTTCTATAGGAGGGCTTGATGTTTAATCCAAAAGAAAATTTATTGGATCAGCAACTTGCCGTTTCTGGTCTAGAAATGCAGTGGGTTGCCGCTGCTATCAGTGCTGGTACCGCAATTGTTGGCGGTATTATGGGCAGTAATGCCAAGAAAAAGCAGAACAAGGCAGCTAAAAAGAACCAAAAAGCTCAAGAAAAAGCTGCTAAAGCGCAAGCAAAAGCAACCAATAGGTACAATAGGGATCGATCTGCAGCAGATCAGCTAAATTATTTTAGTAACAGAAACTATCAATACGAAACTGCTCTTAAAAAATGGAGTTACAACCAGCAAATTAAGGACTATGAATACAAAGCAGTTGTACAACGTTATGCTAAATCAGTTGAAAACACAGAGAATCGTCTGGTTTTTAATAATGTTGCTGCAATGGAAGCGTATGCATCTGAACAAGCAGCTCTAAATGAACTATTTGCAGAGGATGCATTTAGTCAACAGGGTGCTCTTGTCGATCGGCTCCAACAGGAAGGACAGGCTTCAATGGGTCAAGCTGGTGTTTCAAGGAACAAAGGTATTCAATCAAGGATTGCAGCTTCTGGTCGTAACTCTGCTATTTCAGATGCAAGCTTGGCTAGTTCTGTTGAGCAATCACAACGTACGATGCGTCAAATTGCTATTCAAAAGTACGGTGCTGATCTACAAGCTAAAGCATCTTTGATGATTAGACCTGAGCCACTGCCTAGTATCCCTATGCCAGAAATGGGACCGGAGAGGATCTTTGTCGAGCCAATGAAAGCTACTCCACAGTTTATCCCTAAAGCGGTTATGCAAGACACAACTGCACCTCTTGTTCAAGGGTTCGGTAGTGCTGCAGCTTCTTTGGCTAGTGTTAACTGGAGTGAAGCGTTTGGTGGTGGCGGTACCGACAGTAATGTAAACACCCAAACCACTGATGGTAATACATCAGCAGCTGTTAAAGCAGGGTGGCCAGGAAGCCGTCTTTATTAATTACTAAACTATGAAACAAGTACAATACAGAAGGGCTGCTCAATCAACTGGCTTCCGTCCTGTTCAAATTAGTGGGAATGAGATCGCACGTATGCGTGAGGAAAGCGCCCGTGTTGTGCAAGGTATGCGCGATGTACGGGATGCTGAAATCAAAGAACGTGAGGCTAAACTTGCTGATGAAAAGGAAGCCCAGAGATTAGAGGCAAGGCTCCGCGATAGAAATCGCCAAATTGAAACTGCAAACCACCAACGGGCAATCACAGGTTTGCAACAGGAAGCCCGTGCTAAAGACCAACAATTCCGCCAAAACCAGCAAGATAACGCTCAGCTTTTACAAAGCATCTCAACCATCAGTCAATCTGCTGCCAAAGGTTATGAAGATTATGTTAAGGCTGAGGAAGATAAAACAATTGCTGAAGAGCTGGAGAAATACATCCAGAACCCTGATGATGAAAATCTACAAGCTCTTCGTAGCGAGTTTGGTTTGGATGTTCTAGATGAAATCCAGCAGTCTAATTTAGATGAATACGCAGCTAGAGGTGGTGATCCGTTGGCAGTCGCTAAGGGACGTAACCTCAGTTCTCGTGTTAAACGTGAGATCTTGAAAGGTAAGGCTGCTTATTTCTATGAATATAAGTACCCACAACTGCTTGATGAAGCCATTAAAGCAGAAGAAGGTCGGCTTAATCGTAGAATGGAGCCAGCGGAACTTGCCGCATACATGACAGAAGTCGGTGGTATTGTTGCTGATAGGTTTAGAAATCAAGGTGGCATGACCCTTAAACCGGGTAGTATGCGCACTGCGCTTGAATCCAGAGAAAGGATTCATATGGCTCGGTTGACTAAATCAAGAGCAGATGCAATCAAAAGTGAAAGACAACTTACTATTGATAATTCTACCAGCATTCTAACAACCAACCCACGTGAATTTGGCAATAACATTGCTCAAGAATTTCAGGCGGTTTACCGGGCTAACAATTACGACTATGCAAAGGCACATGATTGGTATGTAAGCCTTGCTACGATGCAAGATGCTAATGGTAACTTTCTTTTTACGTCAGAGCAGTTAGCATCTACTGTGTTACGAGCTGGTGAAAAGCCTTATGCAAAAGAACGACCTGGACGGTTTGCTGCTATTTTGCGAGCACGAATGGACGTTGATATGAAATTTAGGAAAGAACAAATTGAAGCTGATAAACTTTCCTATCGAGAGGCGGAAAACAATACTCTTAAGTACATAGTAGCTAGTGGTGGTAGTAAAGAAGTTGTAGAAACAGCTATTGGTATGTTTAGAGATACTTATGGTAAAGTACCCGCAACTCTTAATACATATCTAGAAAACTACACGGTTGAAGCGCAGGCTAAGGCAAAACAAATTGAACAGCTTCAGGCAATTCCTTTTGGATCTATTCTTAGAGGAAATGTTGAACAATTAAAAAGATTAGACCTTACAGCTGGTAATGAGTTAGAAAAACTTTTTGCTAAGCAGGAAGCTAGGTATAACTCAGGTACCTTTAAAGCTTTGTCGGATGCTTTTAAAACAACTGCAAATGGTGTAACTACTTTTGGTAGTCAAAAACCAAATAGCGCATCTAGCTTAGCTCTTCAAAGGGCCATGCGGGCTGAATTCCGTACAGAAATTGACCGCAGGGTACCGGCAAATGCTGATGATAACACTTTTAACGCTGCTGCTGAACAATTGGCAGCAGAAATTGAAGATAAAGTAAGAAGAGGGAAAAAGGACCGGGATAGTAAATACTACATGCAACCTAGTAGACCTGGCGGTGCCGCTGATTTTCCGAACTTATATTCACAAGAAAATTTAAATGCAATTGAACAAGCAAGGCGCAAATTTAAATCCGTTCAAAATACTATTATAGATAATGGAGGTAATGCTGTAGGGTTAGAAAAAACATTAGACACTGCAGAAAGCATTCTTACTAGAAATGATATTGTGTCTATTATATCTGGATACGGTAAACCAGGGTTTGTAATGCCTAGTATTGTTAGTGCAGTGACTGGTTTGACCAATGGTCTAGATCCTTTTACAGTTATTAATCGTCAAATTAATGCACTTGGAGATCCTAACTTGTTACCACTTGAACCCCCTGCAATTATTCAAAGTATAAATAGCACAATGACTGAACAACAGCATAACGATTTGTTTAACGCTTTTAACGGTGTTAATCAAAAAAATCGTGCTCTTTTGCAAGCTAATTCAAGGTTAACTGGGGATGTAAGTAGATTTACAAATCCTAACTCTATGCGTGCTGGTTCTCCTATGCTTATCTATACTTCTGGTAATATCGGACCTACATCAACTGGACCACATTTAGATGTTAAACGGGTTGATCGTCAAGAGTTTGCACCTGACGCTTTAGATAATTTTATTGAAGTAGAGGACCCTGAACTTGGTAAAGTACCTTTAAGTCAAGTACCTATAACTGGTGATTTTGCTGAACACAAAGCACGCGGTTCACACGGTATTGACTATGGTCTTTACAGTGGGACCAAAATTTACGCTAAAAATGGAGCCAAAGTAGTTAACACTCAACCATCTGAACACGGTGATGTTGTAACTATCGAACTACCTAATGGTCTTCAATATACTTTTTTACACGGCAAAGCGCCTAATTAACTATGGAATTCGATCCTTACGAGCAGTTTAGGGAGGATCCAGGTGAAATGGAGCTGTCTCCTGAGTTTCAAGCTCAGTTACAGCTTCAACAACAAGCCGAAGAGCTTGCATCTGAAGAGCCTCTTACTCCTACGGGAGAACAGCCTGAACCAGCTCCACAACCCGAGGTATCTACGGAACCTCTAGTAGAAGAACAAACAGGATTGCAACCAGTAGAAACCAGTCCTTTTAGAACCCCAGACGGTACGCTTGATCTTGACAAAGTAAGACAGTACGGTGCTGAAAGGGATATGGACCTAGTAACTGGTCTACGTGATATGGGCACTGAAATACTTAATGCAATTCCTGGTGTCAGTATCCCCAAAGCTAATGATTTTGAAAACGAAGTCGCCCAATCAGTACGTGAAATTACTTCTGTTGTAGCCCCTACAATGATCTTTGGTGGTCTAATGCAGGCAGCCGGTGTTGCTGCAAACACACGTGTTGGTTGGTCAATTGGACAGAACAAGTTTGTACAGTGGATCGGTAGCCGTGGTGTAGAAGCCTTGGCTGGCGTTGGTGTTGGAGCTATTAGCAGTGAATACACTGAAGATAACCTGTCAGGTACTCTTAAGAAAAAGTTCCCTAAAACTTTTGACTTTATCCCTGATAGCATGGCTACCTTGGATACAGACGACGAAGACACGAAACGACAAAAGAACATCTACGAGGACCTTGGAATGGGTTTTGTCATTGATTTGGCAATGGGTGCTTCTAAGTTTATTACAGCTGCTGGTAAGACTAAAGCTGGTCTACGTAAATCTAATCAATTGGTCGGTGAAACTGAAGAAGCTCGTGCCTGGCTAAAAGAAAACGAACCGCCTAAAGGTTTAGAGGACGAATCTCCAGAAGATATTATTACACGTGCTGCTATCAAGCAAGAGGAAGCTCTTGATGAAGTGGGTATGTATAACTATAGTCTGAACCCTGATCTTACCCAACCTATCAAAGGTGTCCATGACATGTACGACTACACCGAGCTTGGTGTTCGTACTGTAGATGATTTTGGTGTTGTCGGTGCTTCTATCGATAGTGCACGTATCGCACGTAACCTTGATACTGTTCACGGTCGTCTTGGTAATGTTATTTCTGAACCTGCTCTGAAGTATTCTGTAAGCACACCGGGTGCTGGACAGGATGTCGTCCTTGGTCTTGCTGATCAGCTACATAAAGCTGGTCCGATTGGTATGGAAGGTAGAAACTGGAAGGTTACATTTAAGGATGTGCTGGATGCCAACGAAGATCTTGCAATTGAATTGTTCGATCCCCGCATGACTAAGTCGGATGTACGTAAAGTCCTTGAACCTTATATTGTTCGTGGAGAAGACGGTACTGAACGCTTGGTTGAAGATGGGTTTGCAATGGCGTCTAAGGCGCTTCGTAGCTTCGGAGAAGAGCTTACAGGTATGGACGTAGCAAGAGCACAGTCTATCCTTGCTGGAAGCCTTTCTGGGCGTGTCTCAGACCTTTCTGAGGGTGCACGTCTGATGAGTGGTACTAGCGCAGTACGTGAAGCACAAGATAAGATTGTTGACATGCTTCAATATGTTAGCCAATTGTCTGCTTCTGCTAAGTATTATAAGAACCGTAAGATGGGTTTAATCCAACAGGTAAAGAATGGATTTAAAAACATCGAAGGTTATAACGAAGCTACTGCACTTGGTGCTGGTGAAGTTGCAGAACGTATCTTCAAAGACTCTCAACGGTTTGCTACTTCAATGCGTCAGATTGCAGCTAATCAACCACAACTAATGGATCAATTCCTACTTGCTTATGAGCTTACTGATGGTAAAATTGACACCATCATTAAGATGAACAAGTGGATCGATGAGATGACTATTGATCTTGCTAAAGGTTTGGTTAACATTAACCCTGAGGTACAGAACAAAATTGTTGCTGGTGTTTGGTCTAATATCTACAACAGCATCTTGGGTCTTGGCTCAAGTGTTAAAGCACTTGTCGGTAACTTTGGTGGTATTATTGCACAACCTACAGCACACTTTGCTGGTGCATTGATGTCTGCTGATCTGAAAGGTATTCAACGTGGTTGGGTAGCTTACAGTTCTTTGGGTGAAACACTGCAACGTGCTTTGCCTTATGCTGGTGATGTATTTATGCGTGCATCACGTAACCCACAGTCCGTAAGTTCTGGTACACGTATTGATCTGCTGTTGCAGTCAGAACGTGAAATGGAGTTTCTTAAAAAAGCAGCCATTACTCAAGCAGCAGAAGGTAATGATGGTTTGCAGTATGTTGTAAATCAAATTGAACTTCTTAACGATCTTGCTAAAGACCCTGTGTTGCGGTTTGGTCCTAACTCCATGACTGCAATGGACGGTATGACTGGTGTGTTTAATGCATCAGCAGAAGCTCGGTTCCGTGCTATGGATGAGCTTATGGCAGCAGGTAAACCTATTACCAAAGAAAACGTCAAACCTATTGCTGATAAATACTACAGCCAAATGTTTGGTGAAGACGGTCTGCTAAAAGATGAAGCGGTTAAGTATGCTACTTCTGAAATGGCACTCAACATCGACACACCTTTGGCAAAAGGTCTTGATGACTTTACTAGGATTTTGCCTGCAGCTAAGCCGTTCATGATGTTCCAAGCAACTTCAATGAACACTATCGACATCATGGGTAAGTATGGTCCTTGGGCTCCTTTCCAACGTGATGTAAATGAACTTGCTTATGTACCACTGAACGACCTGTTAGCGGATGAAAGCCGTGTTAATCAATTGTTGAAGTCACGTAACTTTGATGTTGAAAACATGGATGTTATTGCTAAACAAGAGCGTCTTGCTGATCTTAAGTATCAAGCACGTGGTCGTAAAGCTATTGGTGCATTGGCATTGATGAGTACTTACAACCTTGCCATGAACGATAGGATTACTGGTGATGGTTTTTATGACAAAGAGACTCAATTGGCTCGTGTTAAAAACTCTAACTGGAAACCACGTAGCATTAAAGGTCTAGATGGTCAGTACTATTCTTATGCTCAATTTGGTCCAATCGCTGATTGGCTAGCACTTGCTGCAAACATTGGTGATAACTTCGACAGCCTTGGCGAAGCTAAAATGGAAAACCTTAGCCAAAAGCTGGCTTTTATCCTAAGTGCTGCTATTACTAACCGTACTTCTTTGTCTACCATTAAACCTTTGATGGATATGTCAAGTGGTAATGGTGCTGCTGTAAATCGTTGGTCTGCTGGTTTTGTTAACAGTCTTGGACCTATGGCTGCATTGCGTGGTGACTTTTCTCGTATTTTGAGTGAAGGTTTGCTAGAGGTTGAGTCTGACTTTATGTCTCAACTTGGTAACCGTAACAGGTTTGTTGGTGCTTTGTTTGACACTAAACAGCCTTTTGTTTACAGTCCTGTTACTGGCAAAAAAGCAAATGGCTATGGCATGATGCAACGTCTTTACAATGCCTATAGTCCAATTCAAATTCACCCTGAACAAAGTCCTGAAGAAAAGTTCCTACAAGATGTTGAGTTTGACATTAACACTACGTTTAGAACTAAAGATGGCGTAAGGTTGCTCCCTCAAGAGCGGTCTGAATTGTTCCGTCTTATGGGTGAACGTGGGTTCTTTAGAGACGCTATTAACGAGATTAGACGCGATGCTGGCGATTGGGATAGCATCCAAAAGCTACGAGAACTACGCAATCAAGGCTTTAAATCTGATGAAGTGTCACTAAAGAAATGGCACGATCTCCATGCTCGTTTGTCTGAAGCTCGCCGTCAGGCAGAAGAAATTGCTTATGCTGAAATGGATGCAGACATGTACGCTGCTATTGAATTCAGACAAGCAGAGAAAGATTTGCGAAATGAAGCTGCTGTAGCAGGTGAGGTTTTTGATCCATCCATTCTTGAAACACGCAAGTAAAATTATTTAATTTATCATGTCATCAGTATGCTCTGCCGTACAAACAATTAAATCAGGAAACGGGTCTCAAACACAATTTTCGTTTGATTTCCCGTATGTTTTTAAATCTGAAATCCACGTTTATTTTTGGAACGTAACTACAAAAGAATACGATGAAATCTTAACGACAGATGCTACCTACCCTTGGCAAGTTCCGTCTGCAAACCCAACTATTGTAGAGTTTACAGGTACTGCACCGCCAGCACCTAGTGACGCTACTTCTAACATTAAGATTCGACGGATTACTAACATTGACGATATCCAGGCGTTGTTTAACCCTGGGTCGGCAATTAGGTCCGATGATCTAAACAGTAACTTTGAGCAGCTGCGATTTGCTATTCAAGAATCTCTGTGCCCTGATATTACTGAGGCAGAGGTTACTACGTATCTGCAGAATTATTATTGGAATAACTTTGAAGATACTATTACATCAACTGACACTTGGAGTTCTAGTAACACCAAGATTGCAACCACTGCAGCTATTAACAGCCAACTCAATAACATCGATCTTAGTCAGATTAAATCTGATGATGTTGTACTAACCAGTGCTTATGCTAGCACTTGGGATAATGAAGACGATAAGATTGCTACTGTTGGTGCGCTTGCTGCTCGTCATGATTTAGTTGTTAACACAAATGTTACTCCACCTAGTTCCGCACAGGTTGGTAAACAGTGGCTTAGTACTGCACCTGGTAATCAAGTTCACAAGATTTATGATGGTAGCGGTTGGCGTACTGTGGCTGTTGGTCAACCCTACAGCCCAGCCACAACTACTGTTGTTCGGTATGTGGATGTAACTAATGGTAGTGATGCTTCTGATGTAACTGGTTTCCTGCCTCAGGCACCGTTGCAATCCATTGGTCGTGCTCTTGAACTTATCAACGCATCTTCTAGTGGTGACGGCAGTTTGATTAAGGTTGCACCTGGTGTGTACCAAGAGACACTGCCTCTTCGGATCAAGAAAAACAACATCTCGATTGTTGGTGAGTCGATGCGTAGCTGCTTTGTGCATCCTACGGTTGCGACTGAAAACAACGATATGTTTGAGGTTGATAGCGGTACTTATATTGCTAACCTTACGTTGCTTGGTCTTAAGGTTCCTACTGCTGACCAAGGCAGCCGCAATAACAGCCTCGATAATGATTCAACGTATGGTTTGCCCAGCAACCAACCGTTTTCTGTCAGGTTCCGTACTGACGTAGCGCCTACAATCCTGAAGAGCCCGTACATCCAAAACTGTACACACTTCAGTGATGCACACTTTGACAACGCTAACTTTGATCCAAATACGTTCCCCTCTACTGATGCACAAACCTATAGTGCAGTAGCAGGTGACAAAACTTCTGCACCTTGTGGTGGTGGTTTGCTTGTGGACGGCTCTGCTGTCAGCTCTAGCAGCCCAATTCGCAGCATGGTTGTTGATGCATTTACTCAGATTACCCTTGATGGTCCTGGTGTACTTGTAACTAACAACGGCTATGCACAGTTGGTGTCGTTCTTTGGTACGTTTGCTCACTACCATGCTAAAGCAAAGAACGGTGGTCAAATTAACCTGTCAAACTGTGTTAGTGATTTTGGGCGTTATGGTTTGATTGCAGATGGTAAGAGCCCTTCAGCTATTGCTACTGCTACAGCAAACGCGGCTAACTCTGGTGCTACTACTATTACTATTGGTGCTATCACTACCGCTGGATCTTTCCACGGTACTGTGAGCCGTCCTTTAGACCACATGATGGTGACTATTGACGGTGTTGACTATGGTGTTGTAAGCAGCACTGCAAATGGTTCTGGTTGGGATATTGTCCTGACTACTGGTCTGACTTCTAACATCACTAACACAACCGTAAGCTTTGCTTTGCGGTCTTACATTAGCACTGGTGGACACACCTTTGAATTTGTTGGCGTTGGTACCGACTATGGTGATCACCCTGATAATGGTGGTGTACCTGTTGAAGCAAATCAAGTTGTTCAACTTAACGGTGGTAAGGTCTGGCAATCAAGCACTGACCACGTTGGTAAATTTAAAGCAGGTGATGTCCTTGTCGTTAATCAAGTATCTGAAACTGTAGACCTTAAAGACACCACTGTAACTGGTAACATTACTGTTACTGGTACTGTTGATGGGCGAGATGTCGCAACTGATGGTACAAAACTAGATGGTATTGCAACAGGCGCTACTGCATACGCTAACAGCGATGTTGATGCACACCTGAACACTTCTACTGCAGCTACTAACGAAGTACTGAGTTGGAATGGTTCTGATTATGATTGGGTTGCCCAATCTACTGGTAGTAGTGGTAATGTTGTTGATGATACTACACCACAACTTGGTGGTGATCTAGACGTAAACGGTAAAGATATTGTTTCTGTCTCTAATGGCGACATCGATCTGGATCCAAATGGTACAGGTGTTGTTGTCTTTAAAGGTAACGCAACTAAAGGTTCTGGTCAATTTAAACTGAACTGTGAAAACAATAGCCACGGTATTACTATTAAAGGTCCGCCACATTCGGCTGCAGCTAGTTATACACTGACTCTGCCAAATGATGATGGTACTGCTGATCAAGTTCTAAAAACTGACGGTTCAGGTAACCTTTCTTGGACTACTTCATCAAGCTCTGCTTCTAGAACATCTACAACACTAACTACTGCTTCTATTAGTAGCGGTCAAACAGGTACAGGCACAGTTACGCTACCTAAAACCAGTATTTTGATTAGTGTAGAGATTTCTGGTACTGCTTACGGTTGGTTCCGTTTGTATAACAGATCTGATTCTTCAAGTGCTGATTCAGCTAGGAACCGTTCAAATGATCCAGTTGCTGGTTCTGGTGTGTTGTTAGAAACAATTAACACAGGATCGCAAACAATCAATCTTTCTCCGCAAACCATTATTGCTAATGCGGAAAATACCCCTTCAACTACATTTAACTATCGTTTTACAAACGATGGTTCTACAGGTACAGCAACCTTTATTTTCAAATATCTTTCTCTTGAGGCTTAATCAATGACTGCAACAATTACAACCGGTACTACTGTTTACAATCCCAACAGCGGCACTAATTTTCGTACATTAGTAAAAGACGGTATGAGCACACTTGGCATTAGCGGCTCTGACGTTGTTTATGATTCTGGTAACGTCGTTATTTTTAAAATTAGTAACGGTACTGGTACTTACGCCGATACTTATCATCGCTACGAATATAACGGAAACACAACGTATGCCCATAGTCTTCAAATAGGTACTGGTTGGACAAGTGGAAGTGACGTAACTGGCGCTGGTGTTGAATCCGGTGCTTTTTACGGTGTCGGTAATCATACACTTAGAACAATTAAAGCGGACGATGGTTCTTTCGGCATTGTTCAAATTATTCCTTCGGGTTCTAGCACGGTAAATGGCTGCTTTGGCTTTGTTAAACCTACTACTACTTCAGAAACTGCAGCTAACATCCCGCTTGTTATTGGTGTTAGTACTGTTGGCGCGAACGGAGCTCCACAGCAGGGAATTGCGGGTATGGGTTTTTATACCAGTAGTCAGTCACATTATTCAGGTTCTGGTCTCAAATGGCGCGATTCGTCATCAATTAATCAAGATTTAAACAGTTTTGGAAACATGCGTCTTGTATCTGCTGATGTTAAAAGAGGCGCCTGGCCTGTTGATGGTTTCGGGCAAAGTCCAATGACATTTGGCGGCTCAAGCAGTTCTAGTCAAAGTTATATGGGTGCGGCACCTATTGCACTTACCTTGGGTTTTGATCAAAACCTTAGCGGTAACGTTCCTGTTGTTCCTAATGCAATTGTTAAGAGTGGAGGTTCTCCCATTGGTTACAATTCTAATCTAGGTTATACCAAGGTAAACCAAACTCCAGGTGACAGCATTATTGTTACTGCCGGAACTGAAGAATGGTATGTTCTTAGTGCAGATGGTATGTGTATTCGTAAGGTGTAATCTATGTCAGTAGTTAAATTAAGTGATCTACCTTCCTTAGAGGTAACAGAGGCTTATTTTCCTGTTTCTGTTTTAAATTCTCTACCTTCTTTGGAAGTTAAAAATGGTTTTTACACTACAACTAAATTAAGTATATTTGAGGACCCATCAGCATTGCGTACAGGTCCAGGTCAAATTTATCCCAGGAGTCAATAATGAATATTACTTTTACAGAACCACGAGTTTTTAAATTTACAACTTCCGACACGATCAACGTTATCGGATATGACATTAGGTTTGACCTAAATCATGTATTGGCTGCGGCTGGTAACAGCAGCGGACAAGTTATCGCTGATGTCATCATTGATGATTTGGAAGGTGTTGATCTCAGTCTAGATAACCTAAATACAGTATTCAAAGCTTACCTTGAAGAAAACTACCCCGCTGTTTAATTATTATTATGATCACCCTAATCCGTCCAATTCTTTTTTCATTTATCAATTCTAATCAAGTCAAACGTCTTATTGTTGACCTGTTGAAAAAATTGGCAGAGTCTACTGATAATACGGTAGACGACGAGGCTGTCAAGTTCATCGAACGCGGTTTGTTCGGTGGACCCCTGGACTGATCCTCCTGTATTACCTTCTCTAAGCCTTCCAGCAGCCCCTGAGC
>CEPX01197304.1_pt1 | contig 13303 bp, 5 predicted proteins | sample 361361 | NCBI WGS metagenome assembly CEPX01 (sample SAMEA2619974, study PRJEB7988) | marine metagenome | biome: marine biome (ENVO:00000447); feature: mesopelagic zone (ENVO:00000213) & marine oxygen minimum zone (ENVO:01000065); material: "saline water (ENVO:00002010), including plankton... | reverse complement strand
TCATTGACATAAGTCTCATTGAAAAATGCCTTGCGCTCTTCATACTGCTGTTTATATTTCGCAGCATCTTCAGTCTTTCCGAGTAGCTCAGCACTTCGGTATACAATCTCCAGATCCCGTATCTGATAAGCCGTCCAGATGAGTGAATTATCATTTTTGTAACCTTCCGGACTCAGCCAATCACCAAGTGGTCCTTCATGGATAATTCCTTCTTCATTTTCTCTGGTTTTGAGAAAATCCACATAAGCTTTCATGGCATCATAGTGTTCTTCCAAAACTCGCAGATCATTGTACTGCTCATACATTTCCCAGGGAATGATCACCGCAGCACTTCCCCAAAGTGCTCCTCCGAAACCTGTACCGATTGGCGCAATATCTGGGAATCGGCCATTGGCTTCCTGCAATTCTCGATTGGCAAGTAAATGCCTTCTTAGAAATGGTTCTACATGCCCGAGAAATGTAGCTGTTTTAGAAAATACATTGATGTCACCATTCCAACCCATACGCTCATTTCTAGCTGGTGTATCTGTAGGAATAGACAGGAAATTGGCACGAAAAGACCAGGTAATGTTTTCCCAAAGCTTGTTGACAAGCGAATTGGAAGTCAAATAAGAAGATGCCAACTCATCGATACTGCTGATTATAAGACCTTTTACTGAAGAAACAGGGAGTGCATTCTCTACGCCCGTAATCTCTATGAATCGATAGCCATGAAAAGTAAATCTTGGCTGAATCAAGTCTTCACCTCCACTCAAAATCCAACGATCTGTAGCTCGCGCCCCACGAATATTCTCCATCATGATCATGCCTACATAGCCTTCATGCTCTGGCAAATCAGGATATTTCACCTCTGCGTATCGCATGGTGATGGTATCTCCTTCGCTTCCGCTAATATTGATTTGTGGTACGCCTACCATGTTTTGCCCCATGTCATAAACAAAAACTCCCGGACGAACTTCCTCTACCGACTGAGCCGTGAGTGTTTTTACGATTCCGGCATTTTCGCCAATCTGACCAATTAACTGCTGATCATCATAATTGAAATCATCCGTGATAAATGCTGTGGTTTTATCCAATGGCACTTCTACCGCAGGTTTCCAGCTAGTATCATCAAAACTGATGGTCGCCCAACCATCAATGGCAGACTCTTTTCTGGCATCATAGAGCTCTCCCTGAAAAAAGCTACTGTATCGGATCGGACCATCATTGTTGTGTTTCCAGGTTTTTGGGTTAGTTACTACTGTTTCAGTAGAACCATCATCATAAGTGAGTACAAGCTTTGCTAGCACAGACTGACGATCGCCAAAGTAATTCCAGTTGTATCCACGATACGTAATATTGCCACTCCACCAGCCTTCACTGAGCATCGTGCCAATCGCGTTTTCTCCTGATTGTATCTGGTCAGTTACATCATAGGTCTGGTACATCTGTGTCTTGTTATACTGGGTAAGCCCTGGATTGAAATAATCCTCACCAACACGCTGGCCATTGAGGTACATTTCATAAATACCTCTAGCTGTAACATACAAACGTGCTTTAGTTGGTTTTTTCGAAATCGAAAACTCACTTCGCAGCATTGGAACAGCATTTCTGCTTGGATTAGCTGTCACTAAAACTGATTGATCACTTCCTAACTCATAAGTTCCGTTAGTGAATTGAATTGATTCTTTTTCGCCAAAAATACCCGCGAATGGTTCATTAAGATTTTGCTGAAAAAGAGAATTTGAAGGCTGCCTATAATCACGTATAATGATTTCTCTGAAAGCCGCTTTTTGTCCAGCTTCCATTTTAAATCCAATATCACCTAAAATTGGATAAACAATCAAGTCACCGCCGTTATCACCCAATGGATTGAAAGAATCGCCCTTCACATCTACCCAAGGTGGTAGATTGGGATTTTCATTGATCAACTGGCCATCGAAGTAAACCTGACACTTCCCAAAATTCATGGCGTAAGACACCTCGTGCCAGTCATATTGATTGGCTGTACTGACCAGTGCTTTAGGTATTTCATAAGAGAAAATCGGCTTGCCTTTACTATCTGTTGGCGTATATCCTACGCGATAAACATTAAGTCTTGCTTTTGCTGTAGATAGGCTAGAAATATCGAACTCAAAAGCGAGGTAGCTTTCATTATGTCCTGTCTCGACTCCCAGAATATTGAGGTATTGGTTTTTCAGTCTCAAGTCATTCGCTCCGAAAACGAAGCCAGCCTTTGTGGATTTACTTTCCTCATCGAGTTTCACTTCATAGCTTCCTTTCCATACAGTAAGCGCTTGTGAGTTGAGTACCAAATCATCAGCCGTACCACCGATCCACTGAGCTCCATCCCAGCCTTCAAGGTCAGGACTTGGATTCATAATACCCGTTTCAAAACTAGAAACGGCATTTTGTTCATTTCCCGCATTGTCCCACACGGTGACTGTCCAGACATATCGTGCCTCAGGGTTCAGCTTTTTACCTTGATAGTAGATGTTTAAGGACTCATCCGATGCTATTTTTTTTGAATCCCAAACCAACTCACCAGCTTCATCCATCACGGTGATCTGATATGCTGATTGTTTCAAACCTCTCTGAGCTAAATTGGCCTGCATCTGCCAGCTAAACCTAGGAACAGATTCATCAAGCCCAATGGGTGCTGTTTGGTATTCTACATTTAACTGATGGATGGAAAACTGACTGGAACTACATGCCATCAGCATCCATAATGTCAAGAAAGGAATGAGTTGCTTAAACATCTTACTTTATTTTCTATTCTATGATTATTCTAGTTGTGAAATTGTCTTTTGGATTACTCAATCTAAGGAAATACATTCCTTTTGAGAATCCTGACACGTTCACTTTTTCATTTTCTTTTCCATATTCTCTAAGTAGCAATCTACCGTTGATATCGATGAGCTCTATGGTGTAAGATTCCATATCAGTATTGATTAAAACCTTATCCGTTGCAGGATTTGGGTAAACCAATATTTCTACACCATTTAGTGCTGCAATATCGTGAGCTACTCTGGAACTGGTAGATGAATTCCCCCAGTTAAAAACTTCCCACCCACCAATAGACTCACGGTTACAGTTCATAGCTTGAAGTCCATCTTCTGAGCTCACAAATCGCTCATTATTTCCATAAAGAGCTATCTGATTATCTGTAAACTGCACAAAAGAAAACTTCTCCCACTCACCAATGGCAGTAGTGTTACACATCATGGAGTTCTCACCATTTTGTGAATTGACATAGTAATTATTCGATCCCAAAAGAGCCACTTTTCCATCTCCGGCATCAACGATTTCGAAAAGCTCCCAGCCATCATAGCTATCACGCGTGCATGTCATTGGATTGGTATTGCCTTCTGAGCTGACATATTTCAGGTTGCTCCCTTGTAGCCATACCGTCTGACCTATTGGTAGAGTCTGCACAGGATCTTCAGTTAGAGCTCTCACTATACTTTTCAACTCCACATTTTCACGTGCATTGCTAGTAGTAAACTGACTCCACTTGTAGGCAATGCTATCAAACGAATCATAATGAATATCAGGAATAGCCAATGGTATGCTATCATAATACCCCCAGTTTTCCTTTGGCTGATCTACTCTCATTACTTTATATGCCCAGTTAGACCAGGAAACATTGAGATGATTAAGGCCAGAAATGTACTTTTCCCACAAGTCAGGGAAATCCCAAAAATTAAACTCACCGGCATATACAGGGACATTCCATCTATACATATGCGTAGCAATGTCTCTATGCACCGCCTCTATAAACCCATTTTGAGAAGCCCAGTTGGTTTTATCCTCATTGTAATGATGCACCTGATACATCACATTAGTCCAGCCGTATTCTTCAGGAGAAGTCACAAAACCAAAACCTGGAAATGCACCAATAATGATCAAATGATCCGGATCTATCGCTCTTACTTCATCATACAATACGTCATAGAATCCATGAATGGGATAATTTGTCTGATCCGAGCTGAGTGGCTCATTCATCAAGTCATATCCGGCCACAGCTGGATTGTTTTTATACCGGTTGGCCAAAGCTTTCCAGATATCAATTGTCATTTGCTGTGAGGTAGCATCTGTCCAAAGATCATTCGTCACTGCCTGACCGCTAGTAATGAATCCATTGAGACCTCCTGGGGCTCCATGTAGATCCAGAATCACATACATGTCACGATTAGAACATTCGGAAATTACCCAATCCAACTGATCAAAACCATGTGGCTTAATTGTGCCATCATTGTACATAATCTCCATCCAGTAAAAAGGCACACGAACCATGTTCATCCCCATGGCTTTGATGGTATCAAGGTCTGCTTCAGTGATCCAGGCTTCCTGAAAATAATTGAGCAAGGAATCCATCCCATCTTCACCAAAGCGTAAAGTCAATGAATTTCTAACTCTGAAATCATCTTCCATGTACAGATTAAATTCAGCGATGGACCAGAAGTTACTATTCGCAGTACCTGTTTGAGTGATCTTCACAAATCGTTTATTATAAATATTGGATAGCTGAACGAATACATCCTGTTCCGTAACAGAATCTGCTGCGACAATTTCCCATTCCACACTATCTTCAGAAACTTCTATGACATATTCATGGGCATAATCTCCAGTAAAATCTGCGGCCTCAAATGAAACTCTATTAAATAGCACATTTTCTGTCATATCCACAATGAACCACTGCGAACTATCAGGAATTTGCGCCTCGCCATTCGCCCATCGAGTAGTGAGGTCTCTATCAAATACATCTTGGACATTGGTTCCGCTCCATGAATTGTAAGCATAGGCCTTCCATTTACTTCTGTCCAATGAACCTTTACCAACCGGTCCCATCCAATATTCCATACTGAGCCAGGCTCCAAGATTGGTTCCTCGTAAGTTGATCGTATCACCAAGTCCACTGTTGTTTCTCAGTACGGTTCCATTTGCTTTCAAAAAATCTGCTGATGTCATCTGTCCATGGCCTAATATCACCATGAAGCTCATCAACACTGTCATTAACATTTTAGTAATACTTCCTTTCATCATTTTTAGGGTTTTAGGGTAAAAGCATTACACAAATTCTATCATACACCTGATCGTTCTATCACATGAAATTGAACAAATCAGTGAAGCTCCGTTTTAGCTTCACTGATTTGTTCGTATTTACTATTCTTTATTAAGCACCACGTCATCTACTACAATGCCTCCTTCACCAAAATTGATACCACCAGAGCGGATTAGGTAATAGTATGTACCTGTAGCTGAAACAGTGAATGTGTTATCGCCAGCACAGTTCACATCGGCTAGTGAACCGCTGTAAGTATTGTTGTTTGCACAATCCCAGGCACTATGTGCTATCATCTGGGTAGCGCCATTATCAGCATTGTAATCGGCCTCAGAAACCGGCTCATTTGGACCAATGTACACTTCAAACCAAATTTCACTCACACCATTTAGAGTTATGTTTAGATCTGTACTGTAGGTCCCTGCTTCCAAATTGATGGCCTGATACATGCCCATGTGAGCTTCATTTCCCCAGGCATTATCAGCAGTTGCACTCCAGGTAGCCACTCCTTCTTCAATGGTCAAAATACCGGTACTGTTTGCATTATGTGATATAACTGTCCAGAATGAATCATCTGACATATCACCTGCTTGTAACCCAAATACTTCAGGAATAACTAGACTTAGTTCAGATGTAAATTCGTTAGATCCACCTGCACCACTTGCTGTTAGTTTCACTGAATAGGTCCCTTCATCGCCATAGGTATGACTAGGACTCATTTCTTCACTTGTATTTCCATCACCGAAATCCCAACTGTAGGTTTCTGCATCTTGCGACGTATTGGTAAAACTTACCATAAGTGGGTTTTCGGAGTCCACTTCATAAGAGAATTCGGCTACCGGAACTGGTGCTGTTTCATCTTCTCCACATGATGCAAATATGAATAGCATCAAAGTGGCAATCATCATTAGGTTTGATTTTTTCATTGTCGTTGTTGTTTGGTAAATTATTATTACATATAACTATATTGAATTAATCCAATAGCTGATTCCTGTTACTACAGATCATTATTTTGTCCCTATTTTTGAATGATTAGCTTATCTATTTGAATCATTTTCCCATCCTTCAGGCGTAGGAAATAGATCCCTGACGAGACACCTTCTAAGTCTATGGTTTGTCCTTTGAGCACATGAGTATACTCTGCAACAGTTCTTCCCGACTGGTCTATGATGTGTAAAGTAGAATCTGTACAATCTGCCGAAATAGTAATTTTGTTGGTAGCAGGATTAGGATAAAATATCACCATTTCATTCTTCTCAAAACCAAGCACCAGGTTCGATACCTCTTCCCACTCAAAAATCTCATATCCGTCGATGTAAGTACGGTTACATGCAACTGGAAGACTGCCATTTTCTGCAGATACGAAGAAGTCCTGCATTCCCTCGAGAGCCATTCTTCCATTACCCAGATTGATGAAAGTAAATTGCTCCGCTTCACCTATCACACTACTATTAGCAGTCATTGAGTTTCCATCTGTTTGTACACTTACATATTGATCATCCAGTGTTTTAAGTGCTACCAATCCATCTCCGGCGTCCACCAATTGAAACCATGCTCTGGCACCCGGCTGACTACTGGAAATCGTCAATTGCTGATCGGTGGCACTATAGCTCAAATAATTCCCATTATAGGCTTTCATCCGAATGAATTTCCCTACTGTAGGTTTACTAATGGCCGTCTCAGTATGTGCAGTGACTGCACTGATAAGCTGAGTATTTTCACGAAAAGTTTCGGTGGTGAATTGGCTCCATGTTTCTACAATTTCCTCTGCAGTACCATAGAGTAAATCAGGAGCAGCTCCAGAATTATTATCATAATATCCCCAGTTTTCTACTGGCTGATCTGTACGTCTGTTTTTATAGGCCCAGTTACTCCAGGAAATGTTCAGGTCATTGGCTCCAGCCAGGTATTTTTCCCACAAGTCTGTAAAAGACCAAAAATTAAATTCACCTGCCAGTACAGGTACATTCCAGTTGTGCTGATAACTCGCCATATCTCTCAGAGCCCAATCAATAAAACCACTTTGTGAAGCATAGTTGGTTTTATCTTCGTTGTAATGGTGCGCCTGATATAGCACATTTTCCCAACCATAGTACTCCGGCCCAACCACAAAGCTGAAATTCGGAAAAGCACCGATAGAGATCACATGATCAGGATCTACTGCACGTACTACTTGATAGAGTGTGTCGTACAAAGCGTGAATCGGATAAAGAGTCTGATTAGGACTGAGAGGCTCATTCATCAAGTCATACATCGCTATGGTAGGGTTACCGAAGTACCTCTCAGAAACTGCTGCCCAAAGATCTTTAGCCATTTGCTGATATTCGGTATTGGTATAGATTTCGTTGGTTTGCGCTTGCCCACTGGTAATAAATCCATTCCAGCCTCCAGGCCCGCCATGCAAATCCAGGATCACATAAAGCTCCCTTTCAGTACACTCTTCTATTACCCAGTCGAGCTGCTTAAAACCGTGCTCTTTCATGGTACCATCATTGTTCATGATCTCCATCCAGTAAAAAGGCACACGCACCATGTTCATCCCCATTTCTTTGATGCGATCCAGATCAGACACCTGTATCCAGGCATCCTGAAAGTGATCCAAAATGGTATCAGCACGATACACTCCAAATCTGTCATAAAGTGCATTTCTGATATGATAATCATCTTCCATAAATACATTAAACTCAGCTATTGACCATGGAAAATCCACTGACGAATTAGCGGTAATGCGTATATATCGTGCATTGTAAATATTTGGTAGTTGTACAAAAGTGCTACCTGAACTAGCAGTGCCTGTAGATGCTGTTTGCCAGTAAGAAAGATTGGAAGAAACCTCAATCGTATAGTCCCTAACATAATTATCTTCAAAATCACCAGCCTCAAAAGATACCCGATTGAAGATGCGATCTTGCTGCATATCAACAAGGAAATATTGCTCTCCATTTTGATTTTCTGCGCTTGTCCAACCTGTACTCAGATCTCGATCTAAGGCAGATTGAATATCACTACCCTCCACGGTAGATGAGGCGGTGGCAGCCCATCCTTCACGACTGATTGCACCTTTGCCCAATGGCATCATCCAGTATTCCAGACTGAGCCATGAACCAAGATTTGTTCCTCTCAGATTGATCGTATCTCCAATCTGATTTTTGAGAACTGTTCCTTCGGCTTTTAGAAAATCAGCCTCAGTAAATTGTGCCGAAACGTTAAAAGCAAATCCTAAAACTCCAGTAGTAAATAATATCTTTATCCATCTGTTCATAAAACTCACTTTTGTTGTAAAACATCTATTTCTCTACCAGGAAGCATGCTTTGAGTCGTCTCAAGCACCAAAACTTCTTTTTCTAACTTCACTTCCCTGGTCAATGGCAACTGATTAATGGCATTACCAACTGATATAGTGTAAACACCACTATTGAGTACCCATGCCGTCTGATCAGTATCAAAAGACGCATAGTCTTTGGCTGTCAATGTGAAAGAAATCTCTAGTGATTCATCCGGTGCCAGCAATTTGCTCTTGACAAAGGCACGCAGTTCATGATCAGGCTTGTCCAAAGAAGTCTGAGGCGAACCAATGTACAGTTGTACTACTTCTTTGCCTGCTTCTTTTCCTGTATTAGTGATTTTGCATGAAACCTGTAAAGTACCATCCTCACTCATTGAAGTTTCCAAATCAGAAAACTCAAAGTCCGTGTAGGAAAGTCCAAATCCGAATGGAAAGGAAACAGGCACATCGAAAGAATCGAAATAGCGGTATCCCACATAAATACCCTCCTCGTAAATCACTTCTGATTTGACAGCATTGAAAGGACTTGGATAAGGGTTATCCTCCAACTCTCTCCCCGGAAAATTCTTAGAAGAATAATGATCCATGTATTGCACAGGAAATGTCATTGGTAGTTTTCCTGAAGGATTTACAGCACCTTTCAGCACTTTAGCCACAGCATTTCCGCCTTCCTGGCCTGCTTGCCACATCAGCAAGATGGCATCTGTCTGATCTTTCCATGAAGCAGTCTCTATCACTCCTCCAATATTGAGGATCACGACAAATTTCTTGCTCTGAGCATGGTAAGCTTCAGACAACCTTTTGATCAAATCAGACTCTTCTTTGCTGAGATAATAATCGTACCCCTGCTTACGGTCATAAAACTCACCAGATGTACGATTGAGCGTAAATATGCCAATAGATGATTTACCAGCTATGCTATCCAATGCTTCTTTTGTCCAGACTTTTTCCGGTAAGATTTCATCCGGTCCAAATGACCATGTTTTTGGTGGACGCTTATCTTTTTCTGCTTGTACATATGCTCTGTAAACTTTTTCCAATTCTTTGGAAACAGCAACACCTTCATTTTCCAAACCTTCGATGATAGAAATGCTGTATGCTTTGTTCACATTGCCACTGCCTGTGCCTCCGGCAATGGTTTCATATGATGCCAAACCAAAAAGAGCTACTTCGGCATCAGACTTCAAAGGCAAGGTTTGTTCATTATTTTTCAAGAGGACCATGCCTTTTTCTGCTGCTCTGAGGGCAATGGATTTACTGTTACCCAGATCCGGAGAACCGGTCGGTTGGTAACCGAGAAAAGCTGGTGTTTTCTGGTAAATATTCAGGATAGCACGAACGTTTTGATTCAGCTCTTCCTCTGTCATTTCTCCGTTCTCAATAGCTTTTTGAATCATCCCTTTGTGAGCAGGTATGCCTGGCATGATCAGATCATTGCGCGCCTGCAGCTGCTTCACGATGCTTTCGCCAGCGAACCAGTCAGTCATCACGAAACCATCAAAGCCCCACTCATCGCGTAAAATCGTAATGAGCAATTCTTTACTTTGCGAAGCGTATTCATTATTCACCTTGTTGTAGGCTGACATGACCGTCCATGGTTTGGATTCTTTAATGGCTATTTCAAAACCTCTTAAATAAATCTCTCTTAGCGCACGCTCGGTAACCAAAGCATTCACTCTGGCACGATTGGTCTCCTGATTGTTGGCCGCAAAGTGCTTGATAGAAACGCCAACACCATAGGATTGTACTCCTTGCGTGAAAGCTGAAGCCATCTTCCCTGATAGTAACGGGTCTTCAGAATAGTATTCAAAATTCCTTCCACCGAGCGGATTTCTATGAATATTGAGGGCTGGAGCCAGCAAAATATCCACACCGTATTCTTTGGCTTCATGACCAAAAGCCTGGCCTACTTCGTCCATAAGCTCTGTATTGAATGATGACGCCAACATGGTTGCCACAGGAAAAGCCGTAGCATAAAATGTCTTATTGGGTTGCCCCGGTCTAAGTGGATTGATACGCACCCCAGCAGGTCCATCGGCCAGGATTACTATAGGCAAACCAAGTCGGTCATTTTTCAAACTCTTGCCAGCAGCTCCAGGCACATCTCCACCAACTTCACCTACTCCGGTAGCGCCGCCTTCAGACCATGGGATCTCCATTTCTGATCCTATCACAATTCTTTCTTTTTCCTCAATCGTAAGTTTTTTTATAAGCTTATCCGTATTGAGGTTCACTTTTTGGGCAAAGGCCGATCCGGCGCTCAACATGATGAGCACTAGTAAATATCTGTATCCAATCTGTAACATTACAGGAATTTCAAAGATGAAAAACGGGCCGGAATCCAATGGATCCCAGCCGTTTATTGTATGAAGAAGTAATCTTTAGTAACCAGGATTCTGATCATCCTGACTAATTGCAGGATTCACACGAATCTCTCTTTGTGGTATCGGGAAAAGCAAATCATTGCTAGTCACTTCGTAAGCTCCGGAAGGAAGTGAAACACCTTCTGGATAGTAGTATGCCTGTGGGTCTGCCTTAATCTGATCACCGTGTGCATTCATCACTTCGAGTGCCTGTCCGGTTCTCACAAGGTCAGTCCATCTTTTGTTTTCGAAAGCAAGCTCCACTCTGCGCTCCTGCATAATCAAATCTCTCAACTCACTTTGAGAACCTCCAGCAATCGGAGAAAGTCCCGTTCTGCTGTGGGCGTGTACCATGTTCAGATAGGTTAACGCATCAGCTTTTCCTTGTTCATTTTTAGCCTCAGCGATCATCAAAAGGACTTCAGCATAACGGTAAACAGGCCAGTTCTCATTGGTATTTGGAGAAATCGTAGATCCATGTACAAACTTGCTGATATAAGGCACGTCTGTATATTGCTCGGCAGTAAGAAAACTGATAGAAGCATTGAATCTCAAATCTCCAGATTCGTAAGCATTCAGCATATCAGGTGTTGGTATGTTCCAACCTCCAGATCCATTGGATACTCCTGATGGGAAACCAGACACCACACCAATATTGCTAAGAGCCGGCACAAAGTTGTAAGCAAAACTACTAGCCACTCCTGCACTCTGATCTTCCCAGTACTGCACTTCGAAGATTGACTCAGAGTTGTTCTTATTGGATGGATAGAAAATAGCCGCATAGTCATCCTGAAGAGAATATCCTGTCACTTGTAGTAAAGCCGCTTCAGCTTCAGCCCAATTTTCTAAAACCAGGTGGATATTTCCAAGCAAGGTATATGCTGCTCCATTTGCTACAAACCCTGCACTTTGGGAAGCTTTATCCGGAAGTAAAGTAGCTGCCAACTCCAAATCAGAAATGATCTGAGTGTAAATATCATCTACTGCTACTCTTGGACTCGCCGTATCATCATAAGAGGTAGGTGGGTCAAGCACCAAAGGCACAGCTCCGAAATATTGGATCAAATCAAAGTACGCAAAAGCACGAATGAATAAAGCCTGACCTTTGTAGTTGTTCCTGGCTGTCTCATCAAAATCAGCTTCGTCTATTCTACTCAATATCTGGTTTGCTCTACCAATAAGGATAAAGTCATTATCATACTTCGTACTCACTCCTCCACCATTGGCGTCATCAATGAACTGATCTATGTATTCGATCCCCGCAAATCCACGATTCGAGTTGTTATAATAAAAACAAGTATTATCAGATCTCATTTCACCCATAGTCCAGGCTCCATAGTCTGCAAGCCCGATTCCGTACAGGTTTCTAAGTGGTACGTACATACCTACAGTAGCCTGGAGATAATCATCTTCCGTGATGTAAAAATCTTCAGCAGAAACTACCGTTTCAGGAATTTTACTTAAAAAATCGTCTTCACATGATGTCAGTACAACTGCGCCCAACATCAATACAGTTAATATTCTTAATTTCATGATATTTTCCTTTTTAATGTTGTGACTGAATTAAAGAGTAAGATTGAAGCCCAAAGAATAAGTTCTAGGAACAGGATAGGTAGTTCTATCTGCTCCGGAGAACAACCCTCCAGCTGCTGAAACCTCAGGATTGGCACCCGGATATTGGGTAAACACCAAAGCCTGTTGAATACTCGCGTATACTCTTAATGCCTGAATAGCTTTCATATTTTGAGTAGGCAAGTTGTATCCAAGTGTGATGTTTTTGATTGTCAAATAGGATGCATCATATATCCATTTGTCATTAAACCAATCTCTTTCGGGTCCTGTAGTTCCTGCACGTGTAGTTCCATATCTACCATCACCTGGATCACTTTCAGACTTCCATCGATTCAGCACACCTCTATTAACATTGAATGCTCCATCCAGATTTCCTGTGAATCGCTCAACGACATTAACTATTTTATTGCCATAACCACCTTGAGCCACTATTGTAAGATCAAAGTTTTTGTATGCAAATGAATTGGTAAAACCATAGATGAATTTAGGACTGGTATTACCCAAATATGTGTAATCACGCTCGTCATTATTCACTACTCCATCATCGTCCTGATCTACAAATCTGATCGTACCTACTCCAGAATTGGAATGAGTCGGACCTGCATCATAAGCAGCCTGATCTTCAAACACACCATCAGTCTGTAAGCCATACAGTTGTCCAAGTGGCTTGCCCACTTCAGTAATCGTAAACTCACCTCTTACTGGTGCATCATCAGTACCTAACTTCAAGGCTTCATTTCTATTGAAAGAGATATTGAAGTTAGTATTCCAGGTAAATGGACCCACAAAGTTTTTGGTATTCAAAGCAAACTCATGTCCCCAGAATTGGAAGTCTCCAATATTGGTAGCGAAATTGTAGAATCCTGAAGAAATTGGTATCTCAACAGTATACAGAAGGTCTGTTGTCAGCTTGTTGTAATAATCGTAACTCAAAGCAATCCGATCATTCAACACACCTACTTCCAGTCCAATATCTGTCTGAGTAGTCCGTTCCCAACCTAGTTCTTCATTATTCAAACCCGCAAGACTCTTACCTCC
>CEPX01183419.1_pt1 | contig 13304 bp, 10 predicted proteins | sample 361361 | NCBI WGS metagenome assembly CEPX01 (sample SAMEA2619974, study PRJEB7988) | marine metagenome | biome: marine biome (ENVO:00000447); feature: mesopelagic zone (ENVO:00000213) & marine oxygen minimum zone (ENVO:01000065); material: "saline water (ENVO:00002010), including plankton... | reverse complement strand
ATGATGGATTGCCTGTGTTGTATGAAGAACCTGTTGAACTGGCTGATGAATTTGTTCAACCAATTGATATTGAAGTGTTGCCTGATTCTGCAATTGAACCACTTGAAGCTGATGTTATTCCATTCCCACAGAGGTATAGAGGACCTATTGTTGAACCTGGTAAAGAAACTGCAGCACAAGCTTTAGCACTTGCTGGAACTGAACTTGCTTGGAAAGGTGGTGCAAGAAGGCCTAGAACTGATTGGAAAAGAGGAGTTGCTGCAGGCATAGTGTTGGCTATTGCTCTTGCTCCTGCGATTGCAGCTGGACAGATGGCTGATTCTCTTTTATATTTTGGTGAAAGTATTACAACTAAAGTAGAATATTTAGCTTCTTTTGGATCTGGAGATTCACCTAGCCCATTTGCTAGGGCAAGTCCTAAGCCCTCTAAGTCAAAAAAACATAAAATTTCTTGGTCATGGGCTGGTGAAGACTTTGGAACCAAGTATGCGCAAGTCGAAATGCATACATTACATAAAGATCATGATTTAGCAGAGGATCCAATGAATGGACAAGTTCCAATCCCACAAAAAGGAAACTCTCTTTCAGTTGAGGGTATTCCTACTGGTGTTGATAGTGCTGCTTGTCCTTTGCCAGACTTTTTAATACCTGGACCAAAAGGAACTCCTATCTGTGGTGGTGCAAAAGAGTTAGCACAATATGATAGGAGGGTTGCACTTGAGCAAGCTATTAATACTAACTTAGGTGTCACAAGTGAAGAGTTTCCAGATGTTACAAAACATTTAGTTGCAATTAATGAAGAAGATGATGTTGAAAGGTTTTTAGACAGATTTCTTCCTTTAGATGCTGTTTAGATTAACCACTTACCATTTTTTTGGATACATTTACCATCAATGTAAAGAGCTCCACCTTTTCTTAGATCTTTAATCATATCCCAATGTAATGCTGATTCATTTCCACCTTTGCCACATTCAGGGAAAGAGTTCCCTAAAGCAAGATGTATGCTAAATTCTATTTTTTCGTCAAAAAGGATAGATTTGATAAATTTATGTATTCCTGGATTGGTTCCAACACCCAACTCACCAAGATAAGAAGCTCCTTTGTCCATTGCAATCATTTCTTTTAGATGTTTTTCATTTTGATCTGCTGTTGCTTTGACAACTTTGCCATTTTTGAAAGTTAATCTTACATTTGTTACTTCTTTTCCAGCGTAGATTGCAGGATAATCATAGTAAATATAGCCATTAACTGTTTTTGGGATTGGACAGGTATAAACTTCACCATCTGGGACATTTCTTTTTCCCTCTGATTTAACTGATTTCATTCCTTTTATTGAAAATGTAATATCTGTTTCTTTACCAACTATTCTCACTTGTTTGCCTTTGTCTAGAATTTTCTTTAGTTTTGTTTCAATCTTTCTTCCTTTTTTCCAGTCAATGTTGGTTGCACTAAAAACAAAGTCTTCAAATTCTTCTAGTGACATCCCTGCCTCTTGTGCTTGACCTTCTGAAGGGTAACCTACTATCACCCAATTATCTTTTTTCCATCTAATTTTGTGAATAGGATGGTCTGTTTTTCTTTGCAATGCAACCCTTTTAGGGTCGATGTTTGTAAGTTCCTTCTTGTTGTTAGAACTCTTGATAATAATTATGCCTGCAGATTTTTTCATTTCATCTAAATCTAACTTTGATAATGTTTTGAAATGGTGATCTTTTGCATGCTTAAAGTAAATGTATTGTTCGCCTGGCAAAGTAAACTTTATTCTTGGGAAAGCGCCTCTTTCTAAAATTGCTCTATAACATTCTTTTGCGAGAGGAATTGATGCTTGATCACACAATACAATGATTATGTCATTTTTTTTAATTTTGATGGAATAGTTAACAAGAATATCTGCTAATTTTTTTGTCCTTTCCATTTTAGTCATATCTGTGCGCTTTTAGGTAAGTTTTAAGGTCTGCCAATATTGCTTTTAGATCTTTTTTCAATTGATCTTCAAACCTTGCCATTTTTCTTTTTATTATGAACTGTTCATAAAATTCTCTTAGTAACCTTCTTTGTGGTGCTTCTCCTGAAAGTTTGTAATCCCCTTCAACATCTTTGCTAACATAAGCTTTGAACTCCACTTCAACATCACCTTTTTGTGCTTTTCTCTTACCATCAATAGTTTCAATAACAACATCTGTTGCAACTGCCTTAAATCCAACTTCAATGAATAGTTTTGTAAAATCCTCGATCTTTTTTTCGTTTGCCCAATCAAAAGAATATTCTTTTGTTCCTGGAGAAAGCTCTTTTTCTTTGTAAGCAAGTTCAACAACAGCATAATGCCTTGCAGCAAACCATTTCATTAGGAATTTGTACAGATCTTTTTGATTATATACTAAAGTCTTAGATATTACTTGTTTTGGTTGAATAAAATCCATTTCTGCCATAGATCAAAATAAGGGTTAAAAGAATTATAAAGGTTTCTATTGTAAATTGTCTACTATTCCTTCTTCTAAGTCAACACATTCATCAGCTAATTTGTCTTCATAGCCAAGAAGTTCTTTTCTTCTAACATAGTTCTCATAAAGTTGTCTCATAAACTCTTCCATCTTTGACTTGCCAAAAGATTCATTATAGTTCTTTTTGATTACTGCTTTTATTACAACAACCATTTTTCCTTTGTATGTGGTTGTACCATCATCATAAACAACTTTTGTTATGTTTCTTATCCAGAATTTCATATCGATATCAAACTGAACATAGTCATTTATATCCCTTACTGCATGCCAATAAGATTGTAATGTGTAGCCTACACCATCTGGTTTCTCTGCATGAGATGTTTCCCAGAAATCATACTTATATTTTTTAAAAAATGTTGGTGCTGATTTTAATAAACCATAAATGTCAAAGTTTGCATAGTGAGTTAGTTTTGTATAAAATGCTAAAATTTCTAAATCCTTTTCCTTTCCCATAGTCCAAACTATGGTTAAAATGGTTAATAAATGTTTCTAAGAGTTATTTTGTGCCAGCTTCGTCTATGCACTCTTCACAAATGAAGTTACCATTGTTTTCTTGTAGCTGAGCATAAGATTCACAATTTTCGCATAAACCTTCAATGTACTTCTCTTTTCTTTTGCTTAGCTTGAAAACTCCTCTTTCTTGTGCTATCTCTAGTAGTGTTGGTTGAACCTTAAGAACATCACTAATTGTCAGGTAACCTTGTAACCTTTTTTCATGTAAAACAGGTAACCTTGTTATTTTATGTTTCTTCATAAAGTTCATCACATAAAACAGATCTTTGTTTGGTGCAATTGTCTTCAATCTCTTAACCATAATATCTTTTGCTGTTAACTTTTTAGCACTCAAGTGCTTTGCAACAACCTGCCTCATAATGTCTTTCTCTGTTATCATTCCAAGAAGTTTCTTGCCATCAATAACAAGCAAACTACCAACTTTATTTTTTATCATAAGTTGTGCACATGCTTGGACTGATTTTTTCGGAGAAATTGTTACAGGTTTGAGGGTCATTGCATCCCCAACTGTCATACCAGTTTTCATAGAATGAACTAGGTTTTTTGTACTATTTAAACTTTGTTTATAACTGTACAGTTAATCAGTATATTTTGGAATTATATAATTAATAAGATAGAAAAGTATTTTAATTAACTAACCTACACATAACCTACAAAACAAAAAAGAGGGGATTTAATGCATAAAAAAGTTATTGGGGGGAGAACTTATTTCTATACTTCTTTTAGAGATAAAGAAGGCAAGGTTAAAACTAAATACCTAGGTACAGACCCTGAGGAGGCTGTTAAGAAAGAGCAAGAGTTTCAAAAACCAAGCAGATCTAATTATATAATTATAACTTTGTTGATCATTTTTGCGTTTGGAGGGCTTGCTCTAATCAACACTTTCACAGGAGAGTTCTTTTTTGTTGATGGAAGCCCAAGCATTATTCAGTTTGAATTGAATGAAACTTGGAACTTGTCTAATGGGTTTGTTAGGGTTAGCCAAAATGAAACTGTTATTGATCTGGATTTACCTGAATTGGTACAAGAGGATTACATCCTTGTTAATTTAGATGATTATGAACTTGAAACAAGTGATGTTTATGTTGACTTAATTTATTCAGAGGCTGTTGTTGATTCTGCACATATTTCTTATGTTAAAGAAGAAGTTGTTAATGAAACTATTGAATTAAATGAGACAGTAGAAAATGAAACTGTTGAAGAAGAAGTTGTTGAAGAAGTGTTGACCATTACAGAAGGTGCAACTGTTAATTTTGATCAAACTGAAGAAATTGATGGAAAATATAATGCTTTAGCAATTCTTTCTGGAGATTACAATGCAAGTGTATATTTTTTTGGATTAAATTCCTTGGCAGATGTAACTGAAGTTGAGCTTGCATCGTCAAGTTACCCTTCAATTAAAACAGCTATTATTTATTCCGATGCTTCAAATTTTACTGAAGCAGAAATTGTTCTTGGTAGATATGGCTATGTTGAAAATATTGTTAAGTGTGAAGAATGGAACAATGGCAGGTGTACTGGGGAGTGGGCAGAGTTTAATACTGATTTTTATGAAAATTCTACAAGTGTGTGGTTTAATGTTACAAACTTTAGTGCTTATGCTGGATGGTATAACCCATCCATAAATGCCTCAAATACTTTACAGATTGATTATATACAAATTGATAGGCTTAAACCTTTACAGAATCAGAGTGTTGTTTGTGAAAATGGTTCTGTTTCGTCTGATGTTTCTGGATTAGTTTATAGTTGGTATGTTAATGGAGAAATTGCTGTAGGTGAAAATGGTTCTACACTTAATGCTAGTGTTTTTAATGAGGGCAATCGTGTTGATTGTGGAGTTTTAGCGCAGAATGGTTCTAATCTTCTTGCTTACTGGGGTTTTGATAACCCAATAGGTGGTCAGAGTTTTGAATTAGTAAATAATCTTACTATGAGTATTGAGAATAGCCCAACACAAGTTACACATTTTAATTTTTCTGCTATTCAATATGATGGAGTTGATCAATATCTGTCTAATGCAACTAGTATGGAAAAATTAATCCCTAGAGATGAACTTACTGTTGTTGGTTGGATTAAGCCAAATAACTTAGGACACACAGGCGGGATTATCTGTAAAGAAGGAGATTGGGCTGTGAGGTTTAAGAGTGCGAAGGTCGGTTTTTTATCAGCTTTTGCTAGCACACCTTTTAATGAAAGGGTTCTTTCAACACCATCACCTTCAACTAACTGGTACCATTTTGGTGCTGTGTACAATGGATCTGATGCACTTATTTATATTGATGGAGAGTTGCATGATCAGCAATCAGGTTTTTCAGGTGCGATTAATAATTCTGGAGGAGCTTTAAACATTGGGACTTGTACCCTTACTAGCCAGTACTTCAATGGAAGTATTGATAACATTGGTGTTTACAACAGAAGTTTTAGTGCAGCAGAAATTATTGATAGTTATAATAATGGTGTTTTGAAGCTTTCTCGTAGAGCTTTAAAAATTGAAACTGATCAGGCACAATTTAATAATGGTACCAAAGTCAAAATAAGTTCTCTTTTACAAGCAGGAAACATAACTTTAGCTGAAGATGGTGCAGGATTCTATACTAGAGGTAACTTTACTTCACAAATTATTGAAGCCCTTAATAATCCTTCTGGTGATATGTTGTCTTGGACAGTAAACAATAGTGCTGGGCAAAATGTTTCATTTCAAGTTAGAAGTGCTGAGATTGGATATAATGGTAGTAAGATATGGAGCGAGTTTTCTGGACCAGATTATACTAATGTTCAAGATAGTTACATAACTTTTGCTTTAGATTTTGGTGAAGATTCAGGAAACATAACTAATGATAGGTCAATTAATGTTAACAATGGTGTTCTTAATGGCACTTCTAGAGTTCATAATGGGAAACATGGTTCTGGGGTTAGCTTCTCAGGGCAAGATTATATTACTGTTTCCAATGATGGCTCTTTAATGTTCAATGATACCTATAACATTTCAATGGAAGTCTGGGTTAAGCCAAGTGCCATTAAACTGCAAACTCTCTTTAACAAACAAAATGAATATATTTTAATTCTAGATGCAAATGGGCTTCCTACATTTATCTTTTACCCTGGAGGAGTTACTGAATCCTTAGCTGCAACTAGTGCCATATCAACTACAGATTGGAGCCATGTTGCAATCACGTATGATAACACTACTGCTCGTTTGTATGTTAATGGTGTTGAGGTTGATAGTGAAAGTGCCAGTGGTGCAGTTGGTGCTAGTTCAAATGATCTTTACATTGGATTAAGGACATTTGGGAATCGACAATATTTTACTGGTATGATGGATACACTTGCATTCTATAACAGAACATTAACTGCTGCTGAAATTAAAGCACATGCTGATGATAAGTTTACTAATAATTCTGGAGAAAAGATAGGTAAAGCTAATCGTTATGTGCAGTATAAAGCTTTCTTTGAAACAAATGATAGTACAGGCACTCCTGCTGTTCAAGATGTTACACTAAGTTATACTAATTATTCCACCTATGTTTACAATGAACCACCAAGTAATGTAAGTTTGCTTGCACCAAGTAATGCTAGTGTTATTAATGTTACAACTGAGTTTAACTGGACTAATTCAAGTGATTTAGAAAGTAATGCAAGTATCTTTTATGAATTCATTGCTGCAACTGATCTGAATTTTAGTAATGTTACTATTTCAAAAATGGCAATTAATAATTTTTCAGAAAGTGCATACACTGATGACAACTATACTGCTTTAATTGAACATTTCCACTCAAGAAGCGATATGTCTGATAATAGCTGGACCCTTAATAATTTTACAATTGTTTCAGGGATGTTTGGCGATGGTGCAAAATTTATTCAAAATAGACAGAATGCTCAAAGGGGTATTCCTTCTAGTATGAACAAGCAAGGAACAATCGAACTTTGGCTTAAACCTGAATGGAGTGGTGCTCAAGGAAAAGCTTGTATATTTGCTGTAAGTGGGTCTATTTTCAAACTGTTCAAAAATGATGATGGAGCATTAGTTTTCTTTGCTAATGCAGCAAGTGATGCTATTAGTTATAATGTCAGCAATTGGAGCGCAGGAACTTGGTACCATCTTGCTTTGAGCTGGCAAGAAAATCAAAACTTGTCTATGATTATTAATGGGAACACTGTTAATAAAACTTCTATTGATTCAATTGGTTCTCTTGGAAATAACCTATACCTTGGAACAAATGCAGTTGGGACATTTTCTGCGAATGCGACTATTGATGAGTTTAAAATATCAAATGTTTCTAGGGTGCCGTTTGAAGAAATGAGAGATAATAATGTCACAGTTAACCCTGCTTTATATGATGATAATATGTACTATTGGAAAGTTCGTGCTGTAAACTATAATAATAGGAATTTGGAAGGTGAAAACATTTATTCTGCTTGGAGTCAAGTTAACAGTGTAAGATTTGATACAAAAGTGCCTACTTTAATTGAACATACAGACCTTATTTATAATGTTCCTGGTAATGGACCTTACAGTTACTTAAACTTGACCTCAAGTGAAGAAGTTTACTGCATGTATAAAAATAGTTCAATGGCTTGGACTGGGATGAATATAACAAATGGAGTAAAAAATACTCAACTAGTTAGCCCTACTGCATACAATTTTTACACTTACTACATCAAATGTAATGATACTCAGAACAAACAAGTGAATGAAACTATTAGTTTTGTAATTGTTTATGATATAACAAGTTATGATAATTATACTCAAGAGGTCAACTTTACAGCTGGCCAAAGTGTTGAGTTAGAGTTTGAAGATGATAATGGGGGAATCTTTAATATTACTTTAACAACCCGAGATAATCTAACTGCTTCGGTTCATGTTTTGAAATTTGGTTCTGGTGATCTAGAAGCCTCTAGAGATGGGATAAAGAGTGTTTGGGGGTCTAGCAGAAAGATGATTATATTTGATGAACAACTGAGAGATAACCTTTCTTATTCCAACATTAGTGTTTTCTATGGTGTACCTGGCACAGGAAACAGTAGCACTATTGGACTTTATCAGTTTAATGTAAGCAGTTCTGAGTATAATCTTCTTGAAAATGCTGTTATCATGTCTAGTCACATTATTACTATTAACACAACAGAAGGTAGAACTATGGTTGTTACAATGGATGCTAGTGCAAGTGAAACAACTGAAAGTGCTGTTGGAGCTGATGCAGAAGAAGCTGCAGAAGAAGCATGGGTTGAGTGTGAGTTTGATTCTGATTGTGGTGATGGATATGAATGTGTTGGTGGAGAGTGTTTGTGGGATGAAGAAGATCATGAAGATATTGGGTTGATTCAACCTGATGATGAAGAAGAAATTGAAGAAGAAGCTGAAGGAGTAATCAATGAAATCATGCAAACTGCTGAAGACATTTTAGGTGAAACTGGTACTGACATTTTAGTTACTGGTGCTTATATTGGGGTTGGTAGTGCCGGAGTTTATTACCTAGGTTTATTGTTGTTAGCTTTATTATTTTTCTTTAAGAGAAAATATAAAGTTGGCAATGTTGAAATTGAAGGTGTTAAAAAAGTTCCTAAAAGTAAGTTGGAAGCTTATATATTTGCTAAGTTGGAAGAAGGGAAAGCTGAAAAAGAGCTTGTTAAATTGCTTGTAGAAAAAGGTTGGAATGAAAAGGAAGTTGCTGATGCTGTTTCAGAGTTTAGAAAGATATAAAAAGGAAGGTTGTTAAATTAGAAATATGGTAGATCATTGGGCTGATAAGGTTGTTGAGGAAATTAAAAGGAAAGTTGAACATGATCCTCAACTTAAGGAACGGGTTAAGAAAACAGGTTATTATGTTTATGATGAAAAAACACCTTCTGGAAAGATCCATATTGGTTCTGGCCGAGGCTGGATTATCTCTGATGTTGTTGCTAAAGCATTGAGAGATGCTGGTTTGAAAGCAAAGTTTGTTCTGAGTTCTGATGACCATGATCCTTATGACAAACCTAACAAAGAGTTAGATTCTTCTTGGGATAAATATTTAGGGATGTCTTTTAGAGATATACCTAGCCCTGTTAAAGGGCATAAAAGTTTTGGAGATTATTATTTTTCTTTGGTTACTGATAAGTTTAAAGAATATGGTATTGAGTGTGAGTTGGAAAGTACTGGTGAAGAATACGAAAAAGGGATTTTTAATGATGCTATTAAGATTGTTTTGGACAATTCTGATAAAATTAAAAAAATCTATTCTGACATGTATGGTGATGATGCTGTTGGTGCAAACAGGTGGCCATTTAATATTAAATGTAAAAAATGTGGCAAGATCGCTACAACAAATGTTACTGGTTGGGATGGTAAAGAGGTTGAGTATGAATGTGGTGATGTTGTTAAATGGGCAAAAGGTTGTGGACACAAAGGAAAAAGGTCTCCATATAATGGGAATGGGAAAATGCCTTGGAAAGTAGAGTGGCCTGCAAAATGGTTTGCTAAAAAAGTTATTATTGAATATGCTGGGAAAGATCATTTCTCTGCAATGGGAGCTAGGGACTTTGGTGTTAAGGTTGCTGATCAAGTTTTTGATTTTACTCCACCTTATCCTTCAACAAGAAAGAAATCTGGTAAAGGCTATGAGTTTTTTCACGTCGGTGGGCACAAAATGAGTACAAGCAAGGGTTTTGGTGTTGGTTTTGCTGAAATTACTGAGAATATTCCTGCAAAGATATTAAGGTACTTGCTAATTAAGTCCAGGCCTGGTTCTGTTATTGATTTTGACCCTTTCAAAGACAATGATTTAATTTTGTTGTTTGATAGGTATGATAAGATGGAGAGGATTTACTTTGGAGTTGACAAAGTTAGTGAGGATGAAACCAGAAAGCAGAAAAGAATGTATGAATTAGCTTATGTTGGTGCACTCCCTAAAAAGATTCCTGTGCAGGTCCCTTTTACCTATGCTGCAACAACTTTACAAATTGCTTTAGATGAAGATGTTGCTATTTCAATGTTGCAAGAGTCTGGGCATGTTCCTCAAAAGTTGAATAAAGTTCAGGTTGAGCAAGTTAAAGAAAGATTGAGAACTGCGAAGAATTGGGTTGATACCTTTGCTTCTGAGCAGTACAAGTTTACACTTGTTGATAAAGTTAAAATTAAGTTAAAGGCTAATGAAAAGAAAGCTATTAGTGCTATTGTTAACAAAGTTGGTATTGATGCCAAGGAGTTGCATGAAGCAATCTATGCTATTTCTAAAAATGAAAGCATTGAACCTAAAGATTTCTTTAAACTGTTTTATAATGCTTTGATTGGTAAAGATAGAGGCCCAAGGTTAGCTAGTTTCTTGACAACTATTGGTAAAGAAAGGTTGGATAAAATGTTTAAAGGGGTGCTTTGAATGAATTGTATTTTTTGTAAGATTGTTAAAGGTGAAATTGATCATAATAGAGTTTATGAAGATGAACATACTATTGCCTTCTTAGATGTAAATCCTGCTGTGCATCAAGGCGGGCATACTTTGGTGATTCTCAAAAAACATTATCAGCTAATTACAGATGTGCCTGAAAAAGAGTTAGTTCAATTGATTAGAACTGTAAAAAAAGTTTCTAAAGCAATTCTTTCATTAGGTGAGGGTATGAATGTGGTTATTAACCAGAAGGAAGTTGCTGGGCAGACAGTTCCACATCTACATTTCCATCTAATTCCAAGATTTAAGAATGATGAAGTAAATATTGATTATTGGGATGTGCATAAGCTTGATGCTAACAAAATGGCTGAAGTTGAAAACAAGATAAAAAGCCTTTTAAATGAGTAGTTTTTAATTCACCTTATGGCACCGTAGTTTAGTCTGGTAGAACACCAGTCTCATGAGCTGGATATCGGGAGTTCAAATCTCCCCGGTGCCATCCTTTATAACTTCTCTTCATCACTGATTTCTAGAAGATGTTTAAGATGTTCTCTTTTAACTTTTGTTAAACCTTTTTTATTATCCATATACTTTTGTAGAATCAAAGAAACACTTTCACCAGACATGATTTTTGGTACTATAACATAATCAGCACCATAGTCATACAAGTCTAAAGCCTCATGCAACTGGTTTGCTGTTACAAATACTAATGCTTTTGATTTAACCTTTGCCAAATATTTTAACAATGTTATGTTGTCAAGCATTTTTGGAGCTGAAGAGATAATTACCCTTGCATCTTTCAAGTTAAGTTTTCTTAACAGCTCTAAGTTTGCCATATCACCATATGCTGAAGCAATCTTCTCTTCATTCAACTGTTCAATTGCATCTGGGTTGTAATCAATAACCAAAACTCTTCTTTTCATTTTCTTAAGAACTTTCATGAAAGTTTTGCCCATTCTGTGAAAACCAAAAAGGATAATTTGTTTGTTCTTGACTTTTTCTTCTTTAATATCCCTCTTTTTTATTGCTAAGTATTCAAAAACTCCTAAAGGCTTTGCTAGCAAGTTGTATAACTGGAGTTCATACTTTATAATATATGAAGTCAATGCTATTGAAAGTATTGCTAACAAAATTGTTGCTGAAAAGAGTTCTTGTGAAATGTCCTGTACTGTGATAACCAAGATCAGTGAGAATTCGCTTATCTGTGCCAATGAAACTGCTGAAGTAAAAGAGTTTCTTTTGTCATAACCCATTATGCTTAAGAGCACCAGGATAATGAAAGGTTTAAACAGAATCACCAAAGCAAGTAGAACAAACAAAGGTGTTAAAATGCTACCAATCTGTGGCATTACCATTTGTAAACCAAGTGAAACAAAGAAAATAATTGCAAAGAAATCTTTCAATGGACTAACAGAACTTACAATGTTTAGGTTATAAGGGATGTTTGCGATCGTAATACCTGCAATTAAAGCACCAATTGCAACTGAAAAACCAAGCAAGTGCGCTGACATAACAAAAATGAAACAAACACCAAGGGAAAGTATGAAAAGCAATTCTTGAGACTTTGCTGCAAACCTAAACACTGGAAAAATTACAAATCTGTTTAACAAGTAAGCAACAACTATCATTGCTATGAACTTCCCCAACACAGGCAGTAATGCTAGGACAGAATATGTGTCAGTTCCTAAAAGGATTGTCAAAGCAAAGATTACAAATATATCCTGCATAAAAAGTATACCAAGGATTATTCTTCCGTGCAAAGTAAGGAGCTCTTCTTCATCCGAAAGAAGTTTCAGTACCACCATTGTTGATGAAAATGCAATTATAAGACCTGCATAAATTGAATTCATTGTGTCAAGATGGACAAAACGACTAAATATGAAAAAACCAGCAAGGAATGTTAATCCAACCTGAAGTGTTCCTGTGATGATTGTTGTCCAACCAACTGCTTTTAATTTCTTTAGGTCCATCTCCATACCCACAATAAAAAGTAAGAAAATAATACCAATCTCTGAGATGGATTTGATTACTTCTGTATCTTGAATTATTCCTAAACCAATTGGGCCGAGAATTAAGCCACCAATAATGTAAGCTGGGATTAAAGGTTGTTTGAATACCTTTGCTATATATGCAACAAACATTGCAATGACTAACATTAATCCAATATCAAATAAGATATTACCAGAAAGATGTTGTATCACCTCTAACATATATTATTTAGTTAGTTAATTAGTTTATAAAGTTTTTTGAAAATAAGAAACAAAGAGATTTATTATTTCTTTTTAACATAAATCTCAATGGTAGAAACTCTTACTTGTTTTCCTTCTTTGTTCTTAAATTCTTCACTGTCTAACTCTACTCTATAAACTTCAACTTTACTTTCTAAAAATCTCTTTGATGCCACTTCTTCAATGTCAACTGCTTTTGCAATAAATTTTCCTCTCGCCTTGATTATCACTTCAGATGCACCTTGTGTAGTGAATTGCATAACCACACCTGTGACATAATTCATAAAAGGTTTGCTTCCTACGAAAATGACATTGTCGGTATCCTTTGTTGGTTGTCCTGCTTCCATTTTAGTTCCCTCCGGTTTACACTGTAATTAGATATAATATAATATTGTATAATATCTATTTAAGCTTTATTGTAGCATTATTCTGGCCTATTAGCCAATCTGGTGATATAACCAGCTAGAACATTTCTTAATTTTTTTGATGGGATGTCAGCTACTTCAGGTAGAACTTGTTTGTTAGTTTCAAAATCTTTTTTGAATTTATCTTTATGTAAATTAAATAATTTGTTACCATTTCTCTTAATCATTGTAGTCTTGATTCGTCCCATGGAGTAATAGTTTCAATTAGGGATTTATAAAGCTTTTGATTGAAGTGCATTGTTAAGTTAACGGGAGTTTTGATTTTAGGAACGA
>CEPX01087217.1_pt1 | contig 13310 bp, 9 predicted proteins | sample 361361 | NCBI WGS metagenome assembly CEPX01 (sample SAMEA2619974, study PRJEB7988) | marine metagenome | biome: marine biome (ENVO:00000447); feature: mesopelagic zone (ENVO:00000213) & marine oxygen minimum zone (ENVO:01000065); material: "saline water (ENVO:00002010), including plankton... | reverse complement strand
GAGGAAGAGCGATTATGGTTGGGTTTATCGGGCGATGTTGAAGTCCGAATTTGAGAGGATGGGAGGGTTTGATCCGAAGTATGGTTATGCAGATGATCGGACTTTTTTTATTAAGTATGGCGCTAGATCGAAGAGAGTTAAGGGCGCTAAGTGTTATCATAAGAATGCTGAGTCTCTTGATGAAGTGTTTAAGCAGAGTGTTTGGATTGGATCTAGTGTTAATTCTCGATGGATTGAAGTTCCTTTGGTTAATTTGGGTGTATTGATTGTTCTTTTTTTGGGTTATCCTTTGGCTGTGCCTTTACTTGCTATACAGAAGGCTCATAAGATAAAAAGATTTGAGATATTACTACCTTGGGTGTTGATTTTTATGGGTATTCGTTATGCTGGAATGTTGAAAGGGGTTTATAGAAGGATTTTTTTTGGGTTGAATGTTCGGTAGATAAATATTTATAAATTAAGGATTGATGTGGATTTTTTCCGAAAAAGCCTAATTTCCTAGATTATTGTGTTTATCAACATATAAACTTTTATAAGGCATAGTTTTTGTTTTATGTTATGGAAATTGAAGCGATTAAAGAGTGTAGGGTTTGTGGTTCTAATGACTTGGAAGACTTATTTTCTCTTGGAAATTTATGTATTTCGACTTTTGTTAAAAATAAAGGAGATAATATTGGGAAAGCACCACTTGATTTGATTTGGTGTAACAAATGTACTTTAGTTCAACTTAAGCATACGGCTCCGCAAGAATTGTTATACTCCGGACATTATTGGTATAAATCTGGATTAAATAAGGTTATAATTAATGATCTTGAAGAAATAACTAAAGTAGGTAGTGAGATGGTTGGATTAAAAGATGGAGATGTCGTGTTAGATATAGGTGCTAACGATGGGACTTTGTTGAGTTTTTATCCTGAGAAAATTGTGAAAGTTGGGTGTGAACCTGCGACAAATCTTGTTGAGGATATGAAAAAGAAAGCTAACCTTGCAATAACTGATTTTTGGAGTTATGACGCTTACAAAGAAAAGGTTGGAGATAGGAAAGCTAAAATTGTGACTGCTATTGGAATGTTTTATGATATGGATGACCCCAATCAATTTATTGGTGATGCTGCGAAAATCCTGGATGATGATGGAGTGTTTATTGCGCAATTAATGACTTCGAAGCCTATGCTTGATAAAAATGATGTTGGAAATATATGTCATGAACATATCGAGTACTATTCTTATCTTTCGTTAAAAGAATTATTTGAGAGAAATGGATTGGAAATTTTCAAGGTTGAGGAAAATTCAATTAATGGTGGGAGTTATAGGTTGTTTGCTAGACACTTAAAATCAGGAAGTATAGATTACTCTGAAAATTTGACAAAAGAAGATTATATGCAATTTTATGAGAGAATTGAGCGAAATAAGAGGGAATGTTTGGAGCTAGTGAATTCTATTTTAGCTGAAGGTAAAAAAATATATGGGTATGCTGCTTCGACAAAGGGGAATACAATTTTGCAATATTATGGTTTGACTGATAAGGAGGTTAAAGGAATAGCTGAAATTAGTGAGGAGAAATTTGGCATGTATTCTGTTGGGTCGGAAATTGAGATTATAAAGGAAGATGAAGCAAAGAAAGATGCTGATTATTTTTTGGTGCTTCCTTTTGCGTTTAAAGATGCGTTTATTAAGAGAGAGCAAAAATGGCTTAAGGAAGGAGGGAAGTTTATTTTTTCTACTCCTAAGGTTGAAGTTTCAGGATTTGAATCCTCAGAAGAAAAAAAGAAAAGAGCTTTGATAATGGGGATTACGGGGCAGGATGGTAGTTATCTTGCGGAGATTCTTCTTGAAAAGGGTTATGAAGTTCATGGAATGTATCGAAGGTCTGCTACAGGGAATACTAAAAACATAAAACATATCTTAGATAAAATTAAATTATATAAAGGGGATTTGGCAGATGCTACATCTCTTTATAGAATAATTTCTGAAGTTAAGCCTGATGAAATTTACAATGAGGCAGACCAAGATCATGTTGCTTGGAGTTATGAGATTCCTGCTTATTCTTATGATATTACCGCGTCAGCTGTTGGAAGAATGCTTGAAATTGTTAAACAAATAGATCCTAAGATAAAAGTCTTTCAACCTTTGAGTTCCACAATGTTTGGAGATGCTAGCGAGATACCTCAAAAAGAAACTACTACTTTTGCTCCGCAAAGCCCCTATGCTTGTGCTAAGTTGATGGCTTATTTTTTGGCTAAATACTATCGTGAAGTTCATGGGATGTTTGTTGCGACTGCTATATTTTACAATCATGATTCTCCTAGACGAGGAGAGGAATACTTATTGCATAAGATATGTGCGAGCGCTGTTAGAATTTCTAAAGGAACGCAAGATAAATTAATGATTGGTGCTTTAGATCTACCGGTGGATATTGGATATGCTAAAGAGTATATGGAAACCGCGTGGAAAATAATGCAAGCTGATGAACCTGAAGATTTCATTGTTTCAACTGGGGAATCTTCTTTGATTAGAGATTTAATTGATGAGGCGTTTAAGCAAGTAGGTGTTGATCCTAAAGGTAAAGTTGAGATTGATCCTAATTTTGCTCGCCCTGGAAAACAAATTGAGTTGGTCGGAGATATAACTAAGGCTAAAGAGAAATTAGGGTTTGAAATAAAGACTACTACAAAGGATTTAATAAAAATATTAATTGATGATCAAATGAAGAGGGTTGATTAGAAAAATGATAGAAACTTCGGCAAATAAAGAAATTCTGGGGAAAAAGGCACTAATAACAGGAGTAACAGGGCAGGATGGTAGTTATCTTGCAGAGTTTCTTCTTGAGAAGGGTTATGAAGTTCATGGAATTGTGAGGAGATCAAGTGTTTTGAATAGAGAGAGAATAGATCATTTATTATATGCAGACAAGGAGGCTGGATATACTGGAGAAGATAGGGGAAAATTTATTTTACATTATGGAGATTTGACAGATTCATCTTCAATAGAGAAGATAATGAAATTGGTTGTTCCAGACGAAGTTTATAATTTGGGTGCACAGAGCCACGTTAGGATAAGTTTCGATATACCGGAACATACTACTAATACTGTAGCTCTTGGGAATTTGAGATTACTTGAGGCCATAAAAAATACCTGTCCAAAGGCTAAATTCTACCAGGCATCTTCATCTGAAATGTTTGGTAAAGTTATTGAGACTCCTCAGAAAGAGACAACCCCTTTTTATCCGCGGAGTCCTTATGCGTGTGCCAAAGTTTATTCATATTATGTTACAAATAATTATCGGGATGCGTATGGTTTATTTGCTTGTAATGGAATATTATTTAATCATGAATCTGAACGACGTGGAGAATCTTTTGTGACCCGTAAAATTACCAAGTCTTTGGCGAGAATAAAATATGGGCTGCAGGAAAGTGTTTCATTAGGGAATTTGGATGCTGAAAGGGATTGGGGACATGCCAAGGATTATGTTAAAGCCATGTGGTTAATGTTGCAACAAGACACTCCGGAAGATTATATTATTGGGAGTGGAGAGAAACATAGTGTGAGAGAATTTCTTGAAGAGGCTGCAAAATATGTTGGAATTAGTCTTAATTCTAATGGTAAGGAGGGTATTGAGGAAAAATACTTAGATGATAGTGGAAAAGTAGTTGTTAAAATTCATGAGAAATATTTTAGACCTGCAGAGGTCGATTTATTACTTTCTGATCCTAGTAAGGCAAAAGTTAAATTAGGGTGGGAGAGGGAAATAAATTTTAAAGAATTGGTAGGACTTATGTGTGAACATGATTTGAAATTGGCTGAAAAAGAATCCTATTTGAAAAATAAAGAAGATGGAGTGAAGTTTGAAACCAATATATCAAAAGAGGAGGGAAATGAATTTGCCCATGGGATATAAATATCCTGTTTCTCAACCATACATGAAAGGGAATGAATTAGAATATGTTACTAGAGCTATAAAAGATAATTGGATATCATCTCAAGGGCCTTTTGTAAAAGAATTTGAAGATAAATTTGCCCAATTTAATGGATATAAGCACGGGGTTGCGTGTTCTTCTGGAACTTCTGCTTTAACCCTTGCATTAAGGGCATTAAATATACGCGAAGGGGATGAAGTAATTGTTCCTGAATTTACAATGGTTGCTTGTCCGTGGGCAGTTACTTACACTGGAGCTAAACCAGTATTTGTTGATTGTGATGAAAATTTGAATATGGATGTTAGTAAGATTGAGGGAAAAATTACGCCGAGGACTAAAGCAATTATGGCCGTTCATATTTATGGTAGAAAATGTAACATGGAAAAAATTACTGAAATTGCGCATAGTTATAATTTAAGAATTGTTGAAGATTGTGCTGAGGCCCACGGTATTAAGCCAGTAGGAGATATAGCTTGTTTTTCTTTGTATGGAAATAAAATAATTTCTGCGGGAGAGGGCGGAATTTGTGTTACTAATGACGATCATTTTGCAAGACAGATTGTTCACCTAAGGGCGATGGCGTTTACTCCAGACCATGATTTTTTACATAAAAAAATTGCATATAATTATAGGATGACTAATATGCAAGCCGCAGTTGCTCTTGCCCAGGTTGAAAACATAACAGAAATTTTAGAAAAAAGAAAAAAGATCGGAGAATTGTACGATGAGAAATTGAAAGATATAAAGGGGCTAAAATTATTGCCAAAAAGAGATGTTGTCTGGTTTTATGATTTATTGGCTGAGAAAAGGCCAGAATTGCAGAAATTTCTTGAAATGCATGGGATAGAAACAAGACAATTCTTTAAACCAATGAGTAGGCAACCAATGTATTATGATGAAAATTGGAGTAAATTAAATGCTGCGAAATTTGGAGAAATTGGACTTTACTTGCCGACTTATCCTGGACTTACAGAAGATGATATTGGATATATAGCTAATAAGATAAAGGAGTTTTATGATTCTAATGGATAATGGGAAAGAAATTAGAAAGATAGCGATAATTAGTGAATTTTTGTCAAATATTGGAGGAATAGAAAAAAGCATTCTCTCTCTTGTGAAAGAATTGAAAAAGAAAAAGATAGATTTTGATATCTATGCTGGTTTTTATGATCCGGAAAATACTTATGAGGAATTTAAACAGTTGAATGTTAAAGTCATCACTCGTAAAAGATTTTCTTCAGGATTAAATGTTGCGTATTTGAGATGGAAATTTGCGAAAATGAAACTTACAGGATATGATGGCTTTGTTATTTTTGGTTCTCACTCAATTGCGGCTGCAAAAAATAATCACCCCAATATTTGGTGGTCGACAAGACCTCTGAAATATCTATACGGGATTTATGGAAAGGGTCCAGATGAGTCAAATGATTATCTTTACAAAGGGAGTTTTATTAAGAAATTTATTATCTCCCAGTATATTAAAATTCTAACAAGAATAGATAAAAAACAAATTAAGGACCTAGATATTGTTACTTCTTGCGGGTTGCTTGCTGAGAGGAGATTGAAACAAGCATATCCTGGGTTGAATCATTATGTTGTTTACCAACCAATAGATTTGGAGAAATATAAATATATTTCTAAGGGGGCGTATTATCTTGCTATTGCGAGGATGGTTCGGGGGAAAAATGTTGATAAGATTATTGCGGCGTTTAAAAAAATGCCCGAGAAAAAATTAATTATTGCTGGACGTGGTCCATTACTGGATGAGATGAAAAAGAGAGCTAAAGGGTGTAAAAATATAGAGTTGTTGGGATTTGTTGATGAGGAAAAATTACATGAATTAAATGGGAAATGTATCGCGAGTATTGGGGCTTGTAATGACCAAGACTATAGTATGAATTTAATGGAGGCCAATGCTTGTGGAAAGCCGACGATTTCTATTAAAAATACTGATGAGGATAAAGAGAAAGAGGGGATGGTCGTATCTGAAACAGGAGTTACAATTGAATCTACGAAAGAAGAGGATTTTATTGAAGCAGTTAATTATTTAGATATTAATAAAGCAGAAAAAATGAAGAAGGCTTGTTTAGAAAAGAGTAATGAGTTTTCAGAAGAAACATTTTTTCATGGGATGGTTGATCCTTTAAGAAAATGGTGAAGCTTCTTAATTTTAGCGGTAGAGGTAAACATGTATTTCGTCAAATAAGAAACTCACTGAAAAGTGAGGGGATGGTTTATCTTAAATTGTTAATTTCGATAATTACTTATTATCCTGCGATTTTTGTTAAATCTAAAAAATTTAGTTTTAATGGGAAAAGATATCCTTATTTTTATGATCCATACAATCATACTTGGTTGAATGAGAGAAGTATAGAAGTTCCAATAATCCTGAATGAAATGAAAAAATGTAAAGGTAAAATCTTGGAGGTGGGAAATGTTTTGGCTCATTATGAGAAATTAGATCATGATGTGTTAGACAAGTATGAAAAATCAGAAGGTGTTATTAATGAAGATGCTGTGAGTTTTACTACAAATAAAAAATATGATTTAATTGCGAGTATTTCGACTGTGGAACATATAGGTTGGGATGAACCTGAGAAATCTTCAGATAAAATTCCAAGGACAATTGAGAATTTAAAAAAATGTTTAAATGAGAAGGGGAAAATAATTGCGACTGTACCCATGGGATATAACCCTCATTTAGATAAATTAATTGATGAGGGAATGATTAAACACATATATTTTTTGAAGAGGAAGTTTCCAAATAGATGGTGCCAGGTTAGTTATAGGAAAGTTAAAGGTGAGAAAATGATTGAAGGGGTAACTGCTAAAGCGATTGCCATATTGGTTTTTCCTAAATGATGACTTGTAAATTTAAGATAGTTTTATATAATTATTCGGCCCTCTGAATACATGGAGACTAAAGAACGATTTTTGAGAAAATTGGCTCAACCATTAGAAGATATTTTCTATAATTTGGGAATTCCTGCAAGTTTGCTCATGACTTTTAGGTTTTTGTTTGCGATTATTGTAATTTACACAATTGTTTTAGCCCCCTTGCTCATTTCATTTTTATTTGTACTTTCATACCAATTTTTGTTTTTGCTCGATTATGTTGATGGAAATCTTGCAAGAAGACGGAAAGAGTTTAAAGAGAGCCTTAACTATCTTGATTTTTTTATGCACTATGTTTTTTCCATATTATTTATATCTGCGATATCTTTGAGGATTTTCCTCGATAGTGGTAATGTATTATTTATGGTTTTAGGATTTTTTGCTGGAATTTTATTATTGTTGAATAGTCTTTCTACAAAAGATTATTTCCTTTTAATTAGACACGGGAAATTATCTTCTAAAAAAGAAGATAAAGAGAGTAAATTCTTTATTAGAACTCTACATTCATTTACCAGAATTGAAGAGCCTTTTGGGTTCTTATTTATTTTTGTTATCTTGCAATTTTTGTTTTATCCAAGGATTGATTTCTATATAATTTTTGTTTCATTTTATTTCTTCATAGGGTTATTTAGCTTGATTCGTAGAGTATCAATTAATTTAAATAACCTCAAATAAATTTTAATTTTATGGATGCTAAGAAATTTTTGACTAATTATTACACTGGTGAAGAAGCCGAACAGTATGATTATCGAAGAGAAGAAAAAGATATTCGTCGGTATGCTGAAGTTAAAAAACAGATTAAGAATACTCGCGACCTTTTGAAAGGGCTTCCAAATGGGAAGATACTTGACGTTGCTTGTGGAACTGGGAGGTATTTTAAATTTTACGGTGAGAGAGAAGTTCATGGAATTGATATTTCTAAAGATATGTTGAACTTGGCTAAAGCTGTTGATCAAAATGCTGTATTAAAGGTTGCAGACGGGGAGAACATACCGTATGGAGATAATAGTTTTGATATTGTTATTACCTCTCAATTTATCCAACATATTCCAAATTATCTTAGAGTTATTAAAGAGATGAGAAGAGTATGTAAATCGGGAGGGTATATAATAATTGATTTTCCCAATAGATATTCTCTGTCTTGTTTTTTTAGATTTGTGAAGAGATCTTTAGGAGTTGTGAAGAGAGATTATAATTTTTTTACAATGAAAGAGATAAAAACAATTTCTAAAGAATTAGGCTTTGAAATTATTGATGTAAAGAAAACAATTTTTATTACCCCTGTTTTGTTTCCGAAAAGTATGGTGAACTTTTCAATGAAATTAAATAGTTTATTAATTAATTTTTTTCCTAGAATGAGTTATAAAAATTATGTTCTATTTAGAAAAAAATAGATTTTGCCGACGATGAATTTCTAGTTTTAGTTGTCACTGAAATTTGAAAACATTTATAAACTCTTTTTATTTATAATAAGTAATAAAAAGTGTGTGAAAATGAAGAATAAAATTTTGATGTCAATAATGCTTGGACTTTTTGTGTCCTTTATATTTCTATTTTCAATTACTCTTTCAGGTGCTATCATTACAATTGTTTCTCCAACTAATGGTACAAACCATACAGGGGTAGCTTTCTTCAATGTTACTTATGAGAATAATTCAGATCTTGGAGGACCTACAATTGCAGCATTTTTTTATAACCCTCCAGGTGCAACAAGCACAAATACTTCCATCGGAAATATTTCTTGTACAGAATTTGAGTGTACGGGAAATTTAAGCATTGCAACTCTTTATGATGGAATATATATGATTAATGTAACATTGTATAATACTACTACAGGGGGAGTGGGGATTAATTTTAATGGAACTAATTTTTCTACAGGAATTAAAAATATGACTAATAACATTACTTTTGATAGTACCCCTCCAAATGTAACTGATTTCAATATTAGTTTATCGGCTTCTGCACTTACAACCGTAACTGGAAAAGATGGCTTAAATTTTTCTGGAGCTTCAATAGTTATATTCAATGTTAGCATTAATGATTCTCTTATGACTACAGGAGGAGGACATGGAGTAGATAGTACAAATGTATCTTTCTTTTTTACTAGAGCTGATGGAACAATGAATCAGTCTCTTTTAGCTTCAAATCCTATTGGAGATATCTGGAATGCCTCAATTAACGCTTCATTTATTACAGATGGTCATTATAACATAACTGTGTGGGCTAATGACACATTATTGGGAAATCTCAATAATTCTGAAAAACGTTTAAATTTTGCCGTAGATGATACTGCTCCAGGCATTACTTTAACACTGGATGATACTTTAACTACTAAATCAACAATTGTATTTGATGTTGCTATTTCAGATACTACCGGTATTCCAGGGAAGTGTCTTATCGATAGAACAGATGCTACACTTACATCAGGCGACGGTACTAAAGCCCAAGTAGTTACAGAAAATAATTTAAACTGTGGTACTAGTTATGCTTATAAAGTTCAGTGTACGGACTTTTTGAGTTTAAGTTATGAGACAGCTGCAACATCATTATCTACTGATTCTTGTTCATCAAGTACTGGAGGGGGTGGTAGTGGTGGTAGTGGTAGTACGACTACTAAAGTTATTGGTGCAGGATCGGTAGTTGGTGTTAAAAGTAATGAAATTGAGAGTAGTGGAGGCTATAGGGCTAAATTCCAGAAAGATGCAGCAATTAGTTTTGAGATTACTCCTTCAGAAGGAACAGCTATTGAGACTCATAAGTTGACTGTAACAAGGGTTGGAAGTAACAGCGCTACAATTATCATTGAATCTGATCCAATTACTCTAAGTATAAATGTAGGGGAAGAGAAAAAAGTAGATGTTGATGGAGATGGTGTTTTTGATCTTTCAGTTAGATTAAATGCGATTAGTAGTGGAAGAGCTGATCTTTCTGTAGAGAAGATAGAAGTAGCTTCGGATACTGGGGAGGAAGTTTCGGAAGGAGAGGAAATATCCTTAGGAGATCGTATTAAAGGCGCAGATGCTAAAGGCGATGGAGATGAGGAGGAAGGTGAAGGAAAGAATTTAACTCTTCTTTGGATTATTTTAGTGGTTGTTATTGTGGCTGTAGTTGCTGCAATAATCTATCAGAAGAAAAAAGCATAATTTTTATTCTCGTTTTTTGATTTTATTCCTTAAAGAAGTTATGATTAAAAAATCATTTCTATCTAATCCCTTAAATAATATTATTAATAAAGTGTAGGACAGTAATAAAAAAATAGATTGAATTATAAAGGCAGGAATTGTTTGATTGAATGAATTTTTGAACAAAAATAAGAAGAGTGTAGGTGCTAAAACAGCTAAAAATATGGCTTTCATTGTTCTCCTCAAGGGGATAATTTTAAGAAAATAATTTGCCTGGAATAAGAAAATTAAATTAATTAATATGAGAGATATTGTTGTAGAAAATGCTGCTCCTTCAATTCCATATCGAGGTATGAGGTAAAAATTTAAGATTAGATTGATAATGGCCACTAAAAGAGTATCAAACAAAATTAGTTTTGATTTCCCAGCTACACTTATTAATTTATTTGAAAAGACGAATAGGGATGCTGCAAACATTCCTACGGATAAAATTCTTAATGAATTTTTTGCCACCAAATATTGTTCACCGAAGAGGATCGTTATAAATTCTGTTGGAAAAAGAAGGATTAGCCCCAATAAGGGAATGTTGATTAAAAATACCCATTTACCGACTTGTTTTGTTAATTCTCTAATAACTAGAATATTTTTCTTAGAATATTCTTTTGCAATTAAGGGGAAAAATATATTTCCAAATAATTCCGAAGTCATGGTTAAAAGTAAAGCTATAGGTATTGCTGCATTGTAAAGTCCTACCTCTAGAGGGGAATTAAAAAAACCAATCATAAAAGAATCTGTCCAGTAAAAGAGAGCAGTTACTATCGCGGAAAAAAGAAAGGGCCAAGAATAAGAAAATAGATTTTTTGTAATTAGATTTTTAGATTTTTTATCTAAATTCTCTTTTTCAAATAATTCGCTAATATGATGCCTTGCAACAAAATAAAAAGCCAAACCAGTTATAAGAACTGCTGCTAAATAAGAAAAGATTAAACTGTTTGATCCTAAGCCAATCATTATGAATAGGACTAAAAACCCTAATTTTAGACTATTTAGTAAGAAATGGTGAATGAATGAGTAGGATTTAACTCTACCATATGAAAGAGCTATTGAAGAATAGAGAGTCATAAAAATGGTTAAGGGAATGGCTAAACTAAATATCTTTAAGAATATTATTAAATCAGGGTTATGAAAAATATTAAGGGCAATGTATTCTGAAGTCATAAACATTAAAATAAATGAAATGGAACCAGAAATTATGAGGAATTTTGAAGAAACCCTATAGATCTGCCTTATCGCATTTTTGTCATTTTTCCCACGATAAATTGAAATATATCTAACTACTCCATCTGATAATCCTAGATAGGCAAAAGTTATGAATAATCCAGAGACCATTAATGAAATTGTAAAAAATCCATAAATTTCCGGTCCAAAATATCTTGCTATAAGAATTCTATAAAAATAACTAAATAATTTGGAGAGTGCTAAACCTAAAAAGATAGCAGTTGACCCTTTTGCAAGGAACTTTAAAGAAGAATTTAACTTTTCAGTTTCTTGATTTTCTTTTAATTTCATTAAATTAGACATTGAGTTGGGTTTTTAAAATGTGTGAAATAAGTACAATTTTACTTTAGGATAAAGTAAAAGACTAGAATAGAGTAAAAAATTGTCAGAAACATAGATGAAATAATGATGAAATAAGAAAAACTGTTCAATAATCTATCTAGTAAAGAGTTTAGAGCGTATTTGTAGAGGAAATTGTTTAAATTTTTGTATAGATATGGGGTGAAATAAAAGGAATTGAAATTATCTGTTTCAGAAATAGCTCCAGGGTTTAGAGGAATTTGTTGCTTGTATATTCTATATACTTCTAGACCTGGTTTTTCAGTAATAAATTCATTAGAATCTTCAACGTAGTCTTTTCCTGAAATCTTTTTGACTACTGAAGATTCTGAAAATTGAGAGAAGAAACCTTCCATGGATTCATTTAATTCCGGTTGATTTTTTATGGTTCCCCATCCGCAATCGTCAATTGAACACTCTATGATGTATACATCTGTTAGAACTTTAGCTTCATCTGGAACTTCTTGGTGTTTATTAACAAAATCTACAAAAGTTCCCACACTGAGGAGATGGTTCGGGGTTCCAATCCAAAAACTTCTTGCAGTATAAATTCGATGATCATAAACTATCAAATCTTCTTCATTTACATTTTCAACAATATATGCCTTTACTTGAGAGGTTGGACTTTCATCTAAGAAATAATTAGGGGTTGCATAACTATTTCCTAAATTAAATATTAGGAAAGAGATGATGATAATTAAAATCAATAAATTTATTTTCTTATTCCCTATTTTTTTAAATAATTCATTAATTGTGAATCCTGCAGGGATCGCTAAGAGGAAAGGCATGAAGACAAAATGTTTGGCGAGATAACTCCCCGAAGATTGTAAGATGAAGGGAATTACAAGGAATAAAGAGAGGAAGGCTAGAGGAATGTATTTCTTTTTATAGAGAAGTATTGCAAATCCTAAGATTCCTAAGAGGAATAAAATTAAATCTGAATGATAAGGTAAGAGGATTTGAGAGTAACTTTGAGGATTTAGCATATTCTGGAAGAAACTTGTGTCTTGTCCTCCTAATCCTGCGTAAAGGGCTTGTGTTGCCTCTGTTTGGATTACTCTGCTGAAATAAATGTCTAGGATGCCTTTATCTTTGTATAGTAAGTAGTTGAAGGTTAGGAAAGGTAGTGAGAAAAGGAGGATTATGATTAGGAAGATTCCTAGGTGATTGAGGTGTTTTTTTGTTAGGACTTTTCTTTTGTTTAGTTTGAGGAAAACTACTGAGAAGAGTAGGAAGGCTAGGATGTAGAAGGGCATGTTGTATTTTGTTAGGAGGCCTAGGCCGAAAGCTGTGCCTGAGAGTATTATGTATTTGGTTTTTCCTGATTCGAAGTAGAGGATTCCGAGGTAAGCTCCGAAGAAAGCGAAGAATAGCCAGATGTTTGACATTTCTGCGAAGGTGTTTCTGATTAGGAATGCTGAGAAAGTTGTGAAGAATGCTGCTAGGAGGGCTATTTGTTTGCTATGGAATAGTTTTTCGGTTATCAGAAAAACTAAGAGGATTGTTAGCGTTCCTGTTAGAAGTGGCCAGAATCTTGATGCGAGAGTTGTGTATCCTATTAATCCATACATTAGGTCTGTGAGGTAAAAGTATAAGGCTGGGTGGGAAGTTGTTGATAATATTTTTGCGCCTAAGATTCCTGCGCTTTGGGAAGCTTCAATCATGTCATCTGCGAGGACTCCTAGATTTAGAGCTGCGATTAGCCTTAGAATGAATCCTATTGTCAGTAATCCTAAGAGGTATCTTTGTATCTTTTTTC
>CEPX01174928.1_pt1 | contig 13315 bp, 13 predicted proteins | sample 361361 | NCBI WGS metagenome assembly CEPX01 (sample SAMEA2619974, study PRJEB7988) | marine metagenome | biome: marine biome (ENVO:00000447); feature: mesopelagic zone (ENVO:00000213) & marine oxygen minimum zone (ENVO:01000065); material: "saline water (ENVO:00002010), including plankton... | reverse complement strand
GTTCTGCTCTAATCCGATTAATATTCCTGCCACTCCAGCTATCGCACTCCCAATCATAAAACTATAATCACTTATTCGAATAGGGTTAATGCCAGCTATACTTGCCAACTCTTTATTATCAGCCACAGCCCTCATATCTCTGCCAAGTTTTGTCTTTTTCATAAAAAGATAGAGAAGTATCATTAACACAACACTAATTACAATAATGGCTATCTGGAGAGGTGTAATAATTGCACCACCAATATGGATTCCAGTTTTTGTCGGCAACCATCCGATAGACTTTACACCAGGGCCAGCAATAAGCATAATAATATTTTCAGTCAAGGATAGCAAAGCCAGAGACGCTATTAACAAAACAATATTCGAGGCCTTCCTCTTTCGAAGAGGACTATAGATTGCCCTATTCATCAAGAGACCAAATAAACCTGTTAAGATAATCGCTACCAATGCAGATACAAAAAAAGGAATCCCTAACACAGAAAATAAGGCAAATAAGAGATAGGCACCAACAGCTACAGTAGTCCCATGTGCAAGATGTAAGAAACGATTAGTAGCATAGATTAAACTAAACCCACTTGCAACTAACGCATAGATACTCCCAGCTATTAATCCATTCACAAATAATTGTCCTATAATGGCCATAGAGAAGTAATCTAATTAGTAATTAATAAATCTTCTGCCCGAGGAACTGTCCTTGCATACTCATTCCTTGCCTGTGTATATACAAAATTTACAGCCTTATGCAAGTATATATCTCTCCGAACCTGTTCTACTGAAATTTTTCCTTGATTGCCTTGGTCATATGTATGGGCATCCATCAAGGTAGTTAACCTCCCATCCAGATAAGTCTGCTTTTCAAGCATCTCACCTAAGTCAGGATACACCATCCTAAATATTTTGTAGAGATGATTTTGCCAATTAGGAATTGGAAATGATTTTTGACGGGGATCTGCCGCCCACTCCTTAAATTCATCTGTTTGTTCCTCATGCAAAAAAGCTCGGTAGTGAGAAACAAATGCCCTAATATAATCGTTAGCCTGATCTTTTACTCTTTCATTTCGAAATGCAGGAATAGGCGTAAATCCTCTGATAGATTGATACATATGTGCACCAACTTTCCAAGTAACGTCCTGAGCCTTTAGCATTATTTCCCTATGCAGTGTTTGATAACCCTGCATAAATTCATCGCTCGGTTTAGTTATAACAGGCACATTTGGTTCGGAATCAGACCCATCTCCAAATACAGCAAGATTGAAATCTGCCACGAGATCAAGTTTTTGTACAGCACTCCGAGTAATATCTCTTTCATACCCAATAAATAAAGACCATATGCTCATGTCAGATAGGATTCTACACCTATTTAAAAACTTTACCTAAAACTCTTCCCACAGCCACAGCCTTTCTTAGCGTTTGGATTCTCAATCTTAAAACCAGCACCTTCTAGACTTTCAACATAATCTACAGTAGAACCATGTAGCATCTCAAGACTCTGTTTATCCACAAAGAATTTCTGTCCTTTGACTTCCAAAACAGTATCTCCATCTTGTTTCTTATCCTCAAAGTCAAAACCATACTGAAAACCACTACACCCACCAGGCATAACAAGAACCCTTAAACCACAATCTTCTTTTTTCTGTTCTTTTTTTATTTGTTTTAATTTATCAACTGCTTTTTCAGTAACAATTAATGCTTCCCCTGATTTTTTCTCAACTTTAGGAGCTTCCTTAACAGCTTTGTTTAAATCAACAACAATCTCCTCAACATCACTAGAAGTCATCCCATGAGCCATTAATCCTTGCTCAATAGTCTCTTGAGTTGCAGCCCCACATCCAACACATTGGACTCCAGTGGACATTAATGTATCCACTGCTTGTGGATACTTTTCTATCATATCTATGATTAACATGTCTTTTGTTATCTTTTGAATTGTTGTCTGTGTCATGCTTAACTATAGTTAAGAGGATACTTATATACTTTTTGTTAATTTCTGAAGAATCTCTTCCGTGCCAAACACAGGGATTTTGCTTTGACTACGCAAGTGTTTGTCTTTAGTCCAAAGCCCTGCATCTAATTTCAGGGCAAGAGCCACAAAATCCACATCTTTATCATCTGATGTCAATTCCTGAGCATGCTCTAACTCTCTTTTGTAATCAGACAGAGGCACAGTAGGTATTACATACGCAAGATCTTCCAGAATAATGTTAAAATCCTTCAGGCTAATCTTTGCCTTCTTCATAATATGCTCCCTATACTTTCCAAGTTCACTAAGAGCAAACTCAGGAGCAAAAATATCTAATTCTTGCTTGCAAAAAATACCACAGGTTTTAGAATCCTGCCAGAAGTAACTAAATAAAATATTAGTGTCAACAACAAGTCTCATTTTATTAGTCCTTTCTTCCTTAGCTCTGAAGCCCTGTCTTTCCTAGAACGCCGAGTTAATTTTACCGCCCATTCATTAATTTCAGACTCTTTTTCTAATTGTTTTTGTAATTTCTCAACTACCTGCAGATTATGCGATTTCTCTTCAATCTGCTTTCTAACAAATCCACTCCAATTCATCTCTGGGAATTGTTTCATCAATTTTCGTGTTTCCTCAGGAACACTTAATGTTATAGATACCATAAAAAAACGTAAATACGTTTTATTATTTAAATGTTGCGAAAAGCCTCTAATTAATAAATCAAAACAGAAGACTATTATCTATACTTTCAACATACACAATTCTTTTAAATGAATCTAGTAGGGGAACAAGTATGGGTGTAAGATTAGAAGTAATGTTAGATAACAACCTAGATTTCTCCACAGAAGAAGGATTTATTACCCACAGACCTATTGGTGTCTATAATTTTGATGATGAATTCTCAGAAGATGAATTAGCAAAAATAAAAAGATTAATAGAGGATTCAGTTCTTGAGCAATCTCTCTTCGACCGTCCTATCTTGGACATGCTCTCAAAAATACAAAATCCTAGAGACTACCATGTTCTAGAAATCTCACCCAAAAAAGGAGTAGTAGATCCATGGGGAAGAGAGACCAAAAAAGTTATCGAACAAATGCTAGATAGAGAAATAGGCACTGTTTCCTATTCCAGACAGATGCTCTATCGAGGTCAATTGGATGATGATAAACGAGCAGGCATCCAAAAGGAAATCCAAGCAAACCCATTAATCTTTGAGATGAACGACGTAAGAGGAGACCAATGGGATGATCAAGAAGGTATTGGTTTTAATAATCCTACCGTCGAAGCAGTTGATACAGACCCTTTTGAATACATAGACTTAGATATTTCTGATGAAGCATTACTTGAAATAAGCCAAAAAAGACAGTTGGCCCTCAGTCTAGAAGAAATGCAGACAATTAGAGATTTATTCAAAGCTCCACAGTATGCAGACTACAGAAAAGCAAGAGTCGAGAAAGGTCTTGAGGCTAATTTAGTAACAGACGCAGAACTAGAATCACTGGCCCAAACATGGTCTGAACACTGTGTCCATAAAAAATTCAATGGAAGGTGGACCTACACCTCAACTGACGAAAATGACGAATCAGGAATCCAGCCAGTAACACGCAGTGTTTTCAAAACTATAATTAAAGGGTCAACAGAGAGAATTGCTGAAAGAATTAAAGAAGGCGATGACTATCTTGTTTCTTTGTTTTCTGACAATGCCGGAGTAGTGAGACTCACTTGGGAAGTTCACGATTCTCCAGACCAAATTATTTACAACGTAGCCCACAAGGTAGAAACACACAACCACCCCTCAGGATTAGATCCTTATGGTGGTGCCAACACAGGTTCTGGTGGAGTATTTCGGGATCCAACTTCCACAGGAATCGGCATGAGATGTGTATCTTCACAGTATGCTTTCAGGGTTCCAGAACCTTGGCTCTTTAAAGATCTTCCTCCATCCATCCTGCCGCCTTGGTTTATTCTAGACGGTGTTATTGCAGGTGTTGAAGATTACGGAAACAAGATGGGTATTCCAACAATACTTGGTAATGTCATGATGGACAAAGGATGGTTAAAGCCTGCTGTCTATGTTGGAGCTGTCGCAGTAGCTCCTGCAGAAATAAATGATAGAAAAACACATGAGAAGAAAGTTGAAGATGGTTATATTGCAATAAGTCTTGGAGGTGGGGTTGGAAAAGACGGCATCCATGGTGCTACCATGTCATCTCTAGAACAATTTACTGATGACATCACAGAGGGAGGACTCAACCAAGATGTCCAAATTGGTAATCCTATAGAGGAAAAAGGTGTCTTTGATGTCCAAGAAATCCTAAGAGACAAAGGATACGTAGAAGCAGCCCAAGACTGCGGTGCAGGAGGATGGACTTCCGCAGTTGGAGAACTAGGAGAAGAGTCCAAAGGCGTCGTAATGGACCTAACCAATGCTCCTGTCAAATATCAAGGTCTTAAAACATGGGAAAAAGGAATTAGTGAGGCACAAGAAAGAGATGTAATTGTGATCAAGGCTGAAGACTTAGACGAAGTTATGGGGATCTGTGACCACTATGGTGTCCAAGCCGCAGAAATTGCCACATTTAACAATTCAGGATTTTATGAAGTTATCGATCAAGACAAACAAGCAGTATTCTTACCAATGGACTTCCTCCATCAAGGATTACCTGAGATGGAGATCAAAGCTGAATGGAAACCATTTGAAGGAAAAGAACCTAGTTCACCCTACACTACTGATATCCGGAGCTCCTGGGGTCAATTACTATCCAGACCAAACCTACAAAATTATCATGATATAAGTAAACGATACGACAGGCAGGTGCAAGGAGGAACTTTAGTGGATTGCATTGCTGGAACAGGAGAAGGAACAAATGACGCAATTGCCTACAACCCAATCCTATCTGAAAAAGAGGTTATTATAGAATCCTGGGGATCTAACCCTTGGCAGGGAGATATCGATGCCTATGACATGGGTAAAAATAATGTAGTTGATGCACTGGGAAGAACCATCGCACTTGGTGGTGACCTAAGAAGGGTTACATTCAACGACAATACAACAACCCCAAATCCTGAAAAAGATTCTTTAGTAGCTGCAAAAGTTATTAGAATGTTAAAAGGGGCTGCAGATGCTACAGAATACTTTGACACACCAATAATCTCTGGAAAAGACAGCACATCAATGATTAAAGATTATATCAGCACTGAAACAGACGAAAGAGTTGTGGCAGCCGCAAAACCTGAGTTGCTTATGAGTTCCATGGGGATTATGCCAGACGACACAACACTAGTCACATCAGATTTCAAGCTAGGGGGAGACCTAATCTATATCGTTGGAGAGACAAAAGATGAACTAGGAGCCTCAGAATTCTACGCCATGCATGATGAAATTGGAGCAAATGTTCCAAAAAGTGATTTTGCAGAAATAAAATGTAATTTCGAAGCCATGATTCAAGCAACATCTGAAGGACTTGTCCACTCTGCACAATACCTCACCAAAGGAGGATTGGCAAAAGGTCTTAGTAATTGTGCAATTGGAGGAGACTTAGGATATGACATCGATCTAAACCACATAGCAGACAACACAGACGATCCTTCCAAATTGCTCTATTCAGAATCTACAGGCAGATTTGTAGTTACCATCCATGCATCCCAAAAGGAGAAATTCGAAGAGGCTATGGGAAATACATATCATAAAGAAATTGGGACAGTAAAAAATGATCAAGATATTATCATAACATATAATGGTGGAAATAATAGGATGCGCTCTTCCGTAGGAGCGGATAGAAAAATCTCCAAAGGAAAAATAGACACAAACAATCTAAAAGAATGGTCAAAGTAAAAACATTAATTTTGAAGGCAGACGGCACAAATTGTGACGTTGAAACAAAACACGCATTCGAACTAGCAGGAGCTGAAGCTGATATTATTCATATTAATTCATTCAGGAAACGGAGAGATCCAGCTTTGGACAAGCAAGTATATCTGCATGATTACCACATACTTGCAATCCCCGGAGGATTCTCAAGTGGAGATTATATTTCAGCAGGTAAGATACTAGCCAACTCATTAAGAGAAGAATTTGCCCACTACATTAATGAATTCGTTGATGCAGGAAAACCAATAATCGGAATATGTAATGGATTCCAGGTACTGGTAAAATCAGGTCTCCTACCAACAGGAAATATCTACGAAGAACCATCTGTTTCCTTAGCACATAATGATAATGGAAGATTTGTAGCCATCAACACTTCCTTAGTAAGACCTGATTCCTATGCTGATCAATGCATCTGGACAAAAGGAATTGAATCCATAGATCTCTATGCTGCACATGGAGAAGGGAAATTGGTAACTGATTGTCACGGAATATCTAACTTAAGATCAGGAGGTCAAATAGTTTTTCAGTATGCAAATAATATAGGTATGCCTACCAACGCTGAACCTTTCAGTCCTAATGGTGGACTTGTAGCAGCAATCTGTGATCCAAGTGGATTAATCTTTGGCATTATGCCACATCCAGAGAGATCATTAACACCCCAGAATCATCCAAAATATGCATTGAGAAGTGTTTTGAGTCGACCCTATATTGATCAATCAGCTCCAGGTGTAGAAGATAGGGTAAAGTTGGCAGGACCCTCAGAAACAGAAGGAGCAGGACTCCAAATATTCCAAAACGGCGTTAAATATGCACGAGAAAACCTCCTCTAAATATCAGAATATTTATATATTCTAAAGACTATGTATGGTTTATGTGTGCGCCATCAACTCATGCAGGACCTGGTCCTACAAGAAGAGTAGTTAAATCTTTTACCCATGAAATCCCAGTAAGGAATGGCACCTATACTGGTGAAACACTAATAGAAGAAGCAACAATGGGGAGAGATCTCACTAAATATACCCTCATTTTTAGCGGTGAATTTATACCAAAGCCTAAATACTGGAAATTTTTTGAAGCATCCCCATTTCATTATAATGCCAGATCACATAATTTATTTACCGAGACAGATAAAGCAATAAATTACCTCATTTCACTTTACCAAGATGGGAATATTTCTGACATCCTCAAACGAGCTCCACATGCTACCTGGAGCCGTAAAGGAAGACACCCTAAATTTTCAATCTCAACATTTGTTTCATCTGAACAACCAAAACCTTCTTATACTGCTTCTCTTGTTCCTTAAGCATGGACCCAACCCTAATTAAAGCTCAAAGAAGAGAAATTACTGAACATCTCATATACAAACATCTAGCAAATAAGTGTAAAGATAAAAAGAACAAAGGAATCCTAGAGCATATCTCTAAAGATGAAAAGGGCCATTATGAAATCATAAAAAGAATAACCAAAAAAGACTATCCTCATTATAGATTTATGTATATATGGTACATCTTTCTCGCAAATGTGTTAGGACTTACCTTTGCTCTTAAATTAATGGAAAAGGAAGAGCAAGATGTCCAAGAAATATTCGCACCCTACAAGAAATCACATCCAAAATTACTAAAATTACTTACAGATTCTGAAGATCATGAACAACAAGTCCTCGGTATGCTAGAAGAGCAAAGGATTGAATATGCTGGCTCAGTAGTTCTAGGATTAAACGATGCATTAGTAGAACTCACTGGAGCTTTAGCAGGATTGACATTTGCGCTAAGAAATGGAACAATAGTTGCAATCACAGGATTAATTACTGGTTTTGCTGCATCACTATCTATGGCTGCTTCTGGCTATCTACAATCTAGAGAAGAAGCTGACCAAAACAAAGAAAAGAATCCAATTACAGCTGCAATCTACACAGGTATTGCTTACATCATAACAGTTATTTTGTTAGTTCTTCCTTATTTCCTTATTGACAATATCTACATAGCATTGATTGTCATGCTCTCCATAGCCATTGTTATAGTTTTGTCATACACATACTACATAACAACAGCGAAAAACCAACCGTTTACAAGAAGATTCCTAGAAATGGCTGTTATTTCACTAAGTGTTGCTGCTTTGAGTTTTGCAGTTGGATCTTTACTTAGGGTGCTGTTTGGTGTTGAGATTTAGCTTCTTACTCCTTCCAACATGTTTCTTCCCTGAAACAACACTCTCCCCAGTATGAATCTGTAGTTTCTTGCGAGCATCTCCAGCTACTCTCCCTCCTTTCTTTGCAGCTACCTCATTTTCCATAAACCCTTGAGCATCCTTAGCTTTAGCAATCTCTGTGGTGGCTTTCTCTCCCAACATAGAAAATATCATCTCTAAATCAGTCATGTGGTCTCGAATATTCTCCTTACCAAGACCCTTTATCGTTTTGTGCTGTCTAGGAGTTATCCCAAATGTTGCCTTAGCAATTTCAGCAGACAAAATAGAGAAATCTTTTCCTGTTTTAACTCCTCTCTGGCTCCATTCTTTAATCAGTTCACCTCTTATAGCAATTCCCCGAATCCTATCTTGTATCCAAGACTCAGAGTAGCCTTTAGCTCTGTAAGTCTCCCTCATCCTTTGAAATGCTAACTCGGGATTTTCTATTTCCCGAACTCGTTCATAACCTACTTTAGCTAACCATTGCTTAAACGGTTCAGCTTTTTTGGAGGGAATTGATTGTATAATTCTAAACATACTTTTAGTATTAGCACAATCAGTCTCTCTGAATTTATTATCTTCAGCTCGTAATTTCAACCGTACCCAAATTGGGGACACTTGAATTGAAGAAAATTCTCTATCTTTTACTTTTCCCCAATATTGCCTAGGACTAGGACTATCAGTCAGAACCTTAATTACATCAACAACAGAAAAATACCATTGCTCTTTGTGCCAAATTCTTCTTATATTTTTTCCTTGAAATACCACTAAACTCTTTTTCATTGTATATAGTATAATGTCAGAAAAACTTAAATAGCTTTGCCGTGGTTGTCTTGTGGTCCGGAAATTATCTGGGAAGATTTACAATAATTGAATAAAACTTTACAACTAATGCAGAAATTTTTTTACTTATTACTAAAATAATCCAATATCCCTCTAGGAAAAAAAGTAAGATGGAAATCGGATAAAATAGGCATCACCTCAAAGGTATCCAAAGGAAAAATTCCAGATGCAATCCTACACTACCAAAAAGAACATCCAGACGCTGAAAAAGCTTCACCTTCAGATATTGCAGACTACACAGGCCTAAAAAACAGTAATCACCTTATTGCAAGACATGCAGGAAGCATTACAGGTTGCAAGTATGATAAAAGGCAGAAGGTTGTTGTGTTTTCTTAACTAACCATAAAACTTAAATATCCACTTTCTAGAATATATCTATCAGCAATCATGTCACTAACTACACAAATAGTAATATTAATCATTTTATTGTTTCTCTCAGGCCTATCTAGCGGCTCAGAGGTTGCACTAGTCTCACTCTCGAAAGCTAAAGTAAGACACCTTCTAGAAAGAAAAGTCCCAAGCGCCACCTACATAAAGAAACTAAAAGATGACACCCATAGAATGTTGGGGACCATTCTTATAATGAACAACTTAGTAAACGTAGGCGCTGCAGCTCTAACAACATCAGTCATGATAGAGCTCATGAGCAGCTATGCAGTGGGCATTGCAACTGGAATAATGACTTTTCTTATCCTAGTTTTTGGAGAAATTACTCCTAAATCAATAGCAGCGAAAAACAATGTAAAATTCTCAAAAATTGTTGCTGCCCCAATTTGGTATCTCTCCATAGTATTCTATCCATTTTTATTTATCCTCGAAAAATTTATCGTCATTTTTATGAGATTACTTGGGATGAAAACTGAAGAACCTATTATTTCAGAGGAAGAAATTATCCACATGGTAGAACACGCAGAGGAAGAAGGATCAATAAGGGAAATCGAAAAAGATCTTATCGGGAACATCTTTGATTTCGATGATATCCAAGTAAAAGAAATCATGATTCCCAAAAAAAAGATGGATATCCTAAAGGCTACAACCACAGTTAAAGGTGCCATGAAGGTATTCTTAAGACACGCCCACAGTCGTATGCCAGTCTATGACAAAAGAGAAAATAACATCGTAGGAATGGTGTTTATCAAAGACCTGGTCAAACATTTCCATGAAGGAAAAAATGTCCAAGTTAAAAAAATAATGCACAAACCTTATTTTATCCATGAGAGAAAAAGAATCTCAGGTTTATTAAGAATTTTCCAAAAGGCTGGAAGATCACATATGGCTCTCGTGGTCAACCAATACGGAAGAGTTACCGGTCTCGTCACCATGGAAGACGTTCTGGAGGAAATTGTGGGAGAAATTATGGATGAGACTGATAAAATTCTTCCCCATGTCGATAAAATTACAAGAAATACCTGGATGGTCGACGGTGACACAGATCTTGATGAACTCAAAGATAGAACAGGATTATCTATTCCCGAAGGAAAATATGACACCTTTGGTGAATTTATCGTAAAGCTTAATAAGCGACTTCCTAAAAAGGGCAATAAGATTACCTACAGAAACTTTACATTCTCTATCGAAGAAGTTGCCAAGAAAAAGATTGAGAAAGTGAAGGTGACAAAGAGTTAAAAAAAGCGCCAGGGACGGGATTTCCGCCCGTAATTCGAGCCCGAATTAACAGGTTCGAACCCGCAAGACTTGGTTAAGTCACAGGTTTTCAGCCTGTTGCATTACCAGTTATGCTACCCTGGCACTAGGTGGAAAAGTTTATAAACTGGCTCCACCTTACCAGTTATACTTGGTTAAGTCACAGGTTTTCATCCTGTTGCTCGACCAGAGTATGCTACTCTGGTCGTTCTTCTCCTTATTAAGTCCTTGTGAAGAAAATCAGTAGAATATCTGGAGACTCCGTAAAATCTCATTAGACTGAGATGAAAATTTCCGAATAATTCATTTATTTTCATATAATCTCTGCGGTCTCCAAAAATCAAGAATTTTCTCGTCTTATTTCAACTACATCCTCAAACTTTACCCTATCTTTCTTAGGAGCATCATTCTTTCTATAACCTACTGGAATTAATATTGTGGGGTGTAGATGAGGATCTAATCCTAGCACCTTAGAGTAAGCATCAGCATCAAAGCCCCCCATAGGGCAGGAATCAATCTTAAGAGCAGCTGCTGCATTCATAATGTTGGCACAGGCTATAAACACCTGCTGTTGGCAATAAATAACTAGAGGTTCACTTTCTATACCTTTAAGGAAACCCTGAATCCTCCCTTTCTTATGCTCTTCCAAGCTTCTCTGTTCCATAACCTTTGTATTAAAATCATCTCCAGGCTTAATATCAGTCCTTGCACATACAACAATCAAATCACTACAAGTAGTTACTTGCACTTGGTTCCAACTATGTTCTAGAAGCTTCTCCTTTATCTTTTGGTCTTGGACAACAATAAACCTCCAAGGTTGCATACCAAAACTACTAGGACTTAACCTGCCAGCCTCTAAAATATACTGTAAATCTTTCTTGGGAATCTTCTTACCGTCGAATTCTTTACATGCATGTCTGAACTGCATAATATCTGAGAAAGATTTTTTAGCTGTCATACAAATCTAGAAATATACTAATTATTTAAGTGTTTTGTAACTTATTTAAGACAATTTCCTGGCCATTTCCACATATCTATTATGTCTCTCCTCAACAACATCAAAATCTGGTCCCCACAAAAAAATGCCATCAGGATGGGATTCCATAGCAATGATGCCCAAATCTTTCACTGCTGGAAGTCTAATTAATCTTTGCATATTTTCATACATCTCAAATGTGCCTGCTTCAACTCCTTCATCAGTACAGGGAATTTCTAACTCTTTTCTAACATCGAAAATTACAGGACAGTGTGTATGCAAAGAAGATCGTGTTTCATCATATTCATGAAATGGTTTATGACTCCAATATTCTGAGGTGGGCTTTCCAGGACCAATCTTATAAACCACCTTGTTGACCGAATCTACCTGACTAATAACACAGAAATCCTCTGGAGGCAAAACATCAGGAACTCCTGTGTCGCTACAGGTCACCAGAAGCTTGTCATGCAATTCTTCATCTCCTGGCAAGTGAATCCTTTTAACCAAGTTTCCAAAAGAGAACCCTCCATATCTATTTGGATCCTTTCCTATAAAATCTTGCTCCCTCATTCTTGTTCGAGTTGCATTAATATCATGCGTCACTTCAACTGGCACAACTCTATCACTCTGGGGCTCAAATGTATATTGAATATATCCTTTCTCATCCATAGAAGATTTACTTCCCTTTCATTATTTAAATCTTTATATCATACACTAACTGCTTCTCCGAATATAGCATGATAATGCTTTATACACCGGTGCAAAACAGTTAAATAACCCTCCTCGACATACATGAATCCCTCTGCTTCAAGATGTTCTTTAATTATACAATAAAATCAAAATTATTATATAGCTTTGAATCCAATTAAACCACTATGGCACTTCCAAGAAGACTAGGCAAGAAAAAGTTCTATACTAGACTGAAGAGGGTAAAGGAAGAGTTAAGGGTTCTACGTGAAAGGTCCAATTTTTTGATAAAAAAAATAAAAAAAGCCGAAAAGGCAAGAGAGAAATTAATCAAAAATATCATGAAAAACTTAGGCACATGGAATTATGATGAGCTTGTGGCTAAACTCGAGGAACTAAACAATATTATGATCAAAAGAGAGCTCCCAGCCACCAAGATCTCAATCAGTCTGATTAATAATCATGTTGCCTATATTGGAAAGGAAATTGGATCTGCCAATCCTGATGAGATTTTAGAAGGAACAAAGAAATTATTTGATTACTATGCTGAGCTTCAAAAACTAATGCTCGTTCGAGTTGACGATCTAAAGGATGAAGGTAGAGTAATCCAAGAAAGTATAAGAAATGGAGTCCCTCTGAGAGAATTCGGTAGATTACAGGCAGATGAATTAAGAGAACATACCCTGGATCGGCACCTTAAAGCTATGAGGAGTAAATTTGCAAAAAGTGTTCATAATCTAGAAAAGCGTGCTGAGAAAATAACATACTCCCAAAATAAATCCGACTAAAGTCGAGGGTTTCTCACGCAGAACAAGCATCTTAAACCTTTCCCTTTTTCAGAGGTTATTCACATTAAAAAGTTTAAGAGCAGTTCCGCTACAAAAGAAACATCCTCCAAAGAGCAATCACCTTTACTATGAGGTGATTGCTTATGAAAAACAAATATCCACATTTCAACCCTGTTGAGCACAAGATCGAAAGCAAGATCGCTACCGTAAGATCTTCCCACCACTGCAAATTCAACATCAATTATCATATCATCTGGATACCAAAATACAGAAAACACATCCTGAAAGGCAAAGTTAAAGAGGTTTTAGCAACCATCATCGAAGGCATCTGCTACGACTCAAAGCTAAACATGCTTGCC
>CEPX01188215.1_pt1 | contig 13325 bp, 17 predicted proteins | sample 361361 | NCBI WGS metagenome assembly CEPX01 (sample SAMEA2619974, study PRJEB7988) | marine metagenome | biome: marine biome (ENVO:00000447); feature: mesopelagic zone (ENVO:00000213) & marine oxygen minimum zone (ENVO:01000065); material: "saline water (ENVO:00002010), including plankton... | reverse complement strand
GTGAATAAAATAGAAGCAATGTTAAGGGCAAAGCCCAAGTCAGACATCAAGAGCTCAGTCGTTGGGCAGATTACCATGAAAGAGCTAAAAAAAATGGACAAAGTTGCTTATATCAGATTCGCATCCGTTTATCGGGATTTTGAAGATCTCAAATCTTTTGAGGTTGAGCTTCAAAGACTGAAAAGAAAATAAATTAGAGGTATTTGTAAATGACAAAAATTGAAAAGGTAAGGAAAAGAGATGGAAGTGTTGTTGATTTTAACATAGATAAAATAGCTGAAGCTATATTTAAGGCTGCAAAAGCAGTTGGCGGCAGGGATAAAGAGACAGCAGATATTCTCGCAAAAAAAGTTATGGAAATAATAGAAGGTAATGGAAAAGAAATACCTTCTGTGGAAGACATTCAAGACATGGTGGAAAAAGTCTTGGTTGAAGAAGGACATGCAAAAACAGCAAAGGCATATATTCTTTACAGACAAAAGAGATCTATAGAAAGAGCAAAGCGTGCTCTTATTCTTGGAGAAGGACATATTGAAGAGAATCTAAGTTTTTCAAACAATGCTCTCCAAGTTTTGGAAAGGAGATACTTGCTAAAAGATGATCAAGGCACGCTCATAGAAACTCCAAAACAAATGGTGAGAAGAATAGCGCATAATATTTCACAGGCTGAACTTCTTTACGGAGCAAATGAAGAAAAAGTTCTTGAAATAGAAGATCAGTTTTACAAGATGATTGGAGATTTGGACTTTCTTCCCAACACTCCAACTATTATGAATGCAGGTACAGCAATCCAGCAGTTGAGTGCTTGCTTCGTCCTGCCTGTAGAAGATTCAATGGAGGGAATATTCAAAACATTAAGAGACGCAGCCCTTATTCACAAGAGCGGCGGCGGAACAGGATTTGGATTCTCAAGATTAAGGCCAAATAACGATATAGTAAAAACAACCTCCGGAGTAGCTTCAGGTCCAGTATCTTTCATGAAAGTATTTGATGCTGCTACAGAAGTAATCAAGCAAGGCGGAAAAAGGAGGGGAGCAAACATGGCAATTCTCCGTGTTGATCATCCAGACATAATGGATTTCATAGAATGCAAGGCCGATATGAAAACTCTAACGAATTTTAACATATCAGTTGCAATTACAGAGAAATTCATGGATGCAGTTGACAAAGATACAGAGTACGATCTGCTTAATCCAAAGAACGGAAAAGTTTGGGGACAAATGCGTGCGCGAGATGTATTTTCAATGATACTAAGAAACGCATGGAAAAATGGAGATCCCGGTCTCGTCTTTATCGACGAAATAAATAATGGGCATCCAGGAAAAAACGTTGGAGAAATTGAAAGTACTAATCCATGCGGCGAGCAGCCTCTTTTGCCATACGAATCGTGCAACCTTGGCTCTATTAATCTTAACAATTTTATCAATGATGACAAAACAGACATGGATTGGGAAAAACTCAAGGAAAGAACAAGACTTGCAGTAAGGTTCTTAGATAATGTTATTGACATGAATAAGTATCCAATACATGAGCTTGGTGAGATGGCAAAAAAAACAAGAAAGATTGGTCTTGGAATAATGGGATTTGCAGATGTTCTTTATGAGCTCGGAATAAAATATGACAGTGAAGAGGGACTCAAAATGGCAGAAAAGATCATGGGGTTCATAAACACTGAATCATACAAGATGTCAGAAGAACTTGCAGAAGTAAGAGGAACATATCCTGCATGGGAGGGTTCAGATCATCACAAAAAAGGCAGAAAGATGAGAAACACATGCTGCACCACAATAGCGCCAACCGGAACTATTGGAATGCTTGCAGAGGCATCAGGAGGATGCGAACCAACATTCGCAATCTCATACATCAAGAACGTGATGGATGGCACAGAACTAATCTACACAAATAGAATATTTGAGCGCATAGCAAAAGAACGTGGATTCTACACCACTAAACTAATGAGGAAGATAGCAAAAGCAGGAACAATACAAGAGTTCAAAGACGAAATTCCAGAAGATATTAGGGAAGTATTCGTAACAGCTCAGGATATAACTCCTTCATGGCACATTCGCATGCAGGCTGCATTCCAGAAGCATGTTGACTCGTCAATATCAAAGACAATAAACTTCCCCAACTCAGCTTCAATAGCTGATGTAGAAAAATCTTATATGCTTGCGTGGAAGCTTCGCTGCAAGGGAATAACAATCTACAGGGATGGAAGTCGAGATAATCAGGTTCTTAACATCGGAGAAGTTAAGGGCAAACTGTCAGAGACACCAGCAGCAGCAGAGCATGCTGCAATGGAGCTGGAGAAAACAGCAAAAGAAGTTCCTGCAAGTGGTGCCTCATGTAAAATCTCCGTTGAGGATGGAAGATTAGTCAAGACTTGTGAGTGAACAGTTACATTGCGGCTTTCAGAGCCGCAATTCCTACTTCTATTTGTTTCTTGTCTGGTTCTTGAGTTGTTATCTTCTGCAACAACAATCCAGGCTTCACCAAAGTCCCAAGAATATTATTATTAGGGTGCCTTGAACTATATCTCAAAATTTCATAGCTCACCATTGCAATCACAGGTATCAAGACTATCCTGTATAAGAATTTTAATACCCAGCTCTCGCTCCAGATCAAAGTAAAAAGTAATATACTGATTACCAAAACTATAAAGATGAAAGAAGTACCGCATCTCGAGTGTATCTTGGAGAATTTCTTCACATTATTAACAGTCAGTGGCTTTCCAGCCTCATAACAATTAACTGCCTTATGTTCTGCTCCATGATATTGGAATACTCTTTTAACATCCTTGAATCTTGATATGAACCACAAGTATCCCACAAATATTCCAATCCTCCAAAGACCATCCGCAACATTAAACATCAATCTTTCTTCAGACACGAATTTGCTTAGCCAAAGAGGCAATAATATGAACAACCCAATAGCAAAAGAAAAAGAGAATAACAGCGTAAAAAATATCCCCCATCCACCAATCTGTTCATCTTCTTCAAGACTTTGATTACTGCTCCACATCAGAGCCCTAGTTCCCACATATAACATCTCAAACAATGATATCAATCCCCTCAAGAACACAAAATCCTTAAATTTTTCAGAAATATGGCTTCTCTTTTCTCTTTTCAACTCAATTTTCCCATCATTTTTCCTAACAGCAACAGCTACCTTCTTCCGACTGCACATCATCACACCTTCTATGACTGCCTGTCCGCCTATGTACTGTTTCATACCCCAACCCAGGTAAAACAAGATTTAAAAACCTTTACAAGTCAATCCTATTCATGAAATGTGATATTTGCAAGGACAAGGTAGAAGAGACATTCTTAGGCAAACCTCTCGGCACATACATAGGCTCTGGAAAGAAGAAAAAGATAGTTTGTCAAAACTGCCAAAAAACTATGACAATAGAAGAGATAAAAAAGAGGGTAAGGATATAATTTCATCCTGCCACCGTGGCTCAGTTCGGTAGAGCAATTGCCTCGTAAGCAATAGGTCGGGGGTTCGAATCCCTCCGGTGGCTTATCCTAAGAAATCTAAAGAAGAACATTAAAGATATATCCAAGTATCACAATCTGAGGAACTGTTATCACAGGCAACCAAAGTGCAGCTTTCTTTCCAATATTACTCCATATTAGTCCTATCTCTGTGTAGTCAGTTGCTACACCTGCCATCAAAAAAACAAAAGCATTTCCAAAAGCTCCAGTCTGCCTGTAAATCTCAAAAGCCATTGGAGAACTTCCTTCTGAACATACTTCAATTATTGTCGCCAAAACAAGAGTCAGGATTAAACCAATAATCGAAGCCCCCAAATACTGCTGAAAAAAGTCAATTGGAATAAAACCACGAGCAAGAGAAGCCATTGTCATTCCAATAAGTATCCACCACAAAACCATCTGAGAAAGACTCCACATCCCCCCCAACACACCGCGAGTATCTCCAAGAACATTAGAAAAAGAGAATGTATATTTCTTCCACCTTCTCTTAACATCTTTTCTGATTGAAAACTCTTTTGCAACCTTCACACTTTTACTCTTCTCAACCAAACCTTTACGCTCAAGAATTTGATATATCATTCCAGTAATGATTGCAACAACAATCGCACTCACAATCAGAAATAATGCCTTAATCCCAAAGAAACCAAAAAGCATTATTGTCACAGCCATGTTCGCCCACGGAGCGGCAAGCAAGAATGCAATGACAGAAGCAATTGATGCTCCTTTTTTGTAAAGTTCCATGGAAATTGCAAGTATTCCATGGGAACACGCCGCCATGATAAATCCAAATATTGTTGCATAAAAGATGGTTTTTTTCTTTTTTTGTGCAAGCATCTTAGAAACATATTCTTTTGGGACAAAATAATCCATCACACCGCCAAGGAAAAGTCCAAGTAAGATAGCCCACCAGATAAGCCCAAGATAATCCATAAAAGCATCATAAAAAGGACTCAGTACAGGAACATTGTAAGAAACAAAAAGCAAAGCCAGCACAATAGCAACAGTAACATTCAGTTTGCTATGATACCACTTCTTTCCACCAGAATCATGGCACTTATGTTTCCTTTTAGACATATTCAAGAAATAAGATATTATCTATATAAAAGTTTCTTCCTATAATCTTCAAATTTTCAAAAATTCATAGAAATAGAAACAGTATATATAAATATCGGAAAATATATCATCCGTAATACCTCCAAGAACAACACAAAATGAGATGTTTTATTGCACTAGAACTATCAGAAGAAGCCCTCTCAGAACTAGAAAAAATCCAGCAGGAATTAAAGAAGAAAGACCTATTCACTGGAACATTCCCAAAGAAAGAGAACATCCACCTAACATTAAAATTCCTTGGTGACGTTGATGAAAAAACTCTAAAACAGACAAGAGAAGCACTAAAAAACATAAAATTCTCAGAACTTCAAGTTTCCTTGAAAGAGACAGGAGTATTCAGCGGAAATTTCATTAGAGTCATTTGGGTAGGCCTAGAAGGAAAAGGAATAAAAGAGCTACAAAAAACAATAGACAAAGAACTAACACCAATATTCAACAAAAACAACAAATTCTCAACTCACATAACTATTGCAAGGGTAAAAAACATAAAAGACAAAAAACAACTTCTAGACACAATAAACCAAATAAAACCAAATAAAACCTCATTTAAAATCAGCAAGTTCACTATAAAATGTTCAACACTCACGCCAGAAGGTCCAGTCTACAAAGACATCGAAGAGTATCCCGCCAAAAACTGAATGACTATCCTTAAGTGATTACTAAAGGAAAAGTTTTTATAACCATTTTTCAGCATTTCACATGAAATGATAATAGATAGTCATACCCACATTGGTTATGAGAGCGACACCCAAAAACAAGAGCCAAAAGAGCTCCTAAAGATGATGGACGTAGCAGGAGTGGACAAATCAGTAGTCTTCCCATTTGGTCCACCACACTCCCACGACCAGTCATACAGGGAAGAGAACAAGAATATAGCACAACAAAAATCCAACCAAAGATTCATAGTCTTTGGAAGGGTCAACCAACTATCAAAAGACATGATTTCAGAAGTAGAGCGCATAAATTCATTAGGCCTAAAAGGCATAAAGATGCACACCCACAGAGCACCACTAAAGAACTTAGACCCATTATTCAAAGAATTAAACAAGTTCGACCTTCCATTAATAGTTCATACAGGCCACAATGAAAATTCACACGTTGAAACTCTCAAAGACATCCCATTCAATGGAAACGTGATAATAGGGCACGGAGGAAAAGACAATTACATGAAGGCAATAGAACTAGTAAACTCAAGAGACAACTTTTTCATAGAAACATCACTCCTTTCATTAAGAAGAACCAGTCAAGTAATAGAAAAAGTCAAAGACAAATCCAAAATACTGTTCGGTTCAGACGCCCCATACCATCATCCAGATCTTGAAGTGAAAAAGATATACTACGCATGTGATGATAAGCAACTAGCAAAAGACATATTAGGAAACAATCTCAAGAGGATAATATGACCAGAGACAATTACAAAACACTAATCATAGCAAGACCAAGAGATGTCAGTGACGGAGAGGCCACAACAGAAATAAATCTCGCTTACGCGGCACACCTTAGAGATCACTCAGTCTCAATGATGTATCCGGAAGATTTCTACATAAAAGACAACAAACTCTCAGGAATCACAAGAAGACCAAACGCAGAAAGAATCAACAGCATAGAATCTTATGCCGAATACATGTCAAACGAGAATCACACCATTTCACAACCAGTCCCACTAGAAAGCTTTGACACAATTTTCTCAAGAGTCGTCTACAAGTCATTAGAAGAAAAAGACAGCTTCAATAACATGCTCACTTATTTGGCCACCCTTCAAACTCTTCATCCAAATATTGCAATATTAAATGACCCGGTTGGAATAATGAAGGCAGGACCAAAAATCTACGACACTCTAATGTTCAGCGAAAACATACCAAGAACACAGGTAACAAAAGACCCGGAAAGGTTAAGAAAAATCATGGCCAAAGCAAACATGAATAAGGTAAAACTGGTTGGAAAACCAACAGATGGAATGGGTGGGGCATCCATTATGCCAATCCCAGGAAGTTCTTACGCAACATACGCTGAACTTTTAGTAAGACCCTTAGGAAGCGATAAGTATATCCCAACAATAATCCAAGATATTGTAGAAGGAGTAGATCGCAGAATATTTCTGCTTAATGGAAATATAATCGGCGGATACAAGAGAGTTCCGGCAGAAGAAGACTTCAGGGCAAACTTCAGCACCGGCGGAACAATAGAACCATATAATATTCAAGATGTAGATATAGAGATAGCAGGAAACATCAAAGACAAAATCGTCAAAGACGGCTTATACTTCTGTGGATTAGATATTATAGGTCCAGAAGAGAATGGAACCCCTGAAAACACCAAAATTTTAGAGCTAAATGTAAGATGTCCGGCAGGAATAAAGAATCTTGAGACTATTGTAAGGGAAGAGGCTTCATCAGATATAATAAAATTCTCAGAGAGATTATCAAACAGAAAAAGCAAAAAAAAAGCAAAATAAGTCGTTATTTTGTGGATACTTCGGTAGGTTTATAAATTAAACAAAGGTTTTTGATAACTGCGCGGGGGTCCGATAGTCTGGCCAATTCGGCAGGATTTAAGCTCCTGTGGCTTAGTGCCTACGAAGGTTCGAATCCTTCCCCCCGCACTTATTTCAAGATTTTTCTTTCTTACTCAGTGAAAAGCAAGGCTTTTAAACACCACATTCGACATTACTCCATAAAATCATATTCAAGGAGGAAAAACCAAAATGACACAATTTAAGTGTGCAAAGTGCGGAAATGCAGCAGAAGCTGAGGAAGCTCCACAGTGTTGCGATGCAGCTATGGAGGCTGTAGAGGCAGAAGCTACAGAAGCACCTGCAGAAGCCGAGGCAGAAGCACCTGCAGAAGCAGCAGCTGAAGAAGAAAAAAGCGAAGAATAATCTTCTTCGTTCAATTTCTTTTCATCTAATTCTTTTATTTTCAATTCTTATTAGCAACTGCGCTATGCCCAATACTTTTAAAAAATAAAGAGAAGCAGGTTTATCCCAGAAGACGCCACCGTGGCTCAGTCTGGTAGAGCACCACATTGGTAATGTGGGGGTCGCGGGTTCGATTCCCGTCGGTGGCTTATTTACTTCTCAGAGCACTAATCGCACTTACTACTTTCTCAGCAAAAGTATATCTATATCACACAACTCTTAGCCCATCAAGGAGGTAAAAAAAGATGAGCAAGAAAGAAAACAAAAAGTCACGCAAGCTTCAACCAAAGCTGCAGCCGGAGCTGCAGCAATATATTGAGAAACGCCACGATAATTGGTCAGTTCTCGAAGATTTTGGAATATACGATTTTTACTATTTCTTAGCCGAATAGCCTCTTTTCCTGCTCTCTTAACACCTCTTTCTTTTTCTATCGCTACATTTAAAAACACCCTGCAGCCATCTAAATTTCATGAAGAATCTAAAGAAAAGATACGAAGAGTTATCAAAAAAATACAATCTCCCTTCATATGACGAGCTGGACAAGGAATTTGAAATCCTTTACATAAGAGAAGTATTTGAAATATCCAAACCATTAGCATATGTCAGAAGAAGGCTATCTGACAAATTAGGCGGAGTTTGTGGTATGCTTCAATCTTTGATACAACCGAATCCAAATTCATCAGTTTCAATAGAAGAATCCTCATTTTTCTCAAAGGATGAAAAGCAGAAGTTGGTTAAGCTACTAAAGGAACTCATGTATTACGAGAGGCTTTCAGTACATCTCGATGTGAATTCCGAAGAAGAAAAGGATGCAGAATTCATCAAGGAAGCCAGCGAAAAGTGGAATGAAGTCAAGCCGAAAGTTGAAAGCATAACAGGCAAACTGAAGGACGGATGGCAAAAAGAAGTCAAAGCCAAGGCGAAAAATCACCACTACATGGGATAAATAGTCAATAATGAAAAGAGGTCAAGTTTACATTCTTGCTGTGATAATAATTGGATTTCTATTATACACAATAATCACGCCAATAAATATAATGCACAAAAAAGTCATAGACGACGACTTTGAAGAGATCTCAAAAAACTACGAATTAGAAAGCTCCAAACTTCTAAACGAACTCATTAACAAACAAGACATAAAAACAGAAGAAATAAAAAATGACTTCCTAAAATTCACAGTTGCATTCACCTCATATTCAAAAACAAAAAACCCAAACTTCGGAATAATCTATGCTTTTCCATACAGAGATAGCATAATGATTGGCAACTATGCATTCACAGACACAGATTTTGTTGTGGATGGAAACACAGAATCATTAGCAGGCTGTTTTGAAGAAGTTAAAACTTCAATATCTCTTTTCGGATTAAAATTGGATGTTTCAGGTATTGACGTTGACACTTACAAAGATTGTATATCTGATCCACTTCCTTTCTCCAAAGGTAACATTCTAGAATTTGAAATAGATGGCGTTGAATATTCATTCGAGCCGTCTGGAGATAGGTCAGACATAATAGTGGTGAGTAGGGAAGAACTCACAGACGGAGTAAAAGTATTCATTAGTGAGCAATAAATCTAATAAACAAGGGAATTAGGGTTATTATCAAGGTGCAATATAAAAATAAAAGAGGGATAAGCCCCGCAATAAGCTGGGTTCTTCTAATTGGATTATCTGTAGTAATAGCATCCATGGTGACTGTCTGGATGAGAACCACAGCTGAAGAGGTAGCTGAAGATCTCGCATTTGATGTTGAGCAGGATGCAAGATGCGCGGATGTGTCAATAAGCGCACAAACACAAAACAATTGCAACACAGTAACAATAGAGAACAGGGGACTCTTCTCAATAAACAAGGTAAAAATAAGATACGATGGCACATTTGAAGAATATGACTTGGAAATAAAGCCAACTCAATCTGCCCCATTAAGCTTAAATATCCAGGGATACAATGAGATAAACGTGATACCTGTCACACAAATAGACAACCAGATGATAGGATGCCTTGACAGGGAGGTGACAGTTAGTTGCACATAAATCATGAAAAAAAAGGTGTATCTCCGCTTATCGCGACGGCAATTCTGATAGGTTTTGCAGTAGTCATCACTTCAATAGTTATGATGTTTGGGACAGATCTCATCAAGGATATTCAGCAAAAGCAGGGAGCAAAGGCTGACCTTTCATTGGGGTGCACAAGAACATCATTCGAAGTATTAAATGTCCAGGGAACTTCAATAACGGTTCGTAACATAGGCAATGAGGATATTCACGCGTTCTTCATAAGAGGAAGAGGAAGTGATGGAACAGAAGCAATAATACCACATTACAAAGTTGTAGCCATCAAGAATGGAGGCACAGTGAATATAGATGCTGTATTCCCAGGAGGGGGAATCAACAATCTTAAAGATGTTAAGATATTTGCAAAGAACAATGCAGGTCCAAAGGGCAAGGCAATATGGATGGTATGTCCAGAAACTGAATTGACTGCAATATTATAATCAAAGTGAGGTAATAAAATGATGAACAAAAAAGGGATTTCACCGCTGATAGCCACAGTGTTGATCATAGGTTTCACAGTTGTGCTTGCCGCGGTTGTGATGAACTGGGGACTGGATTTCTTCAAAGGGGTTACAGAAGAGACAGAACAACAAACTCAGCAGACACTGATATGTGCATCCGACCTAATGTTTGAGATTTCAGATGTGGATTGCGCAGGTAAGATAACAGTCATTAATCGTGGTCAAATAGGCATATCATCGCTGGTCTTCATGTTCCACACTCCAGATGGGATAACAACAGTTGACACATCAGAAGATGAAGCAGCCGCAGGCATTCCAAAGTTTGGCGGAACAACTTTTGACATATCTACAGATCTATTAGCATCGGCTACAAAGGTTGAAGCAATAGCTACTGTCGAAAGTTCAGAAGGAGAAGAACCTATAACTTGTCCTACAAATGTGGAAGATTATGTGGTGGCCTGTTCAACAGGTCCCTAACAAAACTGAAAAATGATGGTGGATCTTGCTAACAGCAGGAAGTCCGGACAGATATGGGTCTCGGCCGTCTTGTTTATCGCATTGGGAGTTATTGCAATATCTTTAATTCTAGCTGCAGCTCTTCCATTAGTAAACAAAATGGTTGACAGGAACACAGCAGTCCAGACAAAGCAGATTCTCATTAGCATAGATGACACAGTAAGAACAGTTGCGAATGAAGGTCCTGGAAGTCAAAGGCAGATTACGCCACTAATCATCGACAAGGGTGAGCTTGACATAGATGGTGAAGAAGAAACCATCTCATGGAGTATGGAAACCAAGTCTCTTCTAATGGAAAAAGACATTGAGATAAAGGAAGGAAACGTTCATCAGATTCTCACATCAACATTTGTGGAAGAGATCAACAAGATGACTCTATGGATAGAATATGAAAAAGTGGATATACTTTTGGAATCAGATTTCCAAAGCCCATTCAGCGGAAGATACACGCTTCTAGTAAAGCATACAGGAGCATTCAACGATGACGGTAGCCCAAAAGTAGAGATAAGCGTCAAGTAAGACTAGAACAAGCCATAACAATCTCATAGCAAACATTAAAAATCCCAAGATATTCTTTAAAAATACTTAATTAGAATACTATAGAAGAGGTGTAAATTTGAGTTTGCTTAAAAAAAGAGCCCCCACAGGTCCCGCACCGCAGCCGCAAGCGGAATTTAGGATAGAAAAGAAGCCGGAGGTTCCTACCCTGCCAGATTTCTCAAGCAAAAGAGATGTTGATGTAAAATACCCTCTTCTAAGTCCATATGCTTATGCTCATATACATTGGGATGATACGGAAAAAGAAGTAGTTTATGATGTTATTGAACCTCCATTAGATGCGGAAGAAAAAAGAATTCTCAAATCGTTGGAGGAAGGTATAGAAGAACTAATCAACATAAGCTTCATCAACATAAAGGAAGAGAAGACAGTCATCTCATACCTGGAAAAGAACATGAAAGTTCTCCTCTCAGAATTAGGAGTCAAGCCATCAAAAGAAACTTTCATGAAATTAATGTACTATATTTACAGGGACTTTGTAGGACTTGGAAAGATAGAGCCAATGATGAATGACATGTTTATAGAAGACATAGAATGCAACGGTTCAGAAATGCATCTATACATCGTCCACAGAAAATACAGAAACCTAAAAACAAGCATAACATACAAGACAAATGAAGAGCTGACAAGTTTTGTGGAAAAGATTGCACAAAAGTGCGGAAAGTACATATCATATGCAAGTCCAATACTCGATGGCAGGCTCCCAGACAAAAGCAGAGTCAACGCAACTTACACACAAGACATATCATCAAGAGGACCAACATTCACAATAAGAAAATTCACAAGTGAGCCATGGAGTCCAATAAAGCTCATCGAAGTCAAGACAGCAAGCCCAGAACTTCTGGCATACTTATGGCTTCTCATGGAATACGAGTCAAATATAATCATCATCGGCGGAACTGGAACAGGAAAGACATCGTTCCTTAACAGCATGGCCTTCTTCATTCCGCCGCAGGCGCGTATAGTATCTATTGAAGACACTCACGAACTCAATCTACTGCATGAAAACTGGCTCCCTTCGGTCGCCAGAGAAGCTATTGGAGTCGGAGCAGAAGGAAAATTTGGAGAAGTCTCACTATTCACTCTTCTAAAAGCAAGTTTTAGACAAAGACCGGATTATGTTATAGTTGGAGAGATCAGAGGACAGGAAGCATTTGTACTTTTCCAGGGGGCAGCATCAGGACATCCAACTCTCTCCACAATGCATGCAGAGGATGTAGAGACAATGATAAGGAGATTAGAAACTCCGCCAATAAATCTCCCAGCAACTCTTGTAGAAACACTGGATGCTGTTTGTGTAATGACACAGACAAAAGTTGCAGGAAAAGAAGTAAGAAGACTCAACAACATAACAGAAGTCATGAGTGTTGGAAAGAAAGTTGGCTCAATAAAAAAGAATGTGCCTTTTATATGGGACCCGCAGACAGACAGATTCTTTTTCAAAAAAGAAAGTTATGTTTTTAGAAAACTGCAGACCCAATATGGATTAACACCAGAGTATTTAATGAAAGAGTTTGAAAGAAGAACAAGGCTTCTTTGGGAAATGTACAAGCAGGGAGTATCAGGCTATCAGGAAGTGCATAAAACCATCAGTGCTTACTACAAAACGCCGGAAGAAGTCTTAAAGAAATTCAACATCAAGTGATTTATGATGTCTATAGATTCAATTAAACAAAACGTCAAGAGTATAAATGATGCTTATCAAACATACTCAAATCTTATCTCACAGCACAAGTATGACAAGAATAGGGCCGAAAGATTAAGAGCATATATCTTCAGTCTCTCGCAGAATCTAGACCAAATGATAAAAGAAGAAAGAGAAAATGTCCGTCAGTGATGAAACAAAAGAGATAAGAAGACTCCTCTCCAAGTATAAAAAAGAGGATGACCCTAAAGGGAAGTACCATATTCTTGGGCAAATTATGAAATCCAATGCCAGGATACAGTCCGAAATTTCAACTCCGGCAGATGATTATTACAAGGAAGTCATCACGATGGGTCCGCCTTTAAGAAGAAAAGGTGAAAGGCCGGAAATCTCAGCACAAAGAACACCAAGCGCGCCCAAATTCATCGCAGCAAGACAGCCTTCACTTGCAAAAGTAAAACCAAAAAGATCAAGCCAAGTTCTAGCAGAAAAGTCCAAAAGAAAAACAAAAGCCAAAACCAAAATACCCAAAGCTGTCAGGAAGAGAATGATGTCAGAGCTGGG
>CEPX01191817.1_pt1 | contig 13326 bp, 13 predicted proteins | sample 361361 | NCBI WGS metagenome assembly CEPX01 (sample SAMEA2619974, study PRJEB7988) | marine metagenome | biome: marine biome (ENVO:00000447); feature: mesopelagic zone (ENVO:00000213) & marine oxygen minimum zone (ENVO:01000065); material: "saline water (ENVO:00002010), including plankton... | reverse complement strand
CCCAACAGTATCAACAAAAATAGAACTATTAACTGCCAACCCAATATTAGAACCACTTTGAATAACATCATCTTCAGACCAAACAAAAATTGTTTGGTTACCTTCACTAAGTGCTGTAAGTGAACCAGGATTTAAGAAGTCAACTGTACCCTTATTGGTTCCCTCCTCATTTGAGAAATTATAATAATATCTTAATATTCCACTTACATTACGACCTGTGATGTTATCATTAAAACCTACCCAAGCAAAATCAATTATTCTATCTAAACTATAAGTTGCACCACCTTCAATGTTTATACTTGCACCAGTTGAACTAGGTGAAGTTTTATCTATTTTAACAACTAGAGTAATAATTGGTTGAGTATTTCCAACTAAATCTTCACTTTGATAATTAAAGTAAGTAATATTTTCATCACTAATTGTTACAGTACCAGTATAATTGGTATCTGGCACACAGTTATAATCTTCTGAAGAAAAACAGTACTGAGTCCAATTTAAATCTGACCCATTACCTAAACTAGCGTTTGGGTCTTCTGGAGACAGAGTAATTTCAGCATCAAAATTTATCCATGTGTCATTTTGACTAAAGTTATCTGTTGTGTTTGGAGCTTCAGTATCTATTTTAATTGTCAATTCTCGAGTTGGCTCAAAATTACTTGCATTATCATTACTTGCAAACCTAAATATACTTTCCCCTTCAGTTGATATTGTAATTGGCCCTGCACTGTAATTATCTCCTTCTTCAGGAAGACAATTTTCAACAGTACAATATCTTGTCCAATTTAATCCTGAAACATTTCTCCCTCCAATAGTATCATTTGCAACCAAGTAAATGTCTCTTGCTGAATTCACCCAGGTGTTATTTTGAGTGAAATTACTTACAGTTGAAGCATTGCTTTTATCTATTCTTAATTCAATAGTTTGAATTACTTGTGTGTTACTAACATTATCTTGACTGTGATATCTAAAATAAGTAATGTTCTCATCAGCAACAATAACTGTTCCAACATAATCTAAATCAGGAACACAATTTGCATCTTCAGAAGAATAACAATACCGAGTCCAGTTTAATCCTGAACCATCTCCTAAACTTTCATTTGGATCCTCAGGAAACAAAGTAATTTCGGCATCATAAAGAATCCATTTTCCTGCCTGACTAAAATTATCTGTAGTATTTGGAGCTTTAGTATCAATTTTTACTATCACTTCTTCTGTGCTTTGTAAATTTCCTGCAATATCACTGCTTGCAAACCTAAATACACTACTTCCTTCAGTAGGGATTGGAACAACAGCAGTATAATTAGTACCAGTTGCTGGATCACAAGCATCAGACGTACAATAATAAGTCCAATTTATCCCACTACTAGGATTGCCTGTTGGATCATCTTCAATTAATGAGATGATAGTTCCAAAATTAAGCCATGTATCATTTAAAACTGTGAAATTACTAGTAGTATTAGGCTTTATTGAATCTAAATTCAAAGTATAATTAATCTCACTAACATTAACATTGCCAAGAGTGTCATTACATTGAATATAAATATTATTTTCTCCTTGTCCTGAGATTGTCAAATAATCAACTGTAAAAGTGTGACTTGTAGTTTCAGCACCAGTAAACAAATTTGTTTTAGAAGAGAAATCTACTCTACTAGAGTTATCCCAACGGCAAGAAGCAAATTCATTTGTTGTTAAAATTATTGGTTGAGAGGTTTCATTAATCCAACTAATATTTGCAGGGTTAAAAATAGTTATTTGTGGAGGCGTTGCATCTAAAGTAAAATTAAAAACTCCAGACAAATCGTAAATTAAATCTCTTGTTATGTTGTATGAATAAACTCTCCAGTAATAGGTACTATCTGACAGCCCACTACCACCCAAAGTTATGTTATGTTGTAATGTAGCATTACCAATTCCAGATACATTCTCCTCCATTGGATCTAGAAATTGGTCATCTGTATCTAATTGAAAAGTGAAATTCCCATCTAGTCCTGCACTATAATTCCATTCAAATTCAAAATAGGTTGCATTGTTTGTGAAAATATCATTTAATGGACTAACTAGAGTTAAATTTGAATGGCTGCTCACATTAATTTCAGGGTTATCATTTACAGAAATATTAGTATAACTACCATTGGTTCCAGTAACTACATTTCCACTGTTATTAACATCAACAATAATATCAACAAAACTAGTCCCATCAGGTGCAGTCGGAGCTACAAAGTATGACCCATTAGCAAATGTTGTCGTTGTTTCACTCGCTAATTTGTTACTGGTATCTACTTTATATAAAGTTGCATTAATAGTTGCTCCACCATATTCCGGTCCAATTACAAAACCAGTAATTCCAACAGGTGTTGGATCAGCAAAAACCATTGGGATAATAAGAGCTACAACTAAAGAAAGCAATATTGTAAATGATAAAAATGTTGTAAAGGAACTCATTCCTAAAGGAATTGACTTGCGTGAAGATTTTTTTGAAGAGATTGTATCATTTATCTCATTATCATTAGTCTCTTCTGAAATAGAATCTTCATTTTTCTCACTTTCATTTTCTTTATCATCTTCTTCTTTTTCTTCTTCATCTTCATCTTCATCTCGTTTTACTAATAAATATAGAATCATACACACAGTCATGACCATCGAGAATAAAAGCATTTGAAGGACTAAGGGTTCAGATTCCCACCAAACATATTCTGGAGTTGAGATCTCTGGAGCTTCTGTTTCTACTAATTCAGATTCTCCAAAACCACTTCCAACTTCTTCATCAATAACTTCAATTCCTCCATCAATCATTCTTTGTAATTCTTCCCATTGTTCTTCTGTGAGAGGTATATCTTCTTTATCAAGGTCTGTTTCTTCTTGAGTCGTGTCTGGAACATCAATTGCCGAACCAGCATTATTACTTGATGATCCTCCTCCAGATCCACCACTAGAACTACTACTTGAACTACTACTTTCAGAACTGGAATCTGCTAAATTAACTTCAAAAATTTGTTCACTACCAGAGATTATGTTTTCACGAACTTCAAAAAAAGCTAAACTCTCGTCATTGTCAGGAATGACAGTTAAAGAAAGATCAAAAGAAACCCCACCGTCAGTTGTCAAAACTCCAGCAAATCTCCCCCCCTCTACAGATTCAACAGAATTTACAATATTACTATCAAGAATCTCATCTGTTCCTGTTTCAAAAGCTACAATCAAAACAACAGAATTGTCTGCATTATCTCCTGTAATTGTTCCTGCAATCCCTGTTGGCATTGGTATTGCTAAAGCGAAACTAGAAAAAAAAATTAGAAAAAGAGTAATTATAATCAAGAAGAACAGACTAGTTCTAATTCTCTTTCTCCATCCAATTCCTATTTTTGTTTTCATTATTGCTTATTATTTAATTCTCTAATTTCATTCTCTATAATCAATAGTTCCACCACAGGTTGCTTTTACGATATAACATCCACATGGTTCAGCCTGTTCTAAAGTTCCAGAATCAAAACTTGCTAAATAATAATCAAATGCTCCTTCTGTGGGATTATACCTAAATACCCAATCATAACCATCACTAATTGAAGAAAATGCGTCTCTAATATTTTGACTATGATTTACCCAACCAACATAATTCCATCTTCCATTTGCATCAGTAATAGTATATGTTAAATCAGTAACTTGATCATTTCCAGTCCAAGTAAGGGTATTGTTATTTGTCGCTTTAATTATGTAACAAGACCCAGGAGTAATTTCTGAAATTGTTCCACTATTAAAACTAGCTAAATAATAATCAAAATTTCCATCTGCACTATCATAAGTGAATACCCAATCATAATCTCCATCTATTGACCACAAGGCATCACTCACGCCTGGTTCCTCTAAATTAACTGGTATTGAAATATAATTCCATCGGCCATTATCATCAGAAATTGGGCTTGAGCAAGTATTATTAAAAGGAAGACCTAAGATATTTAAATTTGCATCTCCTACTGTAGCACCAGTAGGAGTTAAATCTATTGCATAGGACAAAGTAGCATAAACATTGAACTGATTAACCAAAATAACTAGAAGTGCCAAAATTAATAGTTTGCGCCCTATTTTCATTTTTTTAATTTATTTTAGAAAAAAGTGTTTTTTAACCTATTTATAGTTATTGCTTTTTTAAGAGGAATTTTCCTTGTTTTTTTACTGTATTTAAGCAGATACTGGTATCTGAGGTATCTGCTAGAAGATATTTTTCTTTTATATGACCCAAAAATATTTAAACTAATAGCACAAAAACACAACCATAGCCAACGCAGACTCTTTTATTCAAGACTGCACAGCTGCATGAGGCAAAAGAAACTGCAGAGAACTTATCAACAATATTTGAATGGTTCTTATCACTTTTTTGCTGACAAATTACAAAAAATAAATTAAATTAGGTGAAAAATATGTCAGAAACAGAAACAACAGAGAATACAGAAAATTTGTTAATTGATACTAACGAATACCTTAAAGCCGGAATTCATATTGGTACTAAATACAAAACTAAATATATGAAAGAGTTCATTTACAAAACTCGGCCAGACGGTTTAAGTGTTTTGAACTTGAAGAAAATTGATGAACGTCTTAGAGTTGCTATGAAATTTCTAAGTAACTACAAACCAGAAGAAATTCTGTTTGTCTCTCGTCGTGAAAACGGTTGGAAAGGGCTTAGAATTTTACATAAGTTAACTGGGATTAGAATTATCACTGGGCGATATCCACCAGGTATTTTAACTAATACAAATTTGGAGACTTATATTGAACCAAAAGTTATGATAGTTTGTGACCCTTGGCCAGATAAAAATGCAATTGTTGATGCTAGCAAAGCAGGAATTCCAGTTGTTGCTCTTTGTGACACTAATAATGAACCGAATAATATTGATTTAATTATTCCTGGAAACAATAAAGGAAAAAAATCAATTGGATTATTCTTGTATTTGGTTACTCGTGAGTATATGAGAGCTAAAAGTTTACTTCGTGGTGACCAAGAGTTAGAAGGATATACGGTAGAAGACTTTGTAGAAGAGTAGAATACTTTTTTCTTTGTTTTTTATTCTCGTTATTTCTTAAAGTCAATAATTTTTTTGGTAAATCTTTATAAAAAAGAGTCTCATTTGAGATAACACATTTTTCCACACTAACAGTTACTTGTCAACTGTCATCTAGACTAGAACTAAAAATTTTGGTCTTGTCGGAGCTAATGTGTAACAAAACTACCTTAATGTTAATGTAGATATTTCCTCAATTCTGAGTGGAATCTATAGAAAGAATATGTAATAACAATAAAATGGAATACCTTCAAATTCAACTACAAGCAATAAGAGCTTCCGACACATATGGTGGATCCACTGTATACATGTTAGAGTTTCTAGAAACTGAAGGTTCATTTGAGTGTAGAAGTGTACCAGAATTAGCTGCAAGAATTAAAGAGGTTATTGAACAACATCAACCAACTACAGCAAAATTTAATCTAAGAATACAAGAGCCACAAGGAGCTGGCATCCTATGGAATGATAGTGGTTCACCTTTATTAAATCGACCATTAAGCACTGCAGAAATGGATACTTTGTATGATTGTTTAGAACAAAAAATTGGTTTACCATATTCATCAGCAACTAAGCAAGAATAATTCTTAGAACAATAATACTCTTTCTTACAATTTCAAACTATAAATAATACCAAAAATCCTTCTATTTTCAACCCGAAACCTTTATAAATGACTCCAAGCCCAGCCAGCTTATACTCAACCAAGGCTCAAATAGAGCAAAAATGAGTTACTAAAGGGGTTAAAACACATATCATACTAAAATTACATAAGAACCCGATTTGGAGGAAAAATAATACAAAATGGCAAAAGAAAAAGAACATATTAACCTGGTTTTCATTGGTCATGTAGATCATGGAAAATCCACTACAGTTGGTCGATTACTGTTTGATACAGGAAATGTAGACGAACAAGCTATGCGAAAACTAAAAGAGAAAGCACAGCAATTAGGAAAAGGCGGATTCGAATTCGCTTTTGTTATGGATAACTTAAAAGAAGAGCAAGAACGTGGAGTAACCATCGATCTGGCACACAAAAAATTCCATACTGACAAATACTACTTTACCATCATTGATGCACCTGGTCACAAGGACTTTATTAAGAACATGATCACAGGAGCATCTCAAGCAGATTGTGCTGTTATTGTAGTAGCTGCAAACGATGGAGTTAACGCTCAGACTAAAGAACATTTGAAATTGTCAAGAATCTTTGGTGTTGGACAACTTTGTGTAGCTGTTAACAAGATGGACATTTCTGGAGTAGACTACAGCGAAGCAAGATATAATGAAGTAGTTGAAGAAGTAAAGAAAGAAGCTAAAGTTGCAGGATGGCCTGTTGACAAAGTTCGTTTCTTACCTATTGCATCACTGCCAGGGGAAAATATTGCAAAACCTTCAGAAAAAATGTCTTGGTGGAAAGGAGACACTCTTCTTCAAGCTGTTGACAAATTTGAAGTACCTCAAAAACCAACTGACTTGCCTTTGAGACTTGCAATCCAAGATGTGTATAACATTACTGGAATCGGTGTTGTCCCAGTTGGACGTATCGAAACAGGAGTTATGAAAATTGGTGACAAAGTTACTGTAGTTCCTGGACGTGAAGGAAAAGGAGTATCTGGTGAAGTAAAAACTATTGAGATGCACCACGAACAGCATAACACTGCTGGACCAGGAGACAATGTAGGATTCAACGTACGTGGTATTGGTAAGAAAGATATCGCACGTGGAGACGTACTTGGTCACGCTGATAACGTACCTGCAGTAGTAACTGAGTTTACTGCCCAAATTGTTATTATGAACCACCCAACTGTTGTAACTGTTGGATACACTCCTGTATTCCACATTCACACAGCACAAGTGGCTTGTCAATTTGTTGAGATTGTTAAAAAGCTCAACCCTGCAACTGGTCAAGAAGTTACAGAAGGAAAAGACATCTTGCGTAACGGTGACGCAGCAATTGTAAGGTTAAAACCATTGCAAGCATGTGTAATCGAGAAACAAGGAGAAATTCCACAGATGTCTAGATTCGCTATCCGTGATTCCGGAACAACTGTAGCAGCAGGTATGTGTATTGACCATGTGAAGAAAGATTTGAATGCTAAGTAAGCATTTATATTTTTTTTTTATTTTTTTATCATATCAAAATCATAATAATTGGAACACAAAACGTATTTAGATCAAAATTTAGTCAAAAACAAAGGCTAAACAGTAAGGTTTAAATACAAGTGACAGAGGAAAACGCATAATGGCACCACGAGCACGAATAAAATTAACATCAACAGAGATTGTTAAAATTAATCAAGTTACTTCTAGCATTCAAGAGATTGTTGAGAAAACTGGTGTTGATATGCGAGGCCCAATCCCACTTCCAACCAAGAAGCTTAAAGTGACCACTAGAAAATCACCAGATGGTGAAGGGAAGGCTAGTTGGGAGCGATATTCTATGAATATTCATAAGAGATTGATTGATGTTTCAGCTGATGAGAGAACTTTAAGATTAATCATGAGAGTTCTAATCCCAGAAGGTCTTAATATTGAGATTGAAATGGTTAATGTTTAGGTTTATTATTTTTTAATCAGAATTCTTTTTTATTTATATGACTTGAGTTTTCGTCCAAGAATTTCTTCAAAGCCACCAAATCTTTCTTTTCATTATCATAGAAATAAGTTTTGATTCCAACAGATTCTGCACTTTTCTTAGCAGCTTCTTTATGTTCAAAATAAATCACTTCATTAGGCTCTAAACCAAAATGTTTTAACATAATTTCATAATATTTTGGATCAGTTTTTTCAGGGTCATGTTCTAAAGTAAAAACTTCATAAGGTAGGTTGTAAAAACCATATTTCTCCCTATCTTTATCATTAGCACCAGTCAAGATTATTTTTCTGTTTGGGTATTCTTCTAATAGATGAAACATCTCCTTAAAGACTCCTGTTTCTTTTAAGAAAAAACAATTAATTGCATCAACTAATATTACTTTCATTAGCATCACTCCTTCTTCACTTTCTTCTTCAAAAAGGTCACAATCCTAAGCTTTTTCACATGCATAAAAGCGAAGTTCAACATTACAAATAACACAATTCCAATAACAACAGATATTGCTGTCCAAAAGAATAAAGTAGTCATATCAAAAGAGATTATTTCTCCAACAATATTATTTCCAGACATATTCAAAACTAGCTCTGCTCCTGGCATTGCACCTAAACTAACAATGGTTGCAATAGTTCCAATTGCAAAAATTACTTGCAATATGTTCAACTCTTTAGATTCGTTATCTTTGTAGACATACTCAATTTGTTTAATTGTAGAATCAATATACTCTTTAGTCATCCCTAATTGGTCTTGGATATAATTTTTCAAGCGCACCATTTCATTAAAATCATGCATTTCTAAAGCGTCCAAAATTCTTGGAATTTTACAATCATCTTGTCGTTGCATTAAGAAATCATCTGATTGGTTTATTCTTCGGATAATTGCTTGCACTTCTCTTTGTTTTTCAAGTAAGTTAGAAATCATAACTGGCAATTCTTTAAATTTGAAAGTATCTCTTTTCCTAAGAACTGTCATTTCTCTCCAAGTTTTCAGGTTATAATCAAGTACATATTTTGATAATTCTTGATATTCCATAAAAATTAGTTGCGATTCAATTAGGTGCTGCAGTTTTTCTCCACGAAGTTTGCAACTTTCAAAGACTGCACATCCATCGCCATATACTTTTGTAAGATAACGAGTTGCTAATTGATAATCAATAGTTCTATTCAAAGAAGAATACAAAGCTTTCAAAGAAGGAATCTTTTTCGAAGAATAAATTAAAACACTTGGTGGTTTTTTTAATATTATTTTGCTAAAGAACAAATCTTCTTCATCAAGTAATTGAAATTTTTCTAAAATATATTTTCGAAGCCATTTATACTCTTTATCAACATTTTTTAATTGACCGTCATACTCTAGGTAGATCAGTCCATCTTGTGTTACATGAACTTTACGTTTCGGATCTGGCCGAAGGATAATTGTATCAAAATCATTCCTTACATATTCAAAATCTAACTTTAATTCATCTTCAATCACATCTTTGAATGCCAAAAAATGTACTTTAGTGATAAAAATGTACATCCCAACAATAGTTTTCATGAATTAGAGAAATTATTTGACATATATAAATGTAGATGATAAATGTAAATTAATATTTAATCCCATGAAATCAAAACAACTAATCAATACTTCCACTTAGAATGCCCAAAAGCTACAAATAAGTCAAATCCACTAACCTGAGGAGTGTCACAAGCCCCATAACAATCTCCTGCCCAAAAAGTAATCCTCAATTCTGGAAAGCGCGATAATAACTCGGCTTGAATTTCCTTTGCTTTTGGCTTAAGCCCATCTGGCAGCTGAATCAATATCTTACTGTGGCCTTCTTTTTTAATTGATTCATACAACTGATCCATTTCTAAATCCATACTCATTTCTGCCATGAAAAGCCTAAAATTAAGCTTCTTTTTAAATATTCGCAAAAATATGCCCCCATATAAATTCGATACGCAACGCTTAAAAAGCAGAGCCCTACATTAAATATAAAGTGGGAAAAAGACCGATTTTGGGCCTAACTGAACAGATTAGCATTTTACCTGGATCAGGAGATAATACTGAGCAAGAAGCAGTTGTAGCTAGAATTGACACAGGTGCTACATTATCTTCAATAGATAAGGAATTAGCTAAAAAGTTAGGTATTGAAACGGTTGTTAGAAAGAAAATGGTCAAAAGTGCTAGTGGGAAGAATCTAAGATCTGTAGTAAAAGCCATCATTCAAATTCATGGAGAGACAATTGAAGAAGAATTTTCTCTAGCTAACCGAGAAGGTATGAAATATCAGGTTTTAATTGGTCAAAATCATCTAAAGAAGGGCAACTTCCTAGTTGATCCACTAATTGATTAAACGAGTTTACACACAAAATGGGATTATCAACTGAACAACTTGTAGAACAGGCAAAGGAGCATGATGCCAAAACTATGGCAACTGAAGAACTAAGAGAAAAAGATTCTTCTAATTCAGAATCTAACGGCCCTGAAAATGGACTTAGGGCCTGTATTATTTCGCTTGGTTCAAAAAGCAGTAAAATGACAGCTGAAGCATTATCTGAATTCTTTGAACATGTTGATATGTTACAATTAAAAGAAATGGAGGTTGTCTTAGGAAAAGATGCCGGAGTTTTTTTTTCTGGAAAACCACTTGAATATTACGATTGTGTATTTATCAAAGGATCATTTCGTTATGCCCATCTTTTGCGAAGTATTACTAGTATGCTAGAAGGAAAAGTTCCTTACCTTCCTTTGCCAGCGTCTTCATTTACAATTGTGCACAACAAATTACTAACTCATTTGGCTTTGCAACAGCAAGAAATTCCGATGCCAAAAACTTATGTTTCTCCAAATACTGAAACAGCAAAAGAACTTCTAAAACGTGTTAATTATCCTATCGTAATGAAATTTCCTGAAGGGACTCAAGGTAAAGGAGTGATGTTTGCTGATAGTATCTCTTCAGCTTCTTCGTTGCTTGACGCGTTGGGTGCACTTAATCAACCATTTATTATTCAAGAGTATGTTGAGACTGGTGGAACAGACTTGAGAGTTATTGTAATTGGTGATAGAGCAATTGCTGGAATGGAGCGAAAAGCTACAACAGATGAGAAGCGTGCTAATATTCATGCAGGTGGTTCTGGTCAAATTGTTGAGTTAAGTCGTGAAACAAAAACTCTTGCTATCAAAACCGCAAGGGCACTTAATGCTGAAGTTTGTGGTGTGGATATTTTAGAAGGTCCTTTAGGTCCTGTTGTTATTGAAGCAAATATTTCTCCTGGTTTGCAAGGTGTTACGGCTGCTTCAGGTATTAATGTAGCTCGAGAAATTGCCAAGCATATGTATCAGCAAACTGTTTCCAAACTTCAAATAAAAACTGATAAGCATAAACAGCAAGTTGTCAAAGATATGAAAAATCAAGAAAACAATAAAAGTGAAATTATTACAAATTTACAGTTTAAGGGTGAGAGAATTATTTTGCCTAAGTTAGTAACTGAGATGACTGAGTTTAGTGAATTAGAGAATTATGTCATTAAGTCAAAAAAAGGAAAGTTAGAAATTGTTGAATTTAAGATGTGAAATTAGTTTATTCATCTTCTTCCCTTTTATAAGTTGGAAGTATTGTAAATCCCAAATATATTGAACCTAAACTTCCTAAAAGTCCAGATCCTCGTGGCATATGTGCTGCAATATTCTCAACAGGATTATCTCCATTGTATTCTACTGTTGAAAACAAATCACAATTTCCCCAAGTACCCCTCCAAGTTGTTGAACAATTATCCCAATATCTTTCGATTTCTGCTCCATTCATTTGTGCAGCAAAGGAGTATAATGTTGGAGAAAAACTAGTGTTTGTCATATATGGAATCATACCTGCAATTGCGCTACCCATTAAACCTAGTACGCCTACTTCCATCAGGCCTATTCCTAATAAACCTTTTAATCCAGTACTTAAGTCAATTTTTCCATTATTTCTTTCTTGTGTTATATTTTCCATTTTTTTTAATCACTTAAAGTAATAAACAACTTCCTCAAAACATTCCTTCAAAACTTTGAACTTCCCTTCCTGATCTAGCAAAAGAAATATCTGCTTCCACACCAATAATATATGCTTCCAAAACAGGTATGATTCTATTTGCAACTATTCTTGTAACAGCATCACACAGATCTTGTTCATCTTCTCTTAATTGCATCCCATCAACGCCTTCTCTATGAACTAAATCACCTTGTCTATGTAAAGTATATTTTTTACCATCTTCAGCTTGAAATCTATAATCTAAATTATGTTCACTTTCATCACATCTTACCAATAATCCAGAACTTATATCAAATCTCTCAACTTCCCTTTTATGCAAAAGAGAATTGTAATCAATCCGAATTGTTGTTGGATGCAAAAATTCTCTATTTCTTTGAGAGGATAACAACACACTTGTTAATAAACATGGAAGCTCTGGTCCTGGGACCCTAGAATACATCTGATCATCCCAATGGTCTGGTAGCCTAGTTTTTCCACTACCTCCCATTAATGACGCTAAAAATACCCCATAATTCCCAAGTTGATCTGGCCTTGGAACACTTAGATTCTTATATCCAAAACACAAAGACTCATCTCCATCACTAACACTTACAAATCCATTTGGATTTTGTAATTTAACAAACATTTCAGGATTACAACTTGACAAATAAGCCTGTTCTTGTTCTGTGAATAGTCTTCTTTGTGCAGCAATTGCATCATGTGTTAAATCAAACAATTTTCCTAAATTTCTTCTTTCAGTTACTGTGCTATTTCTTCCTGCCATTATATTTGTCTCCAATAATTACTTAAAAGTAATAACTAATTAATATAAATGTTTCCATTGAGAAATTTACTATTAATTAAAAAATAACTAAATTAATTAAACCAAATTAAAACTTATCTTAATTTTATTAAAAGATTGTTAATCACAAACCCAACAACCTCCTTATCTTCTCTTCATGCTTATTGAAGAATTCAGGGAACTGAGAATGTCTTGGTTCTGGGAATTCTCCCCCATTTAAACCAGCCCATCTCATCGAATTTGTGTGGTTCATTATTTACAACTTTATTTCTATCTACACAAACTAAAAAGTCAAGAGATATCCAATGAGTTTTATTTCCTTCATGTTCTCTATGCACGTCACGATAGCCTAAAAACTTATGATCTAAAACGTCTGTTGAAAATTCTTCAGTTATTTCTTTTTTCAAAGTCTCTACCACACCTATCCCAAAATCAAGTCCTCCCCCTCCAGCATCCCATCTGCCATGTTCATCACGACACTGATTAGAACGTTTATGCAACAAAAAATTACCTTCACCATCATGGCACATAAAAACTACCGTAACTCCTGGATAATCTATTCCTTTTTTCATTATAATCACATCCTAATTATTATTTGTTTATAAAATTATAAAAATATCATGCTAGAAAGGCTTCGTCATGCTACGCATTCCTCGGAACGCGGCCGGGCTGAAGTTCCACCTCTCAACTTCACTCCACTTTGTTTCGTTCAGGTCGAAATCAATGATTGGTTCTATGCTCTAGCATATTGGCCGCGCGTTCGCCCTTTCTAGCATCAGAGTTCAATACTCAATCCCTCGCCTTGCATTCACACCATCATCAAAATAGTGTTTATGCAGTTTCATCTCAGTAACCAAATCGGCAACTGCAATAATTTCGGGT
>CEPX01164452.1_pt1 | contig 13336 bp, 13 predicted proteins | sample 361361 | NCBI WGS metagenome assembly CEPX01 (sample SAMEA2619974, study PRJEB7988) | marine metagenome | biome: marine biome (ENVO:00000447); feature: mesopelagic zone (ENVO:00000213) & marine oxygen minimum zone (ENVO:01000065); material: "saline water (ENVO:00002010), including plankton... | reverse complement strand
ACAACCATTGTTTGTAAAGATTGACAAATACCGTGATGTCATAGACACACTTGCTAAGCTAAAGGAAAGGTTACACGACGCAGATGAAGTTTTACAGAATCTTAACCAACTAAAAGAAAAAGAAGGAAAAGAATTAGCTGCTTGGCATAGTGACTTAGAAAAGATTAGGAATCAATTGCTAGACATTGATCATAAATTGTTTGAGTAAAGATGGCACACGCAAAAACAGAAGACAGTATTCATGTTCGTTTAGATCATCCAATCGATAAAAGAAAAGTGATCTTACAAACTACTATTGATACTATCGAACTGTTAAAGCGTGAAAAATCTGTACGTGAGATCAGAAAAGAAAAAGTCAAAGCAATGGAAGATCTTAAGCTTACTCTAGCAGACATAAAAAAATTGTATCGTGCTATAAAACTGAAAGATATGCCAATAGGTTCTAAAGGATTAATGGAAGTGAAGAATGTTGGTGGCCAAAGGATTATAGCTCCTGCATCTGTTCCCAAACCTAAAAGAAGCAGGAAAAAAGCAACTACAGTGGCTCATAGGAAAAGTGCTATTGATAGGCAGCTTGACGCACTCCGGCGAAAGCTGGAAACTCTTTAATTATTTTTCTCACTCAAAAACTATTTAAACTAAAATCCTATTCTAGGCTCTATGTTATCTGATAAAGTTATGAAGAAGAAATACAAACCTATCTTCTTCAAATCTCCTAACAAATTCTACGCGACTTCAGTTCTAAAGAAAGAAGGCTTCAACAGAAAAGATTGTCCTAGTTGTAAGAAACCATTTTGGTCAGTTATTGAAAGAAAAGTTTGCGGCGATCCGCAATGTTCGGGTGAAGGCTTCACTTTCATTGGCAACTCTCCAGCGAAACATAAACTAGACTATATCGGAGTCTGGAAAAAGTTTTCTAAGATGTTCAAAACGAAAGGCTACACTCCAATTAAGCGTTATCCTTCAGTTGCACGCTGGAATCCTACGATGGAATACACTAACTCTAGTATTTCAGCTTTCCAACCTTACGTAATCTCTGGTGAAGTAACTCCTCCTTCTGAATCCTTAGTCCTTCCACAATTTTGTTTACGATTTGGCGACACTGACAATGTAGGAATTACAATGTCACACAACACAGGCTTTGTTATGATTGGCCAACACCAATTCATTCCTAAAAGTAAATGGAACCAAAACAAAGTCTTCCAAGATATGCTAGACTGGAACACCAAAGGTTTAGGTGTTAGCAAAGAAGACATGACTTTTCATGAAGACGCTTGGGCAGGCGGCGGCAACTTAGGTCCTTGCATAGAATTCTTTTCTAGAGATTGCGAAGTTTGGAACCAAGTTTACATGTTATACGAACAAACTCCTAAAGGCGTACAAGATTTGAAACTAAAAGTACTAGACATGGGCATGGGGATGGAGAGGGCAGCTTGGTTCTCTCAAGGTTCACCTACTATCTACGATGCAGTATTCCCAACCGTGCTAAAAAAACTAAAATCCAAGACTGGATTGAAAGTTAACAAGAAACTTTTACAACGCTACGTACCACATGGTGGTCAATTAAACAATGACGAAGTTGAGGACATGAATAAGGCTTGGAAGAAAGTTGCTAAGCTTGTAGAAGTAGATGTAAAAGAATTAAGACAAATGATATTACCTCTATCTCGTTTATACTCTATTGGCGAACACATGCGCTCAGCTTTGATCGTATTAAACGACGGCGGCTTACCTTCCAATGTAGGTGGTGGTTACAACTTAAGGATGTTAATTAGGAGAAGCTTAGGCTTCATTGACAAAGAAGACTGGGACATTGACCTTACTGATCTTTGTTCTTGGCACGCTGACTACTTAGAACCTATGTATCCAGAACTAAAGAAGAACTTAGACAACATCCACAAAATTTTAGAGATAGAGAAAAAGAAATACAACAATACTAAGGAGAAAACATCTAGGATAGTTGCAAATCTAAAGAACATTAACGAAGAAAAGTTACTAGAACTCTACGACTCTCAAGGAATAAGTCCAGACATGATTCCTGGCCTTAAAGTTCCTGACGATTTTTATGCAAGAGTTGCAGAGATGCACGAACAAAAAGAACAAGTTGCAGCTACCAAGAAGAAAGAAGAGATTAAACTTGGCAACTTAGAAGCAACTAAAGCATTATACTTTGAAGACTACAAAAAAACAGCATTCACTGCCAAAGTCTTGAAAGTGAAAGGTGACATAATTGTTTTAGACAAGACAACTTTCTATCCCACTTCTGGAGGCCAACTACATGATAAAGGAACCATTGACGGCGCAGAAGTAAACAATGTATTCAAGCAAGGCAACCTCATCTTGCACCATGTCTACAATGCAAAGTGCAAAGAAGGCGATACAGTGAAATGTATTATCGATAAAGACAGAAGAATCCAGATGGCACAACACCACACTTCTACACACATTATCAATGCGGCTGCAAAGAAAGTTTTGGGATCTCACGCTAATCAAGCTGGCGCTTTCAAAGACCTAGACAAAGCAAGAATAGACATCACACATTACCAATCTTTATCTGATAAGGAAGTAACAGAAATTGAGAAAGAAGCTAACAAGATTATTAAGAAAAAGATTAAGATAGAAAAAAAGTTTTATCCTAGAAGTGAAGCAGAAAAAAAGTTTGGCATGGAAATCTATCAAGGCGGCGCAGTTCCTGGTAAAATGTTACGCATTGTAAACATCAAAGGCATAGATGTTGAAGCTTGCGGTGGCACACACTTAGATAATACAAGCGAAGCTGAGAAAATCAAGATTATCAAAACTACTAAAGTGCAAGACGGCGTGATAAGGATAGTTTTCGTTGCAGGCGCTGCAGCGAAAGCAGAATCAGAACATAAAGAAGACATGTTACAAGAATTAGCAAGCTTACTAAACTGTGATATTGATCAAATTCCTGGAAGAGCACAAGAACTTTTCACTTTATGGAAGAAAGTGGTGAAGAAAAAGAAAGATGTGGAGAAGAAATTGGTGTCTACTGGAAGTTTCAAAGGTGATGTGACAGCAGAGACAGCAAAAATTCTAAAGACACAACCTGAACATATTATCAAGACTGTGAAGCGATTCTTGAAAGAATTGGACCTATAGATATACAAAGTATATATAATAGACATACAGACTAACCGTAAGTATTATATAGTTTATGTATATACAATAGCTATATGAAACTGCTAACATTCAAAATTTCGGAGAGCCTATTAGAAGAAATGGACAAAACATTCAAAGAAATGCATTTTGCAAACAGGACAGAATTTATACGACATGCAATACGTGAACAATTAAAAAAATCACATCCTAAGCAAGCGCATCAACCAACAATAAAGAAAGATCGCATACATTACACAGGATAATCTTTTATAGTTCTTTGTTTTCTTAATTTTATGTCAGTCGTTAGAGTATATAGTTTAACAGATATATTCAGCAAATCTTACTCATCTTTGGTAACAGATGAAAAAAACATTACAATTTGCGGTCACGGTCTTTATTGGGATAACTCTAGAAGAACTATGACTCCTCATCCATTCATACATGGTGTTCCAGGCCCTCAGGAAGAGGCTTTTGAAGTAGAAGAAATGATTCCTCTTATTGAAATTAGTCCTAATGAAGTTCAACAACAAGGTAGGCTAGAATATAGTCCTCGTTCCTTTTCAAAAGGAAGGTCTTTATCTGCTCAATACAACTTGGAATATTTACGGGTTGACAAAATAGATAGCCTTTCTTTAGAAGAATGGAGAGAATTTTTAGCAGAATATGTTGCTTCTCTTCCAACATCAAATATGTGGACAGAAGACATTAAACCAGAGATGAGAACATTAGAAGGTCTTGAGAATAATCTAAAGAGGAATTACTGGACACCATATTCTTTAGCAAAAACATTAAAAGATAAATTCTGTCCACCAGATTCTAGTATTTCTTTAACGCTATAATACAAAACCTTTATTAACATTCCACACGAGTATACAAATAATGGAAATAAAATTGAGGGAGAAACCTACAGGGGTGACTATTATTGAAGGCTTTCCTGGCCTAGGTCTAATAGGAACAATAACTACAGAATATCTAATCAAAAATCTAAAAGCAAAATCTATTGGTTACATTCGAATGGACGACATAGCTCCAATAGCTGCTATACACAGTGGTACTGTTATACAACCCTTAGAAGTTTATTATGTTAAAAAAAAGAATCTAATCATCTTACATTCTTTATTCGATCCATCTGGCATTGAATGGAAAGTTGCTGATGCTTTATCACAATTCTACAAAGAATTAAAGGCTAAAGAAATAATTAGCATTGAAGGAATAATGAGTGGACAAAGAAATAAGAAAGTTAAAGCTTACTATTTCAGTTCTAAATCTTCACAAGCTAAAAAATTAAAGAGTTCAGGAGCTGAAGAATTGAAAGAAGGTATCTTAATGGGCATAACTGCTGCACTTTTACTAGAAAATCAGGGTATGAATAATTCTGGTGTTTTTGTAGAGACTCATTCTAAGTTACCTGACAGTAGAGCCTCAGCTAAAATTATCGAAGTATTGGATGGCTATCTTGGTTTAGGAATAGATTCTGCACCTTTAGAGAAAGCTGCTGCTGATTTTGAGAAGAAACTTAAAGACTACATGGGCAATTTGCAGAAAACACAAGAACAAATAGAAGAACGCTCTCCAGAAAAACCTAGAGCTGCTGACTACATGGGATAAGTTCTTAAACTATCACTTAACATTTTTTTCTATGTTTCCTTACAAAAACCAGAAATACAAATTAGACATAGTATTTCCTAACAAGGTGCACGGTGGTGTCTACTCTTTAGGCCTACTAATCGTCTATAACATAGTAAGCAATAGAGAGGATTGGTACTGTGAAAGAATATTTTCTAATCAAGGAAAAATAACAGCTCCTTTAGTAGGTTTCACACTACAATGGGAATTAGATCTAACTAAAGCTATCGCAATGAAACCTAAAGATGGCTTAACTTTCGCCGGAGGTCCTTTAGCCAACATGAATCCAGAGCTCATTGCTAAACATTTTGACTTCTTATTCCTTGGCGACGTTGAAGAACCTTTACAATTAGTATTAGACGAATATGAAAAAGGAAGTGAAGACTTCTTAGAAAGAATTTCGAAAATAGACGGCGTTTACATCCCAAAATTAAACGAAGCTAAACAACATAAGTGTAAAAATCTAAGCAACATTCCTTATCCTTTGGTCCAACCATTTCCTGAAGAAATAAACGACAATTTTGTTTTCGGCAAATGTTTCATACTAGAACTAGAAAGGAGCTGCCCTTACAATTGCAAATTCTGTCCTCTACCTTCATTCTACAACAATTTCCAATTCCGTTCATTAGAACAACTAAAAGAAATAGTTGACAAGGGCTTACAAATCAACCATACAAATAAAATAATAATTTACGCACCATCATTCATACATCCTCAAAGAAAAGAATTGTTACAATATCTAATAGACAAAAAAGTAAGAGTTAGTGTGCCAAGCATAAAAGCAGAACACTGCGACCTAGAACTTTTACAACTAATAAAAAAATGTGGTCAAAAATCTATAACTATTGCACCAGAATGCGGACAACGTTTACGCTTTGAAGTAAGTAAAAGAATCAAAGACCAACAATACTTTGACTTCATAGACAGATGCAATGAAGCTGGTTTAAAAAAACTAAAACTCTACATGTTAATAGGCTTACCAAATATGACTGAAAAAGATTTAGAAGAATGGATTAACTTTGTAAAAGAGCTAAAAAATAAATTCAATGGAGAAATTTACTTGTCTATAAATTATTTCGTAGCAAAACCTAACACTCCTTTTGCTGAACATCCTTTCGATAAAAAAGTTCTAAAGAAACAAGCAAAAATAATAAAAAAAGAAATAAAAGGCACCCGTATCAAGATGCCCTCAATTGCAACCTCTCACCTGGAGTGGAGGATAGCACACGATTTAATGAACCAAGAAAGTTAGGTAAAAAACATACAACACCATAAATATAAGGGCCGTTACCAAAACTGACGTAATCCATCCAAGGCCACCCCAAAACCCATCGTGTACAGGATCTTTCAAATGAATTTCTCCCATTGTAATACTGGAAAATATAGGTTCTGTTTATAAGACTTATCTAGGAGTGAACTAAACGTTTATAAAAAAGAGCTGTGGTCTGAATAATTAATGAAAAACTGGAAAGAAGAGCTAGATCAAATATTACCTAAAGCAAAAGTTTCTTACAAATCCAATTTCTCAGCAGAAACTTGCTTTGAAAGAGCTATTTTCTTTAGTTGGGGTTGTACTATTGGTGATTGCACTTTCTGCTACATGAGCACTCAACCCGAGAGTAAAAAACCTAGAGAAACAAAAAGATCAACAGAATCTATACTAGCTGAATTCATTTTGGCAAAGCATCTTGGCTGGGACATTGGTTTCTTTACTGGTGGAGTTGGCGTCTTCACACCTATTGAGCTAGAATCTCTTTTAGAAAAAATTTATGAGATAACTGGAGAGAAAATTTGGTTATCGGTGGGTCCAGTGCCAAAACCCATCTTAGAGAAATATCTTCCTTACATTAAAGGAGTTGTTGGATCAACAGAAACAATCAATCTAGAATTACACAAAAAAGTTTGTCCTTCCAAACCTCTAGAACCTTATGAAAGAATGTTCATAGCTGCAAGCGAATTAAATTTAGATAAAGCAATGACATTTATTGTAGGCATGGGCGAATCTAAAGAAGATTTATTATTGCTAAAAGAATTCATTACAAAATATAATATCAACAAGATCCACGTTTATGGTTTAATTCCTCAGAAAGATACAATGTTTGAAAATTACGATAAACCTAGCAACGAGGAACAAGCTTGGTGGATTGCAAACCTTAGGATAGCATTCCCAGGACTAGATATACAGTGTGGTATTTGGGAAGATCGAATTGACAGAGTTAGCTTATTGCTTGAAGCTGGATCAAACTCCATATCTAAATTCAAAGCAACAAAATTGTTTGGCACTTCAAAAGCTTTAAAGATAGAAAAACAAGCAAAGAAAGCTGGAAGAATATTCAAAGGTACACTTACAGAAATTCCCGAAATAGGTTGGGAAAAAGAAGTAGAAAAGTTATCATTCACTCCTGAACTGAAAGAAAGAATAAAATCAAAACTGAATACTTATTTAGACTCAATGAGAAAAAATATCAAAACAATAAAAGTAAGCTCATAACAATAGAAGCTACTATTGGAATGTAAAGATTATCTTCTATCTTAAACTTAACACCTTCCAAACCCATTGTGATCAAACTCCCTACCAAAGCCAATACAACATCTACAAATAATAAAGCACCAAGGAAAGAAAACAATATTCCTGCAATAGTACCTTCAACAGATTTCAAATGCTTGTAAGTTCTCTTTGACAACAATTTACCAAATATATGTGACATAGCATCTCCTATTGTCAACATTACCATAGAAGCTAAAGCTATTTTCAAAGGAAAGAAGTACAAAACGATTATAGATCCAATCATAAAGAATATAGGTCCTTTGCCAGGCACAGTCTTCCTAAACTCTTCTCTTTCAAAATGATCCATTACCCAACTAGCTACAGGCACTCTATAAGATTTACACAAGCGAGACAAGACAACACCAACTATCAATATTGCAAACATATGATAAATATTAAACCAAGCTAAATACAACATAGTAATAAGAAAACTTCCAAAACCAATATGTAATACTTGTCTACGCAATTCTAACTTTGAGATCATATCACTTCGACATTTAACACTGTTTAAAAAATTTCCTAATCTCTCAGAAATTAATTTATTGGATACAAATCACACTTTTCAATAGGAAAATGCAAAGTATCACCTTCCCAAAGATTTGGAAGACCTGGAATATTCTCTTGTTTTGGAACATAAATAAAATCTCCAATAACCAATTTTCTAACATCGTCTATATTATTCCAATTCTTAAGGTCTTCATGTCTTTCAGGACTACCTGTCAAATAATCAGATATGCCTTCCAAAGTATCACCTTGTTTAATTTCATAACAAGCTTTCATGGGTCTCTCTTCACTTCCACCCCACATGATAACAGCATCAACAGGACTAGAATAAGCTAAACCTACTAGTCCTACAAGCGCTGGAATTATTTTTCTCATAAAAACAAGAATTATTCATAGATTTATATAACTTTAGAAAAATTGTATCACCAGGGTAAGCTTTATTAACCTTCACGGCCCATATCCTTCTATGGCTGAACTTAAAGATCAAGAGGATACTATTATTGACAAGTTCACCAAAATAAAGTCCAAAGGTGTATTCAACCTTGAAGATCTCTATGTAGAACTCTATTATTGGTTTGCTCATTATGGTTTTAGCTGGAAAGAAATAGAATATAGAAGAATAGCTTTTCCTGGTGGCAGCGGGTATAGGCTAGAAATAGTTTGGCTGGCTACAAAAGATTTGGATAGTTACGTCGCTTCAAAGATTAGTTTAGTTTTAGCAGCAGACTGTAGCGATGTTGAAGTAACATTAGATGGAGGACAGAAAGCTAAAAGACAGAAAGCAACTTTGGAATTCAGAACAGGATGTTCCATAACTAGGAAACGTTCAATCTTTGAAGACAAAATATTCGGCAAATGGATGATGCAATCTTACGAAATTCTAAACCGTGCGCGTCATGAACAGTTTGAAGCTGATATTTACGCTGAAGCGACCAAACTTTACGATGAGCTTAAAGCTTTCCTGATGCTTTACAACCACTAGAATGAAGAAGTACATAACACTAGCAACAATTCTTGTAATCTTAGATCAACTTACAAAATGGTTTTTCCAAGAAAAAACTATAGAACTAAGTTCTTGGTTAAGTTTTACTTACGTAAAAAACACAGGTGCAGCCTTCGGTTCTTTACAGGGTTACAATTCAATACTAATAATCATCACTATAATAATTCTAGGAATCTGTTTTTACTATTTTAAGAATTACAAACTTCCTTTAGCTTTAATCATAGCTGGTGGAATTGGAAACCTAATAGATAGAATTTTCTTTGGATTTGTCAGAGATTTTATCTCAGTATCAGTCTGGCCAGTATTCAATATCGCAGACGCAAGCAACACTATTGGAGTAATATTCTTAGCTTATGTTTTCTATAAAGAAGAAAAATTATATAAAGCTAAGAACCCTAAGGAGTCTTAATGGTAGAATCTAAGGGTGTGTCTTCAATATTTGAAACTCCAAAAGAGTTAACTGAAGAAGAAAAAAGAGAACTAAAGAATAAAGAGAGTGAAGAACACAATCCCTTCAAGCGAGGTCCTGGTTGTAAACAGACTCATCCGGCCCACGGTTATTCAATTTCGCATAAACATTGTCACAATGGCGCGTTCAGATTAGTAATGGATGACATGGGCGGCGGCGTAGAAAAATATTATTACTATTTCCAAAAATTTTACACTAAACCTCAAGGCTCAACTTTTGGTTACGCTGCTAAAGAAATTTACAAACTTAAAGATGTATTCGATGCTTCAGTGAGTTCAAGTTTCCACGGACACATTGGTAGCAAAGTTGGAGCAGTGCAACAACAAATCTCAACCTATCTCACACAGATTGGCCAACTTACAAAAACTTTACTTCCAATGGTTAGAGAAGTTAGATTAATGGACGAACGTTTACAATTCTACAAAGACAGTTTCTCTGATAAGCCTGGCAATGATAAAGCTCGTCAGGCAGAAGTCTCTTTGAAAAGCACTTGGATAGAAGTTGTTGAGCAAGGAATGCAAAACCCTAATTCAGTTTACGCAATGGCAACAAAGCTAGGTTTTGTAACTCTACCAGATTTATTCTTTGGAATAAACCCTCACGGGAAAACTGTAGCTGACCAAAAGAAAAAGCTACACAAATATTTAGAAGACATGCAAAAACAACATGCATTCAACCAGAAAGTACGGGACGCCTTAACAAAAAAACTAGTCCAGTACTACACCTGGAAAATGAAAACTTACAACGAAATGCAACATACCTGGAAGTTTAGGTTAAAAGCAGTGAAACAACACTATAACGTAATTCGCTTATATACTTCTTGGCTAAAACCTTACATGACAACCTTGAAAGCATTACAATTGAAAGGAGATACAAAGACTGCCGACATGGTTAGCGCTTTCGAAACTAGTAAAATGGAATTAGAACTATTAGTAGTAATCGGCGAGAAAAAAACCAAGACACACACTTGGCGCTCTTGCCTAATTATCAGATTCCATGTGGTTACAAGACCAGAACTTCATTACGCTCAAGGCGGTCAAAGAACTCCAACGCACGCTGGCCAAATAGAAATGAGCATAGAACCTTACATTGCTACAAAGGAAGATGTAGAATGGTACGAAAAATACACTGACCGAATGGTAATGGAACAAGTTTCTGGTGTAGACATTAATTTTAACGAAGACGTTGAAGCAATCCTTGATAGTTTAGGTGATGACGTAAAAGAATATTTATACGAAGCAGAACACGGTAAAAAGAAAGAAGAGAAAAAAGACGAATCAAAATCTCCAATAGATTTGCTTGGTCCATTTAGAGGATTAGTAGATTCTGTTGACATGTTCATTCCTCGCATAAATAAAAACACAAAAAGAAATATTGATAAAGAGATAGCAGAGAATAAGAAAGCAGCTGAAAGTTTAGAATTCTTATTGGGGCTTCAATCTTGGGTTTGTTATGATGTATTCAAAAAAGTTAACGGCTTACTTTCTCCACCTTAAGCTTTGTAACTAGCACCTTTACTTTCTGCAACACCATAACTAACAGCTTGTCCTGAAGGAGCAGCTGTATAAACTGAAGCATTACCACTTGAAGTCATTGCAACACCATAACTCTTGACTTCAATTGTATTATTATTTTTTGGATTAGAATCTACTTCCATTGTCATACCACAAGTACAAGTTGCCCAAAACCCTGGCCTGTTAGGATCATTTGAACCCATGTAACTATCTCCTCCACTAGGAGCAAGATGTTGTTGTTCAGCAGGTCCATAACTTACTCCGCCTTCTTCTACTTGACTAGAATAACCTAAATCAACTGAAGCTAAAGAAGCTCTCAAACTATCACTATTCCTTGGACCTTCTGATTCCAATATTTCTAGCTTAGCTCCTTTATGATGCTTCTCATGCTCTTTCCAGAAATCTGTACTTTTTACCATACTAAGTTGAGATTCTTGCAAAGCTTTTATAGAAACTTTTTCTTCAATACTTTTTTCTTCTCTAATTATTCTTTTAGATTCTTCTTTCCTTTTCTGATTACGAAGTATTTTAGCTAAAGCTATAGCAATCTCTTTTTTCGTTAGAGCTTTAGGCTTCACTTTGACATCTTGCCTCTCTCTCAATACTCTAGCTAAAGCTAATGTTAACTCTCTATTTGATAGGCTTTTTTTCCTAACCATTACCGTCTACAACCTCTCATTTAGACTTATAACACTTTCCATTGACAGAAACCTTAATAAAGCTCTCAACCCAGTATATGAAACATGGTAGATTTTGGTAAAACGGACTATGTACATGCGATGGATCAACCAAAAACTCGCCAGATTGATATGAACATTAAAGACTTCGGTTCAAGTGCCCGTATTGGTGATGTTCTACAAAGTTTGAAAGGCGAGATTAACACAGGAACTTCTCACGTAGAATTAGTTTTCTTAGGCACTGGCAAAGGTGGATTATCTCAAGGTAACACTAACCCTGAAATGTTCGACAAAAGAAAAAGAGAAGAGATCCGACAATTATCAAAATTAAACGGCGTGAAAGTAAGCACTCACGCTAGTATCCAAAAAGCAGGCTGGTCAGGATTCAATCCTCAAGCTAACGCATTCTCTACCAAAGATCAAATGGATTCATTAATAGAACTAAAACGTACTATAGATTTTGCTGCAGACGCTGCAAGCGGTGGTGCAGTAGTTGTTCACACAAGTGAGTTCCCTAGAAATGTGAAAGACAAGAGATTCAAGTTAAGTGATGAGAAAGAAGAAGTTATCCACTTAGCAAACCAACAAACTGGAGAGATTGTTAGGTTTTCTAAAACACAAGAGATTCACATGCCAAAATGGAAAACAGATAGCAAAGGAAATTACGTAGACATCAATGGCAACACCATAAACGATCCTGACGATTTTTTATCAAGAATGCCAGAGGCCACAGCTTGGGATGAAGAAATTAAATTCGAAGCAATGACCTACGATAAAGTAAAGAAAAATGTTGAAGAATGGAACAGAAATAATCCTAGCAAGAAGAGAGACGCAGACTTAGTCTTCTTCAAAATGATGCAGCGAGAGAACTGGGAAAAAAGTTATACAATGGGTCAAAGTTACCGTAACGCTTACAGTAGAACAATGGAAGTTCTTGACGACTATCGCGATCGTCTTAAAGAATGGAAACATTTTGAAAAGAATGCTAAGAGTCCAGAAGTGCTTAGACAAATGAGAGAAACTTTTGCTGCACAGATGGCTGCAAGAACAGGGCAAAGAGAAGCTGTAAAGAAAGGCGAACTTCCTAGCGATTATTGGGAGAGAGAGGTAAAGAAATTAGAACAAAGTGCAATTAGAGAAAAAGAAGGTTACTTCGGTTACGCTAAAGACTTAGAAAAAATGAAAACTCTTTGGGGCAACATTAAACCTATTGAAGAGGTTGGAGTACAACGCTCAGCAGAAACTTTTGCGAAAGCTGCAATGTACGCTTACGAGATTGAACAAGAGAGAGCTAAGAAAGGTAAAGCTCTTGACAGAAACATTTACGTAGCTCCTGAAAACATGTTTGCCGAATGGGGCTATGGTGGCCACCCTGATGAATTAAGACACTTGATTAAATCATCTAGGGCTGAAATGATAAAACAACTAAAGAAGAAAGGCATGAAAGAAAAAGATGCTAAGAAAGTTGCCGCAGATCACATTAAAGCAACTTGGGACATAGGTCACAGCAACACTTGGTCAAAATATTTCGAACAAGAGTCTGGTCGTTCTGCTTCAGAGAACAAAGCTGAGTTCGACAAATGGTTGATGAAAAATGTAGAGAAATTAACCAAAGAAGGAATCATAGGCCACGTTCACATGTCAGACAACTTTGGCTATTTTGACGAACACTTAACAGCGGGCCAAGGTAATGCTCCTTTAGCAGATTTTTTGAAAACATTAAAAAACAATAACTACGAAGGAGATATTGTAGTAGAATGGGGAGCGCAAGGAGCTGATGAACAAAGTGGTGCAATCTTAGGCGCATGGGCGGAACTTGCAGGCTCACCAATGTACTCAGTTAGTGGTCAAGCAGGACCACGTTGGTCAGAC
>CEPX01415097.1_pt1 | contig 13339 bp, 17 predicted proteins | sample 361361 | NCBI WGS metagenome assembly CEPX01 (sample SAMEA2619974, study PRJEB7988) | marine metagenome | biome: marine biome (ENVO:00000447); feature: mesopelagic zone (ENVO:00000213) & marine oxygen minimum zone (ENVO:01000065); material: "saline water (ENVO:00002010), including plankton... | reverse complement strand
GGCACGCAGAATCAAAAGATTCTGCTTGGAAGTTTGATCAAAAACATACTAAAAAATTAAATTACTTTATTGCTTCCCACATGATTTCGTCTCTTGGTTTGACTTCAATTCCAAGCTCTGAAATATTAAAAGCGTGCGGTGTTTTGGAATGGTTTGTTCCGCGCATTTTTCTCACAAAAATGCTTCTGTTAGGAGGAACAAAATACAAACTAACAACTCCATCAACTAAAAATTCTTCAACTCCAAAAGCTGAAAAATCTAATTTTCCTCCTTTGGTTTCAGCAATTAAAACAGTTGTACAACCCAATTCTTTTAATGAATCAGCAAAGGAATAAAGTAAGTGTCTCATCTTTCCCTGTTCAGGAATCCATACTCCTAAAGCGGTTGTTGAATCAACAACTAGCCTTTTACATCCCATGTCTTTCACAAGTTTTGCAATAACTTTCAATTCTTCTTCAATCTGCCTCTCAACATTCTCCTGAGTGTGCAAATTCAGCTTGTAAATCTTAAACTTATTAGTATCCTGTAATGGCTTGATATCCCAGCCAAAAGATTCCATGTTCCAAACAAGGTTTTGTAAATTCCCTTCAAGAGTAATGTAAAGTCCTGCTTCATTAAACTCTTTGGCTCCCATGTAAAGATAACTCAATCCAAATATTGTTTTTCCTGTTCCGGCTCCGCCTGAAATCAGCACTGTTGAGCTTTTAGGAAATCCTCCTGCTATTAATTCATCAAAACCTTTTACACCGGTTTGTGTTCTTTCCATTTTTCATCACTCCTCAATTTTTAATAAAACTTCTGCAAAAACTTCTTCCTGATTCAGGTTATCTGTATTGACAACCAGATCAAATATTTCTAAATTTTCACCCATTTTAAAATGGTACAACCTCTCATATAAATCTTTTGTTTCAAGGTCCCTTGCTTTTATTTTTGCCAATACTTCATCATAATTCAGATTGTCCCTTGAAGCAACCCTTTTAGCCCGAACCTCTGGAGAAGCTTTTAACCATATTTTTTTTGCATTCTCCTTGTAAAGATAAGGCATTGTCCACGAATCCAGAATAACATTTCCAGCATCAGCAATTTCCATTAATTTTTCATCCAAAGCTCTGTCCAAAGAACCATCTTTCTGCCTTTTTTTCATAAATTCCTTAGCTTCTTCACTTTCCCACCAATCCTGGATTTTTTCAGGGGATGCATTCTCTAAAGCCTCGATTCCTTTTGTACTCATTTCCCTCAAAAGAGAGGAAGCATGAACAACCTTAATCCCTAATTTTTTCCCTAAAGAATCCGCCAAAGAGCTCTTTCCTGACCCTGCAAAACCTGAAATTATTAACAACATGCAAAGAATAGAGAAATAGTGTTTTTAATAGGTATTTTTTTTGCCTGGAAACTTCCCTTCACGCACTTCAATAGCATACTTTTTCACTGCTTTCACAGACTCTTTTCCGAGAGAAGCATACTGTTTCAGGAATTTTGGTTTGAAATTGCTCGGGTTTAAACCTAACAAATCATGAAATACAAGAACCTGTCCTGAACAGTATTTTCCCGCGCCGATTCCTATTGTGGGAACAGAAATTTCTTCCGTAATTTTTTTTGCAATCTTTTCAGGAACCAATTCTAATACTATCCACAAACAACCTGCTTTTTGTAATTTTTTTGCCTGTGCTAAAAGTTTTGTTTCCTGCTTTGCGATTTTTGGTTTTCCGCTTTGAGGCAGATAACCCAAATGCCCCATTACTTTGATTTTGTTTTTCACCAGAGTTTCAATAACTTTTATTTTTGCTCCCTCAATTTTCACTGCATCAGCTCCCTCTTTCAGAAACTTTTTCGCATTTTTCAAAGCAACTTTAGAATTTGAATAACTTTTGTAAGGCATATCAGCAATTATTTTTGCTTTTGGTTTTACTCTTGCAACAGCTTTTGTATGCAGAAGCATTTCATCCATTCCAATCTGCTTTGTGCTTTTCAATCCATGTATTACATTTGCAGCTGAATCTCCAATAAGAATCAAATCAACATTTGCTTTATCGGCTATTGAAGCACTTGGATAATCATAAGCGGTTAGCATTACAATTTTTTTCAAAAATAATCACTTCTTAAATTTACTACTAAGCATCAAAATTTTATTATAAGGACTAACAAACAAATGCCCAAAAGCATCTGCAGCATTTGAATCATACAACATTGCTCTTCTTTCTGCCAAATTGGGCCTTGTTTTGTTATCTAAATGTTTTTTGGTTTTTGTTGCAATTCTGGTTCTTAATCCACCTATTGCTTTAAACATACGTTCATTTCTTTTTGAAAGCACTTCAACTATTTTTGCAGCTTCTTCTTCAGCAGTTTTTAAGTCAGAAGTTTTATGTTTTTGCAACCAGTCAACTAAAGCCTGTTTTGGATTTTTTGATTCTATTATTGAAGGAAGCGCTTTGCTTAATTCCCCAAACCCGACATACAAGCTATGGTTTATTTCCGAAACTATTTTTTTCCTTATTGGTTTCCTCATCCACATTTTATCAGGGCTAAAATCTTCAGGGACTTTTCTTCTTTCACCATTTGGACTTTTAACAATTTTAAGATCTCTTGGATCGGATTTATGTCTAACAAATTCATTCTGAACCATTGCTCTTATTCCTTTAGAAGAATACAAATCTTTATATTTCCTTAATTTAGGGCGCATATAAACCTAATGCTATAACTAATACTTAAATAATTGTTCATGTTTAATTGAATGTGGTTTTTATGGAAGAAACTGAATTTATCTGGATGAACGGAAATCTTGTAAAATGGCAGGATGCTAAGGTTCATTTTTTGACACATGCACTGCACTATGGAAGTGCTGTATTTGAAGGTATTCGTGCTTACAAAACAGATAAAGGCCCGGCTGTATTCAGATTAGATGATCATCTGGAAAGGCTGTTTTATTCGGCAAAAGTTTTCGGAATGAAAATTCCTTACTCACAGGAAGAATTGTACAAAGCAACAATAGAGGTGGTTGCAAAAAACAATTTAGAAGAATGCTACATTCGTCCTTTAGCATATTATGGTTATGGTCAGATGGGTTTGAACCCAAAAGGAGCTAAGGTTGATGTGGGAATTGCAGCATGGCCATGGGGTTCTTACTTAGGGGAAGAAGGATTAAAGAATGGAATCAGGATGAACATCAGCTCATGGATAAGGCCTCCAACAAACATAATGCCCACTAACGCAAAAATTTCCGGAAATTATGTGAACAGTATAATTGCGAAAGTTGATTCTGTAAATTCCGGTTTTGAAGAAGCAATTTTGCTTGACATAAAAGGAAATGTTGCTGAATGCACTGGCGAGAATCTTTTTATTGTGAAAAATAACGAACTTATTGTTCCGCCAACAGATAATACTCTAAAAGGAATCACTCGTGCAAGTATGATGGAAATAGCAAAAGACTTTGGAATAGTTGTTAAAGAAGAATTTTTTAATGAAGAACAATTATTGAAAGCAGAAGAAGCTTTCCTCACAGGAACTGCCGCAGAAGTTACCCCTATAAGAGAAATAAATAACCAAAAAATCGGTGAAGGAAAACCTGGACCTATTACAAAAAAAATCCAGGAAAAATATTACGAAGCAATTCACGGAAAAGATCCAAAGTATGAAAAGTGGCTTGATTTTGTGAAATGAAATCAATTTATTTTGGGTATTAAATGTCCTACTGAGCTAAAAGCGAGGTGGACGCTCCACAGCCGCGAGCAGGCGGCTATCGATAGATATTTAAATTTCTTCAATATATATTAATGCATGAATTTAAGCAATATTAGTCAAGTTTCATTAATCCTGTTACTGGTACTTCTATTGTTAGCTTAAGCGCCCTAAAAAAATTTTCGGCTTCTGGGGTGCAAAAACCAAAAAGCACAGAAGTCGTTTTAAACAAGGAAAACGAAAAACAAAAACGGTTTTGGAAATGACAAGAACAATAAAAATTTTCGACACAACTCTCAGAGACGGGGAACAAAGCCCCGGAGCTACTTTAAACCATAATGAAAAAATCCTGATAGCTAAACAGTTAGAAAGGCTTAATGTGGATATTGTTGAAGCTGGTTTTCCAATAGCTTCAGATGATGATTTTAAAGCAGTTAATGAAATTGCAAAAGAAATTTCCAAACCAATAGTATGCGGGCTAGCAAGATGCAAAAAAGAGGACATTGATGCAGCCGCAAAAGCAATTGAACCAGCAAAAAAATCCAGAATTCATATTTTCTTAGCAACTTCCCCAATTCATATGAAATACAAATTGAAAATGGAACCTTCTCAAGTGCTTGTAGAAGCTGAAAAGTGGGTTAGGTATGCTAAGCAATTTTCTGATGATGTTGAATTTTCTCCTGAGGATGCAGGAAGATCAGAACCGGAATTCTTGTATCAGGTTCTGGAAAAAGCAATTGATGCAGGAGCAACAACCCTAAACATTCCTGATACTGTTGGTTACACCCAACCCCATGAATTTGGAGGGATTATTAAAGGAATAATTGAAAATGTTCCAAATTATTCTGACTCAATAACCATTAGTGCACATTGTCATGATGATCTTGGATTAAGTGTGGCAAATAGTTTAGCTGCAGTAATGAATGGAGCAAACCAAGTGGAAGGAACAATTAATGGAATAGGGGAGAGAGCCGGAAATACTTCTCTGGAAGAATTAATAATGAACCTTCATGCACGAGAAGAGGTATTCAATGCAACCACAAACATAAATCTGAAAGAAATTTACAATACAAGTCAGATGGTTTCAAACTTAACCTCTTTAATGGTACAGGCTAACAAAGCGATTGTCGGAAAGAATGCGTTTGCTCATGAAGCGGGAATTCATCAGCATGGAATTTTAGCAAAAAGAGAGGTTTATGAAATTCTTAATCCAAAAACCATTGGGAAAGAAACTGAACTTATTATTGGAAAGCATTCCGGAAAAGCTGCAGTGAAAGATTTTCTTGAAAAAAAAGGTTTTGAATTAAGCGAAGTTGAATTGGAACAGATCACTAAAAAAATCAAGGATCTTGCTGATAAACAAAAAACTGTTTTCAATGAGGACATAGTTGCAATAGCAGGCAATATTAAAGGAAAATTAGATCCTGAGAAAATTTTTGTAAAACTTGAGGATTTGAAAATCACAAGCGGAAAAAATGTCGAACCTGAGGCAAAAGTAGTTCTTACAGTTGAGGGTGAAAAGAAAGAAGGCTCCTCTAAAGGTGTTGGTCCTGTGGATGCAATGGCAAAAGCAATTCAAAATGCAATCGGAGAAGAAGTTAAACTTAAGAATTACAATCTGAAAGCAATAACCGGGGGTACTGATGCTCTTGCAGATGTTGTTATTGGAGTTGAAGATAAAAATCATAATATTTTTTCAGCACAAGCACTTGATGAGGATATTACTATGGCTTCCACAAAAGCACTCATAAAAGGCCTGAATAAGGCATTTGCTTATAAGAAAAACCCTAAAAGTAATAATAGGAGTAATTAGATGAACGGCGGAGAATCTGTTTTAAGTGCGCTTAAAAAGAATAAAGTTGAGGTAATGTTCGGAATCCCCGGTGGGGTTGTAATTCCATTTTATGATGAACTTTACAAAGACGGTAATTTTAGACACATTCTTGTGAGGCATGAACAGGGCGGTGCTCATATGGCTGAGGGTTATGCTAAGGCCTCTGGGAAAGTAGGTACTTGTTTAGGAACATCAGGGCCCGGAGCAACCAATTTAGTTACCGGAATTGCTGATGCTTTTATGGATTCAGTTCCAATAGTTGCTTTTGGTGGACAGGTAATAACACCTTTAATCGGAAAAGATGCTTTTCAGGAAGCAGACTTAATGGGAATAACAACACCAATAACAAAACACAATTTCCAAATCACTGATCCTAATTATATTGAATCAACAATAGATGCTGCTTATTTTATTGCAAAAACAAACAGACCGGGTCCTGTTTACATTGATCTTCCAAAAGATGTTCAGCAGAAAGAGGTAATCAAAAACAATGAATTGAAATTAAGAGGTTACAAAGTATTGGAAGGCTTTGATAAGGAAGCTGTGAAAAAAGCAGCAAAAATGATTTTAGAAGCTGAAAGACCGGTAATGCTTGTTGGTGGAGGTGCCCTTAGCGGAAACTGTGCCAAAGAGATTAAGGAAATAGCAGAAACCTGTATGCTTCCGGTTGCATGTACTTTTCAGGGAAAAGGAGTTTTTGATGAAAGACATCCTCTTTCATTAGGAATGACCGGAATGCACGGTAAACCCCCGGCAGTTTATGCTATACAGCAATGTGATTTACTTTTTACTGTAGGAATAAGATTTGATGATCGAGTTACTGGAAAATTACAGGAGTTTGCTCCGGATGCAACAGTAATTCACATTGAAATTGATTCAAGTGAAATTCATAAAAACAGAAAAGCAGATTTAGGTATTTTAGGTCATGCTAAAGAAGTTCTTACAGAACTTGTAAAAATTGTAAAAACAATGCAGCATAAAAACAAAACCTGGAATGATAAACTCAATGTAATGAAAAAAGAGTATGCAGAGGATTTAGACCTTAATAATTCTCCAATTGACCCTAGAAAATTAATGTTTGAATTACAAAAAGTTTTCACTGAGGACACAATTGTAGCTACTGGTGTTGGAGAACATCAGATGGATGTTGCGCATTTCATTAATTTTTCAAAGCCAAGAAAATTAATAAGTTCCGGTGGTTTAGGAACAATGGGTTTTGGTTTACCCTCAGCAATAGGGGCTAAAGTTGCAATGCCAAATAATGAAGTATTCAATATTGATGGTGATGGTTCATTTGCAATGACTTTACAGGAGCTGGCTACTGCAAAAGTCAATAATATTAAAGTAATCAATGTGATAATGAACAATGGTTATTTAGGGATGGTTAGAAGCTGGAATGACATGTTTTATGGTGGAAGAAGAAGCCAAGTAGAGTTAGGAAAAGTTCCTGATTTTGCAAAACTAGCTGAAGCTTACTCTTTGAAAGGCCTCAGTGTAGACAAGCCTGGGGAAATTGCAGGAGCATTGCAAGAAGGTTTGAAAGGAGATGAAAGTATTGTTATTGATGTTCACACAAAAGCAGATGCTGTTGTCTTACCAATAGTTCCTGCGGGTGCATCTAATAGTGAAATGATGGGTGACAGGATTTCTAAAGGTTATTTTCAAAAGTGATTTTGTATGGGGAAGTTTTTACTAAAATTGATTGTGGAAAACCACAGAGGAGTAATGGCAAGAATAGCCACATTAATATCCAGAAAAGGTTACAACATAAAGTCGGCTTCTGTTGGAAAATATATGAACAAAGATGAAGCAAGTATAATTATTTTAATTGACGGTAATAAAGAAGAAATTGAAAACGCTAAAAATCTGCTTGGAAAATTAATCAGTGTAATTAAAGTTGAAATGTTTGATTCTACAGATTTAATAGAAACAGAAAATTGTTTTGTAAAATTAAAAAAAGCAGATGGGATTGGAGAGAAGATTTCACGGTTTGATGCTAAAGTTTTGAATGAAACTGACGGTATAGTTATTGTTGAAACACGGGGAAAACCAGAAAAAGTTCTTGAGTTTGTTGAATTTATGAAAAAAGAATTTGAAGTTATTGATATTTCAAGATCAGGAACGAATGCAATGTCAATAAAATAGTTATGCTTAGATTTTCATTATTAGGGGGTAATTAAGATGAAGATATACCGAGAAGAAGATGCAGATTTGAAAAATTTAGAGGAAAAAACCATTGCGGTTATTGGTTACGGTGCACAGGGAGAAGCACAGGCACAATGTATGAAAGACTCAGGATTAAATGTTATAATTGGATTGAGAGAAGATAGTTCATCAGTTGCTAAAGCAAAAGAATATGGATTTGAAGTTTATAGTACAGCAGATGCTGCTGAAAAAGCTGATATAATTCATTTTTTGATTCCTGATGAAAAACAAGCTGATATTTATGCTAAAGATATAGAACCTCATATGAAAGAAGGCAAAACACTTTCTTTTTCACACGGATTTAATATTTGTTACAAATTCATCAAGCCTCCTGAAGGAGTTGATGTTACAATGGTTGCTCCAAAAAGCCCAGGCACTGAAGAAAGAAAAAGATACTTAGAGGGATTTGGGGTTCCAGGATTAATAGCAATAAAACAAGATGCTTCCGGAAATGCAAAACAAACAGCTCTAACAATGGCTAAAGCAATCGGATTAACAAGAGCCGGTGTTTTGGAATGTACTTTTGAACAGGAAACTTATGAGGATTTGTTTGGAGAACAGGCAGTTCTTTGCGGAGGAATGGCTGATTTAATCAAAGCAGGTTTCGAAACTTTAGTTGAACGAGGTTATCCTCCTGAAATGGCATACTTTGAATGCCTGCATGAGGTTAAGTTAATCACAGATCTGGTTTATGAGGGCGGTTTAACTCACATGTGGAAAGTTGTTTCAAACACTGCTGAGTATGGCGGAAGAACAAGAGGAAAAGCAATTATAGGGCCTCATGTAAAAGAAAGAATGAGTGAAATGCTTGATGATATTGAATCAGGAAAATTCGCTAATGAGTGGATTGGTGAAAGCAGAGCTGGTTCTGAGAACTTTAACAAACTAAGAGAAGAACAGGACGCTCATCAAATTGAAACAGTTGGAAAAGAAATAAGAGCATTGTTCAAAAAGCAAAAGTGAAACTGATGAAAAAGAAAATAGCAGTTCTTCCCGGAGATGGTATAGGTCCTGAAATAACAGAACAGGCGCTATTAGCTCTGAAGAAGATTGCTGAAAAGTTTAAGCATGAGTTCGATTTTACAGAAGCGGATATTGGATATGTTGCTTATGAAAAGCACGGTCAGGCACTTCCTCAGGAAACAATTGATGTTTGTAAGAATTCAGACGCTGTTTTGCTGGGGGCTATTGGGGATCCAAGGGCTGAAAAACTTCCTCCTGCAGAACAACCGGAAAGAGCAGCTCTGCTTCCTTTAAGAAAAATCTTTGAATTGTACGCAAACCTCCGCCCTGCAAAAGTATTTCCTGCTTTAGCTGATGCTTCTCCTTTGAAAAAAGAAATTATAGGTGAAGGATTAGACATTATTACTGTTCGTGAATTAACTGGTGGAATTTATTTTGGAAAAAAGGATATGGCTGAGGATAATTCATGGAGAAGCGATGAATTAAAGTATTCTAGGCCTGAAGTTGAAAGAATAGCCCGCAAGGCTTTTGAAATTGCTAAAACAAGGCCGAGAAAAAAAGTAACTTCTATTGACAAGGCAAATGTTTTGTATTCCTCTGTTCTTTGGAGAGAAGTTGTTGAGGAAGTTCACAAGGATTATTTAGATATTGAATTAGAACATTATTACGTTGATAATGCAGCAATGCAGTTAATCAAAAATCCTTCACAATTTGATGTTATTGTAACCTCAAACATGTTTGGGGACATACTTTCAGATGAAAGCTCAATGATTACTGGTTCTTTGGGAATGCTTCCAAGTGCTTCTTTAGGGGAAGGTTCTTTTGGTTTGTATGAACCAATTCATGGTTCAGCTCCAAAGTACACTGGGAAAGATATTGCTAATCCAATTGCAACAATTTTAAGTGCTGCAATGCTTTTGAAATATTCTTTTGGTCTTGAAAAAGAAGCTCAAGCAATAGAGCAAGCTGTTGAAAAGGCAATTGAAAAATATAGAACCAAAGACATTTTTGTTGAAGGAAATACTTTAGTTGGTACCAAAGAAATGGGCCAGAAAATTGCTGAATTAATTTAATTCAATCAATTATAGTTACATTGATATACATTTTGTATAAAATTAATTTCATGAATAAACTTATTTTAGGATTATTTTTATTATTAGTTGTAAGTGGTTGTACTCAGGAACCGGATCAAACTTCTAATGAAACTATTCCCGGAGGACAGGGAGTACCAACTCCTGAAACTTCTCCTGATTCTTCTGATACTGTAACTACTCCTGATACTAGTATTAACCAGCCTCCTGAAACTCAGGTTCCTCAGGATTCTGCTCCTGATGATGCTGTTGCTGTAATGCCTCAGACAATTATTACTATTGAGGGAGGAACCGCAAGACTTGTTTCTACTATTTCAGCTACGAACGGGGGAACAATTTCATTCAAAGGAAAGCCTGATGACCTTCCTAATGCAGACAAAAACAATAGTAAAGATACTAATTCCGATAAAGGAAAGCCTGATTCAGATCAGAATAAAACTACTGGTAAGCCTGAAAAGTATGACCTTAATTCTATGACTGCTTTGAATATTACTGTTGGGGAAATTTCAATTCACTTAAGCAGGAGTTTTGTCAAAACAAATGATACTAATGGTTCAGATGATGAAATCCCGGATACAAATGATACGATCCCTGATACTAATACTACAGTTCCAGATACCAATACTACGATTCCTGATATAAATAATTCAACTGATGATACTAATTCATTTGATGGAAATGCAAATTTTGCTCAGGATGAAAATGCTACTAAAAAGCAGAATAAGTGGATTGTTATTAGTGATGAAGAACGAATATTTAATTTACTTGAACTTGCAACCACTGAATCAATTCTTTCTGATGTGGAGATTCCTGCCGGACAATACACTCAGATTAGACTTCAAATTATAAGTGCTGAGGTTATTATTGATGGAAATTCATTTGATGTGAGGATTCCACCTAACAAACTTATGCTTCACGGTGTTTTTGAGGCCGGCAATGATGAGCAGGTTTTTTGAATCTTGATTTTGATGTTGATAAATCCTTAAAGCAAACAGGCAAGGGGGATTTCAGTTTAAGACCAACTATAAGATTGCGTATTATTGAAGAAACAGAAATAGCTACTGAGGGCGATGATGTTCTGGTTAGCGGTGGAGACCTAACCACTGATTCAGAGCAGGAAACAGCCTAATTTTTTAATATAACTCTTTTTTGCCTTTGGCTAATATTTATATACCTCTAATTCTTTCTTTTTACAGATATAATAAATATTAAAGGAGGTGAAATAAATGCAGTGTCCAAAATGTCAGGCAGAAGTGCCAGATGATCAAATGGAAGCGCATAATAAAATGCACGAAAGTGAGGGTGGCGATGAAGGCAACCCTGAGGGTTCAGAAGAAAGTTCAGAGGAAAGTTCTGAAGAACCAAAAGAAGAACAATAAATATCAAATGCCCCTCTGGGACTATCCTATTTTTTTAACTTTTTTCAACTTCTTTCGAATTACCATCAAAGTTCTCTTTGAGATAAACAATCTTTTTGTAAAATTTCATTTTTGGGAGTTCTTCAAAAGCTTTCTTATACTGGTGCTTTAGAGTTCCTTTTTCTGAAATAAAATAATCAGCCAAATCTTTTAGTTTGAATTTCTTTTCATTATTATCTTTTGAATGAATAATGCAAGTATGATAATCTCCTTTTTCCCTTAACCATTCAGGGGGATCTACATCCCCTAAAGAACAAATAACCAGATTATTGTTTTCCAACAAACCTTCAACTAATTCCTTTTTCAAGTTAGTTAATTTTTTTGTTTTATTACCTTTTTTCCCCTCATTTTCTTTTTTCCTTTTTACAATAACATGCTTTTTTCCTTCAGAAATTTTTTCAAAACCCGAATCCAAAAACACCTGCAGCATTTTCCTTTCAAGTTCCTTATCAATTTCATCAATCAGAATTGGGCAATCGTACTTTTCAAACAATTCAAAATTAACCGCAAATCCTTCCCTTCCTGTTTTTGATGTGGGACCATCAACAATAATCAAATCATACTTTTTTCCTAATTTTTCCTTCAAAACATCCAAATCATACCAATAATACTTTTTGTACTCACGTATTGGTGCATGAATATAGTTCACATTCCTATGCTTTCCCACATACTTTGGATCATGCTCTACAGAATCAACTTTGTATAAATATGAGAATATTAGCGAGCTTTTTCCGGAACCAATTTCCAGTATTCTGCTTCCTTCAGGAATGTTTTTTTTAACCCAATCAAAAACAGTGTAATGCAAAATACATTTTTTTCTTTTATCTTTCTGGCCTTCCTCAATTTCTTTTGCAGCCTTAAGATATTTTTCTTCATTATTCATTTCTTATCTTCCACTGTGAATTCTGCTTCTATTTCATTAGGGTCTTTCTTTTTTCCATAAGCTGGTTTTTTTGTTATCCAGCTCCAGATGAATTTTATAATAACTATCGGAACCAGAATGATAATCAGAATAATATCAAACAGTTTTGCTAAGAAACCCATTTTAGAATTGTTTATGAAAATCTTTTTATATTGCTTTAAATCTCAAAGTCTGTAACTATTAAATTCTACAAGTTTCCTTGCTTCCGCACCGGCAACTAACCCTAAGATGCTTTAAAAGAAGTAAAAACCAGTTTATTGCAGAGGTGCTTTGTTTTGGGAATAGGTTTAAATGATTCAACAACCACTATTAGTTCTATGGAAATGGTTACTATACCAAGGAAAAGGTATCTTGAGCTGGTTAGAAAAGCCAAGGCTCTTGAACTTGAACTAATTGGAATGAAAATAGAGAAAGAAAAGGCTACAATGAATAAGAAAGGCCAAAAGTATATTCCTAAGGATGAAGCTCTTGCCAAGTACAGGTGAGGCATTGGAATTAAAACACTGGAAAGTTCTGCTTAAACCCGGTTGGGATGTTCATTTTAAAAAATTTGACAAACCAACTCGCGAAAGAATAATGAAGAAGCTTGATCAAATGGAAAAACCTGCAAAACCAAGGGGGCTTCGTTCTTCAAACTATCTTGTTGAAGAAGTTGGCCAGTACAGAATCGCTTATGAGGCTGATGAACAAGCTCACACTAAGTCAGTGCACTTTATTGGAAACCATAAACAATATGAGAAATGGTATGGTCAGGGATTTATTTAATCTATTTTTAATGATTTTTTCACTACTTTGTTATTATGGGAAACTTTTATTTCGATATTGAAACCACTGGGTTGGATGCTAAGAAGAGTAAAGTTATTACTATTCAGTATCAGGAGTTAGATCGCCATACTGGTGGTGCTATTGGGGAATTGATTATTCTTAAGGAGTGGGAGAGTTCTGAAAGGGAAATAATTGAAAAATTTATTAAGGATTCTAAGATTGATTCTGATTATGCTTTTGATTTTATTCCAACCGGTTATAATCTTGGTTTTGAGCACAATTTTTTAAGAGAAAGAACAGCCAAACACAGTATTAATCCTTTAGATATTCTCAGCAAACCATTCATTGATCTTCGCGCGTTCGGAATTTTAATGAACAAAGGCGAGTTTAAAGGAAGCGGCTTAGACAAAATAACCAACAAAGAATCAGACGGCAGCAAGATACCTCTTTGGTACGAAAACAAAGA
>CEPX01415098.1_pt1 | contig 13348 bp, 6 predicted proteins | sample 361361 | NCBI WGS metagenome assembly CEPX01 (sample SAMEA2619974, study PRJEB7988) | marine metagenome | biome: marine biome (ENVO:00000447); feature: mesopelagic zone (ENVO:00000213) & marine oxygen minimum zone (ENVO:01000065); material: "saline water (ENVO:00002010), including plankton... | reverse complement strand
AAATTGACTTAGACGCTACAAAAGAAAGACTAATAGGTAAACTAAACCCTAAGATAAATCTCAAATTACAAGAATTTGAATATGAAAATAAAAATTATCTAATAATTCATGTGCCAAATGTTAATCATTCGCTAGTATCAACTAGCTCCGGAAAAACTTGTATTAGAATAGGTAAATCAAGCTATCCCGCTACACCAGATAAGATTCAAGAATTGGTTAAAAATCTTCAGACTTATGATTGGAGTTCTGAGGACATGTCGATAGAATGTCAAGAAGGATTAGATGAGATCGCACTAAATGAAGCAAAAAGTGATTTCTGCGAAAGACGCGGCATACCTTTTTCCGAACTTTCCGATTCTAATTTTTTAGAATCTATAGGTGCAACTAAAAATGGTGTTCTAAATAAGGGAGGTTGCCTTTTTTTGGGCAAACCTGATATCCTCAAAAAATATGTAGGCCTTTTTGAATTTAGATTTTCCTGGAAAACCAAAACTGGCAATCTTCTTATTAATGATGTTTGGAATGACAACATTTGGAACTCAATCAAAAGAGCAAAAAGACACTTCAACGATTGCAACTCCAGTATTCAACTTACTTACGAAGGTAATACTTACACCTTACACACTTTGGATGAACAAGCATTTCATGAAGCTTTTTTAAATTCAATTGTACATCGAGATTATTCTATCGACGGAATGACAGTAGTTAACTTCAAAGAGGATGAAATCATCCTATCGAATCCCGGAACTTTCTATGGAGGAGTTAATAGTAGCAACATTGCTTATCACGAGCCAAGGCACAGAAACAAAGCTTTAGCAAAAACACTAATGGATTTTCAGCTTGTAGATCGTGCTGGCATGGGAATAACAAGAATGGGTTTAAATTCCTTAAAATATGGACGAGAGTTCCCTAGGTTTACTCAAAAAACAGATACTATTGAAGTTATTATGTCTGCAGAGTACTTCAAGACAGGTGTTTTCCTATTAACCCAAAAGTACATTCCAGACTGTGGAATTACAGAGTTATTCATTTTAAATAGTCTATACAAGATCGGTTCATTGAATATCAAAAATTTAGAAATTGAACTTTCAAAAATTATATCCAACTCATGGAGGTCAATTGATCGAACTTTGGATCGAGATGACTTTAAAAAATATTTTGAATTAAAAGGCAGCAATGATGGTGTTTTTATTTGTCCCTTTGAAGGAATCCTAGAATTGTTCGAAGTTAACAAGCCTTTCAAAGCTGCAATAAATAGCGAAAAGCATATTTCGTTGTACAAATTCTTAAAACAACATGAAAGAGCATCAAACGAGGAAGTTATGCAAGTTCTTGGATTCGCTTCCGCCGCTTCTACTTACCAATTTTTAAGAAAACTCAAGTATGTTGTTAATACTGGAAAAAGTAGAAATAGCCGATGGAAATTAAAATAAGCTAACATTTAATCTCCTGCTAATGCGAGCTTGCAGCTCGTGTCTTCTACTCATCTCCATAGACATTCCCATTAAATGCAAACTGTTTCTCTAGACAAATCACCAGTTAACTAATCACAGTTAACCAATCCACTAACCACTAATTAACTCCACCACATCCCCTCCTTTAATCTCCCCTCCTTTAATGACTTTGGCAGTGATGCCTCCATGTCCGCGCATGGCGTTGTAGCCACCAGCACCCAGGTTTTCTTCCATTCGGGAGCACGGATGACAGTAGCCCGTTCCTTCAAGGATCACCTCTCCTATTTGGAACTGCTTGTTTCTAAGTGCGAATAGATTAATCCCTTTCACCATCAGGTTTCTTCGTGTCAGGAAAGGTGTTACTTCTTTTCCTAAGAAGGACGAAACAGCTTCCAGATGCTCCTGCTGGATCAGCGTCACCTGTCTTTTGACACTTTTGGCTTTGTAGTGATCTCCTACCAGTCCAGAGGTCTCATCTACCGCCACGCTTTCCACACTCGATAGAGGTTGCTTGCGTTCAGTGCGAATACCAATCCACTCTAGCGTACCTTTTTGAGGCAATATTTCGATGAGTGATGAGATGGGTTTGTCTACTTCGTCCATGGTGGAAAGGTATCAAAGATTCTAAAATAAAACACCCCAGCTTTCTACAGAAAGAGGGGTGTAAGGAATCTACTATTGGTATAATTATTTTCTACTACCAGCCATGTAAACGGAGCCTTTCCTTGATTTTTGAAAAGGTTTAAGGTTTTTAGCTGCTGGTCCTTTTAACGTCGGTTGGTCGCTGAAAGTCATCTCATGACTCTTACGATTCTCCTCCCAAATCTTGCGATTCTTAAATGCTGGACCTTGCAGCTGAGAGGGTTCCTTACCAAATATTGGTTTATCAACCGAGTTGTCATTCAACCATGGTTTGTAATTCTTGGCTTTAGGGCCTTTTGGGTTGCTTTGTGCATCTGACGCAAACATCATTCCAGATAACACACACATTATCAGATACTTCATATTATTTGATTGATTAATTACTAGTGAAATGAATTAGGAATTCGTTTTTGAGCATAGTGACACAGTGGAAATACCTTTTCCAAATAAGAATCGGCAGAGAGGTATCAGTCCCGAAATTCGACACCCCTCTAACCAATTCTACACTTATGCTATTCTTGATTCAGCTTTTATCTTAGAGATTCTGAAAGCTTTTGATGAATTCGACTATAGCGTCCAGATCCTGTTTCCGGGTAGCTATTCCGACTGAGATCTTGACCGTATCTTTCAGTTCATTCTGTTGTATCACCAAATCATTATGAACAATGGCCTCTTGCATAAAACTGGATCCCTCCAGTTCATTGCTAATTACTTGAAGATACTTTTTCGTAGCCCAACACTGATGATCTTCTGTATCGACCGAAATGGATGCAGCAGACAATTCTTCCTTGATTACTGAGATCTCGATTGGTTTACCTGCTTTATCAAAAAGCTTCAACAAGATGGTTGCTCCAGTATCAATGGAATACAAATCCACAGGAAATTTCACCTGAGCGTAGCCAGAATCATGCTTTAGCCTGGATAAACTTCTGAGCAAATAATTTCGAAGTGAGGCACATCTTCCTTCAATTCTTTTAACTCCAATTTCATTCATGAACTGAAGCCCATGTTTGATAGCTGAAATTGAAACAGCGTTCTCGTTTTCAGCCTTTAGAATACATTCCAAATTCTCTTTGAACTCGGGTTTCTCATCCAATTGTGACTTATGAACTAAAAGGCAGCCAATGTTTGCTGGATAACCGAACATCTTATGGAACGAGAAGCCAACAAAATCTGGTTGGCATACGGATAAATCCAATTTGGATGAAGCTACATAATCGTCAACGTCTAAAAAGACATCCCAACCTCGGTTGTTTGCTTCCTTGATCAGACCTAAATCATGTTTGACTCCAGTTGTAAGAGACTGGGCAGGTAACACAAACAAGTTGTTCTCTGATTCACACTTTTCTAGTTCTCGGTAGAGATATCCTCTATCGATCAGATAATCTCGTCGCAATATCGAGTGAGACACTTGTACCTTCTCCTGGAGAATAGTATTTAGTCTTGAATAAGAGTCCTGATTATCATCAACCATCAGGGCTCTACTCAGTCCATTAAAAGGGTATGAATTCCCAATTTGTTGAAGTGAATCTTGTAATCCATTGGTGAAATAACAATAATAATCGGGAGCATTGAAATACTCAATGACACACTTTCTCGCTTCATCAATAGCTGTTTTATTGTTTGCCTGATTGACAGACAACAGGTGAGACGCATGGTCTCTAACCAAAGACTCTGGGTAAAGTGCACTTTTAGAATAGTCTAGATAAATCCCACTATTCTTCAGGTATTGAAATTCTTGCTCAATTAGTTGATTGAAGAATCCCTCATGTACAAGATCATCAAAATGATGACTTATCCTTTTATTGAATATGTCAATAAAAGGGAAAAAAGAATTGCTTTGTGCTAACATTATTATGACGGGTTAAGACTTAGCTGATATTAATTTAATGCAAATTTATGAAGTGATAATGCAATTAAATCAACTCAAATCCGTCATTCTCCATCAATTACCCGACATCCTGGGCATCAAAATCCGACAAACTGGAATAATTCCGACACGTTTGACATAAAACAAAAAAAGTCTGCCCCGAATGGGGCAGACTTTTTACCTGACTTTTTTAGATTATTATTTCAAGAAAACTTTGAAGGTCTTTATATCCTGATTCACGAATCGAATCAAATACAGTCCTTCCGCTGAACTCGCCTTAGATGTCCAGCTATTCTTTCCCGTTTTGGTAAAATCAAGTGACTCTATCAACCTTCCATCGAAGGAGTAAACATTTGCTGTCAATGCATTAACTTCTGAATCAAAACCTCTTAAAACCAGGTAGCCTTTGGCGTCTTTGAATAATATCAGGTCAGACTCATCAGGCTGATTGGTAAGTACAATCACTTCGTCATCACTCGTATCATTGGTAATAGTCACCGTTACAGTGCCAGTGGCCTCTTCAAGAGTCACCTCATCTTTTACAGTCACCTCAAAGCTATAAGTAAGGATTTCCAGGGTTTCAAAATCCAATTCTTTGGTAACCGTTACCTCAAGAGTAGATTTGATGAAAGAAATCAACGATGTTCCACTTGACCCTGAAGCAGAATAGGTACCTGATCCGCCAGATGGAACCAAAGTGCCAATTACTGTTTGCAAAGCTGTATTTTCCATCACTTCTAAAGAAACATCACTAAGTGAAAGAGTTTCAAAACCATCATCAGTTACCGTCAATGTGAATTCGCTCTCAACAACTTCTCCTGTAATCTTGTCTTCAATGGTTACAGTAAAGGAAGTATTAAGCATTTCAAGTGCTTCCAATTCTTCAAAATCGATGAATTTCTTCGCATAAAAAGATAGAGTCGTCTTATTGAACCCAAAGTAATCACTTGCCAAAGTTGATTGAATGATAAAGTCTCCAGAACCACCTGAGACTGGAAGCTCTCCAACTAAGGTTTCTGCAGTTGCGTTTTCTGTCACATCTACCTGTGAGCCCTCCAAACTTAGCGCTGCATACCCATCATCAACCACTTCAATGGTCACTGTGGACGTAATGGTCTCAAGGGTAGTCTCATCAGTGAATTGCAGTTCAACAACTGCAGTTTCATCACCAGTAGCTACCAGAGTCTCGTAATCCAGAGGCCCTTCTATTGAAATAACCCCTGTTGATTCATCGTATACAAATTTGCTTGTGGTTGTAACGCTAACTTCAAAGTCTCCTGAACCGCCTGTAGGCAATACCTTACCGACAGCTATCTCTGTAGATTTAGTTTCCACTACGGAGAAATCAACAGTCTCCTTCACACTGAATACATCAAAACCATCATCAGTAATCTCTATTACATAATTCGCCGATGAAGTTTCCCTTGTCACATTATCAGTAGCTTCGAAAGTCAATGTGAATTCAGAAGTTCCAGAAGCGATCATTTCCTCGTAATCGATGAATTTCAAGGTGGTGATGGATCCACTTTCCGCATCAAAGGCGAAATAATCAGAAGTGGTGGTCATCGTCACTTCAATATCGCCTGATCCTCCTGTATGTTGCACTTCATAGATTTCCTCATTAGCTGGAATATTTTCAGTAAACTGAGAAGCTCCTGGATTCAATTTGAATGGAAGATATCCATCATCCTTAAGTTTAATTAACAGATCAACTTCCACCTCATCATTTGCTGTTGCGTCTACTAATGATACGTTTAAAGACACAATCAATTCGCTAACCCCCGCAGTTTCATAATCAAGTGTTTTCGCAGCCTTTATCTCCAGTGTCTCACTATCTATTGTGTAGAGACTGTTTTGCTCCATTGTTATGGTGGCTACCACATTGCCAGATCCTCCTTGTGGTGTCAATTGAGTAATCAACTCACCGCTTTGAGTATTCTCATCTGCATAAATGACTGCATCACTTAGAGTAAGCTTATCATATCCGTCATCCGTGATGGTAATGACTAATTCAGTAGAGACAACCTCTCTGGTTACATTATCAGTAAACTGAACGGTGGCAGAAAGCACATTAGAACCTTCATCAACAAGCGTTTCATAATCATATTGCTTATTGATGGTAAAGGTTTTATCAGAAGTACTTAGCGTTACCAAATCAGTGTCGATAACCTTTATTTCATAGCTTCCAGATCCACCTTGTACAGTAAATGAACCCAGGTTGGTATCAACTGCAGAGTACTCCTCTACATCTACCTCAAGATTTGGAACAGTGAATACGGCATTACCATCGTCGGACACATTTATTTGAACCGTGGCCGTTATTTTCTCTCGACTTACAATGTCCTTGATTACTAAATCTACTTCCAGTGGATTTTGAGAAAAGGCTTCGTAATCAAAAAACTTCTTAACCAATAAGCCATCACCATCCACATAAACCCATTCATTGTCTTCAGCGACTCGTATTAGATATGATCCAGAACCACCATCAACAGTCAATGTTCCGATCTTGGTTCCAGCATCACTATTCTCAGAAATGGTAAACTCAGATGAAGAGAAGCTCAGATCATCATAACCATCATCTGTTACGGTCACTCTCATGTATGTTGTGACTACTTCTCTGGTTAAATCATCTTTAATATCAACAGAGACTGTCATTGGATTCTTTTCAAGAGTTTCATAATCTATGAAACCACCAACAACTACTTTATTGGAAGAGCCTTTAAAATATTCATCGTATGTCTTAACAGTAACAGTAGCATTTCCAGAACCTCCTGTAAGTGTAAAACTTCCAACAGAAGTACCGTTTGAAGCATTTTCTGCGACAGTACCCGTTGAAGAATTTACGCTAAATGAATCCAATCCATCATCTGTAACAGTAATGTCCAATTGACCCTGAACTACATCACCAGTTTCTGTATCCGTAAATTCAACATCCAAGGTGAAGTCAACACCAACACCAGCTATAAGTGCCTCATAATCTAAAAACTGTATAGCTCGAACCTCAAAGGTATTGGGATCAATTTCAAAATACTCTGATGGTGTAACAAGACTTGCCGTAATCGCACCAAGTCCACCCTCCGGAGCAAAAGTGGCTACAACTTCTTCTTCTATCTTGTTCTCTTCCACAGAAATGGCATCATCAGCTATTGATAACATTTCGTACAAGCCTATGTCATCAAACGAACGTCCATCCGTATTCATTGGGAAATTATCAGCTTGGCCAAAACGGATTTGGAACGTGGATGAGAAGTCCTGCGTGTTAGTAATCAGAGCATCTGTAATATCTAGAATCACGTCTTTGTCCCAAGCGCCATTACCATTATTATCTAAATAGTACATGTTAACCCATGGATCACCTGTGCTTCCGCGAACACTAACATAATCTTGAAAGTCTCCTTCATCTCCATGATCATAGGCATCAAATTTAAAATTGATTTGATCCGCTGTGGTGTAACCTGACATATCTACAGATAAATAGAGGTAATTAATTGAAGAACCTTGCGGATTATCCATAGATGCCATTCGATCGATCGCATCACCATCATCATCAAATCCAGTTACATCAAATCGAATCCGACCCGGTGTAGCACTTCCCGAGATATAAGTGAAGCCTGGAGCATTTGGAATAACCAAAGAAGAAGTATATAAATTCGGTTCTACTTCGGACCAATCCTCAAGCAATGGCAATGCATCCGTATACACATCTGTAATGATCACGTCGTACGAAACTGTATCATTTGTCGCCACAGTGTCAGCTGGAAGATCAACATATGCTTTGATCGAATAGTTACCACCAACAGGCACCTCAAAGTCTGTGGTGAATATATATGAATCTGTACCTTCATAAACTAATGGACCAGTATATGATTCAGTTGCCGTAGAAGATCCTTCTGGGCCCTCGATCAACACATACATTGGCACATTAGAAAGTGGTAAGGTACCATTATTGGTTAAAGAAACAGACGCATTAAAAATAGTTCCCTCTGTTATACCATCTTCAAGCTCAGTAATTGAAAGGTTGGATAGTGCTAGTTCATAATACGGCGTTTGATACATCTCAAAATCATCAATCACCAAACCTGCATTTGGAGTATAACCTGTGCTCCTCCAGCCAAATTTGATCTGTGTGGTTTTAGAAAAAGCCTGTGAATTATCAATAAGAGCTTGTGTCAATCCCAAATCTCCGGAATTCACAAAATCCGTGGTGCTTTGGTTGGCAAACCAATCGTATATTTCAATCCAATCGTCATCCACACTTCCTCTTACAAATATTCTGTTGTCCGTGTTGTCCACATTACCTGTAAATCCTCGAAAATCAAAACTGAAGAAAAATTCATCTTTACTGGTATCTTTTGTAGCTAGATCCAATGTAAAAATGGCTTCAGACAAATAAGATCCATTATATAGGGATTCATCTAGTGTTAAGGACTTAGTTCCTGATGTGTAGTAACCAGAATTAGATCGTACTCTACTATCTCCTTCAACGCCAGGGATGAATGACCAACCAGATAGGCCATCTAGCTCTGCCTTAGTTGATCTGTAGCTATAGTCTGTATCTGTTTCAAAATTTTGGCTGTAAGGAAATGACGGAGTTAAAATGGATAAGTTATACACGTTCATTTCATCTCCATCGTCATTTTTAGATCGATCATCAGTTGATAAATCGGTAGTTGCTGAAAACGTATATTCTCCAACTGCACTAAAATCAAATTTGCTATTAAAAGTATAAAGTAGTGTGTCCCCACTATCAATAGACATAGACACTGTTTCGGTGATCGTCTCAGTACCATTCGGTCCAACAAGGGTACCTACCACATCATAAGATGTTTGAGTGTTGGGTCCATAGTTATAAATTCTCACACCCACTTTTTCGGCCCCCAGGTTAGGTGCTGTTTCAGGCAGATCATACTCTCCCACTATTCCAAGATCATTATCCGGTTGCCTGAAAAGCTCTATATCATCTAGACCTAAACCATCAGTAGGCATTGGGAAATTATCTTCCTGACTCCATCTAATTTGGGTTTGACTACTAAATTGTTGTCCTGCATCTTCCAAAACAGATGAGATGTTCAAATAACTTACATGTTCCCATGAGTGATTGGTTGTAGTATTCCAATCGAAGAGGAACACCCAGTCATCGTCTACATCTCCGCGTACATACACATTATCTTCAGCACCATTCTCATCCCCCACATCATTGTAAAAGAAATCGAGATAAACAGAATCCACAGAAACACTGTAAGCACTCAAATCAGCAGTAAGGATTAAATCATTTCGCTCGAAATTACCTTCATCCAAACCCAACATGTTTGAGCCTGAATAAGAATCAACCTCCAAAGTGCCAACTCTAAATCTGGTACTTCCCGGTGCTTCGGTTGTATATGAGAGTCCTGATAAACCAGAGATGTTAGCTGAATCCAATTCAATAGTGATCGCCTCTACAGACTCAAAATCCTCAAAATAAGGAACTTCTGTAGCTGTTACCTTTTGTGTTACTTTTGATAAGGTATCATTGGTAGCCAACTCATCTCCCACAAGACCAGTAAACACCTTTAAAGTATAGGTACCCACATTTGATAAATCAATTGTACTTGTAAATGTATAGGCAGAAGTTAATCCAGTAGTCACACTCGGGACGGACTCTGTTGTAGTGGATAATAATGAACCTCCTCTGTCATACAACTCAAGTGTAATCGGAATGGCAGTCTGATCTGCAGATCCGTAGTTCCTCACATCTACTTCAACACTGGTAGATGCGGTAAATGATGAAGCTCCATATTCGGTTAAATTAATGGCGGAAACCCCCACATCATTTACCTGGGCGAAAATTAAATAATTGGACAAGACTGTTATAAGTAACAGTCCATACTTTAGGGTAGATACTGGTGTCATAATAACGGTAAAAAAGTTAAACGGTTAGTCCAAATGATTAATTCATTTGGTACACTCTTCTACCGCCAATAATGATCATTATAAGCTTCTGACTTACTAGTATTTCACTCTATCCAGAGTCAAAAAAGTATATTAATCCGTTAAACAGAAGATAATATACAGTAGTCTGAATCTAGATTGTTGCGGTAATAGAGTGAAACAAACCTACTAAATGTGAACCTCATAATCCTGCCAAATACACAAACAAATTCGCCTAAATTGTGGCAATCCACCTAAAAACCCAGTCAAGAGTGATTTCAAAGAGAACTTCCCGTTTATACAATTCGCACATTTAGAAAAAAGACTAAATATCGGACGGGCTTAGCCCAAATTCTTTCTTGAAGCATTTTGAAAAATAGGATGGATTGGAAAATCCAGTCTTAAAAGCTACCTCTGAAATATTCAGCTCCCTGGAAATAATTAGTTCCTTAGCGCGATGAAGTCTTACTGAAGAAATCATTTGGTTTGGAGACTTATTGGTGATGGCTTTGAGCTTGCGCTGCAGTTGCCGCTCACTGATGCCAATTTCTTTACACAACATCTCTACCCCGAATTGTTCATTCGACAAATGCTGATCAATTACCTGTAGAACATTCTCCAAGAAGGATCCTCGCTGTGGAATGTTCTCCGGAATGGCCATATTTTGTTCTCCGGAAAGTCTGGACTGATCATAGACACTGTAAAGTGACAAGGTCTCCCCGGTACTTGTTTCATAAAGAGACTCTGACCTGGAATAACTCAAGCCTGCTCCAGACAATAAGTGTTTTACCGTTTGTGTGATCAATACCTCATCATTCTTCGCCAATCCAATAATTGAATTGACCAATGATTGAGTCTCCTTTGTTAGAAAATGGGCTTCATCAACAGGAGCTTCTTTGATATGAATTCCTATGGCCACCGAACCATTCTGGCTTTTGATGGCATCTATCAAGTCTAAACTACAATGAACTGCTTTACTCGGACCTTCGAATATGGCCACAAAATAATCCCGGTCATTGTATTGTACGATTCGTCCACGATACTGAGAAATCAACTGGTTTACAGCTAACCCTGGATTAAAATTCTGATCATAACGATGAGTAATAAGACCAGCTACAATAGTAAAAAGTTGTTCCTCGTAGCTTTTGACAGGATTGACATTAGAGATGAATGATTTGATCTCATTCAATACTTCGCCCGTATTTCCAACCCAAAAAAGATGATCATCTCCGTCAAACTCAACAAAACGTGCAGTTTTAATTCGCTGCGCTATGAACCTACCTTCCTCTATTTTCACATCTATGTCATGCGTGCGCTGCATCATCAAAGTTGGTACTTTGATGGAACCGAGAATATCGATGATATCTACCTCCGTATTCATTTTAGTTAAGACCATTGCAGCACTTGGGCTCGCTCCCGAACGAAAATAGTTAGCCAGCCACTCCATAAACTCCTGATCATTGGCCTTAGAAGGAGCCAAGGTTTCCAGATGCATCTCACCACTACCCCAGCTATTTTCAATCATGTCATAAACCCGCTGGCGTTCTTCATCAGTAGGTGCCCATGGATACTCCGGAGAATACCTACGTTTAGCAAATACGCCAAAAGTGATCAATGAAATAGTACGATTTGGATAGGTGGCAGCAAACAATGCGGAAACAGATCCACCTTCAGAATGTCCAAAAAGGACGGCTTTTTTAGAATCCACGGCATCCATGACTGCCCTGATGTCGTCCATCCGTTCCTCTAGAGTAGATAGCTCCACTACGCGATCTGAAAGACCAGTACCACGCTTATCAAATAAAATGACACGTGCGATTTTACCTAATTCAGTGAGGAATTCCACCAATTCTGGACATGCCCACATCCAATCTATATTACTTACCCAGCCGGGTATATAGACAAGATCAACTGGACCTGATCCAATTACTTGATAGGCAATATTGATACAACCGCTTTTGGTGTATTGAGTTGCTGGTTTTATCATTATACGATGGGGTATTGTACAAAGATAGAGCAAAACACCGTCGTTAATCAAGTAATATTTACTTCAAGTGGTCAAATAGAGCCATCAGTTTACCACAGCGCCAACACAATTGTGCTAGTAAATTGAATTAAAGGGTCTTGATTTTTTCTAGCAGCTTAGGGCGGTAAGAACTACTTATTGGAATGATTTTTTCACCCAATTGCAAGTTATTCTGATCAATGTTTTTGATTCGATCTATTCGCACAATGTAAGAACGATGAACCCTCACAAAATCATTTTCAGGGAGCTTATCTTCCACTGTTTTAAATTTAGAGTAAACCAGATGCGTCTTATCATCCGTATGAATTTTCACATAATCCCCATATGCCTCAATGTAGGTGACTTTTTGAATATCCAGTTTAACCAAAAGGGAATCCGACTTAATAAAAATGGAGGAGTCAGTAGCTGGTGAGCTAATTGGCTTGTTTTTTTTGCTGAGGTTATCCATGGCTTTGTTGACAGCCTTTAAGAACCTTGCAAAATTCTCAATTGGTTTCAACAAGTAATCGGTAACATCAAACTCAAATGCATCCAAGGCAAACTTCTCTTGAGAAGTTACCAAAATTATTTCTGGTTTGGTGGTTAAGTTCTTTAGTATCTCTAAGCCCGACAAATCGGGCATCTGCACATCTAAAAATACAATCTGTGGCTGCTCGCTCATAATGGCATTTGCACCGGCAATTGCGTCACTATAAGTCCCTTTCATTTCCAGTTGCTCAACCTTGTCAACTAAAGACTTAATGATCTTCAGGGCAACAATATCATCATCTATGGCAATGCAGGTAAATCTTTCCATTTACAAGTATTTTTTATTTAGGCTTAGTCGGCAAGTAAATATACGGTTTTCAATTAATGAGTTCACTCGATAAGTAAGGCCGATTTTCAGAATCAATCATGACTTTTATCAAACTCATAACCTCTCAATTTTTGTAGCAACTCGGAGGCCTCACTTAAAAATAAGCTTAACCCCTTATCGAATGCTGCCAGGTTTCTGGATAAAGCGAACCCTTCAAGATTTTGCAATCGTTTTGACAAATCTTCTCTCTCCAGGCTTTTGAAATTTGGTTTCATCTTGTGAGGAAGTCTCTCCAGGTCAGTCCATTGTCTGTTCTTGTGCGCCACTACCAGGTTTTCAATATCCTGCTCAACAGTTTCAATGATTGTTTGGAGTATATCGATCACCATAGTGGAGTCTCCACCAGTAATGTCGAATAGATAAGGAAAATCCTCTTGCACACTATTGATCAATCTACTCGAAATCGGATCACCAATGATCGTGCATGGCATAGAAAGGTAAATATCACTTTTATTTGGAGCCAGTGACCAATTGCCATCAGTATATGCCGCAGCACTTTTTATCACCACTTGAAGTTGATCTTGATCTACTAAATAACTGCATTCGATAGCGATGGCGTTGATCTCAGAGTGACTTATCAATTCGTTGCA